>Ga0326511_10003207_pt1 | contig 13148 bp, 17 predicted proteins | sample 0_2496_0518_D_FD_203701 | JGI IMG/M metagenome (GOLD analysis project Ga0326511, IMG submission 203701) | Bovine rumen microbial communities from UC Davis, California, United States - 0_2496_0518 | ecosystem: Host-associated > Mammals > Digestive system > Stomach > Rumen | place: USA... | reverse complement strand
CCTGGCCTCTCAAAAATATTTTGTATAAGGGTATTGACAATATGTAGACAATATGCTATCATATAATCCCAAGAATAAATACGGTTCGGGCCGGTACCGATAGGCCACATGAGGAGCTATCATGATTAAAGGAGTAAAGGCCAAAAGAGTAACGTGCGATCATGCGATGGAGAGACGTCAGCATTTAGGTTTCAGGTATCTGTATTCGATCTGTGTCCCAGACGAACAACTAAGGGATCTTGATGAGGTTGTAATCGGAGGATTTTATGCCAAAGTGTATGAAGGTTTACATTACATCTACTACCTTAATCACAAAGATGAAACGACCAGCACCTGTGACGTATTCAAGAAGGAGGTGATCTGAATGGCTATCGGGAGGATTATAAAGGTACATGGTAAACAGTGTTTCCTGACTCGTAATCTCTACAGAGGTAGTGGCATGTTTGCTATGTGCAAAGGTACCATATATCTTATTTACGATAATCGTGGTGTTATATGGATGAAGGTGGCAGTCAGACGGGTGCCTGGTCACGGCACTATAGTTACGGACCTGGCCAGTGGTTATATTGTGGTAAGCGGTATAGGTGCAAAGACTTATCGTGCTGCTGTTCGGAAGGTAATCAAGCAGTATGAAACTATAAATAGAGTCATGGCTCTTGATAACTATAAACATGATGTAGAGCTATGCCAGAAACAGTATACTGAACTGAGAGAGGTAGGTATTCTGAAATGACGAATTATGAATACCTAAAGGAGTCAGGGCGAGCGGTCCATCATTTCAACGGAATGTGCAACTCTGAGGGCCGTCAATGTAAATGGCGGACTGGCATTTAAATTTGCTGGAGATGATGATCTGGAAGAGGCAACCTGGAATCCCAGGTATTGCCCATTTTGTGGCAGAAAATTACCGAGGAGGAATAAATAATGGCTAAGTGTCAGCAGCGGTCCGTCAGCATGAATCAGCAGACGGCCGAGATGATCCGCAAGGTTGCGGATATACGTGAGATCTCATTCAGTGAGTCTCTCCGTACCCTGGTGGTGTTCGGATATCTCCGATATATGGAGATGCTACAAGATCTGAGTAAAGCAGGAGGTATAATCGATGGCAGCGAGATCGAAGAGCAGTGGCCTTAAGTGGCAGCAGGAGGACTACAATCCGGTGGTACAGATCGCATTAAGACGGCATACTGAAAAAGAGCTGCGGCTGGAATATACCAGACTCAGGGATATAGCTCAGAAGAGACTGCGCCGTATCGGACAGACAGAATTTGCCGAGAGCCAGGTCTACAAGAATTGGGCCGGTAGGTTTCCGATGACTAAGACGATCAAGGATCCGAAGATGCTGGCTCTGGCTCTGGCCGACGTGGCCAACTACGTCGGAGGCGGAATTACTCTCAAGACCATGAAACAGCAGAGAGCGAGATCCCTTGAGACGTTGCATGAGCATGGGTATGACTTCGTTACCAAAGAGAATTTTGTTAAATTCGGCCGTTTCATGGATGCGTACCGTGCGGCCAATCTGGACCGTGTTGCAGGTTCCGATATAGCGGTCAAGGTATTTTCCAATAATCCGGACCGTAAGAACCTGTCACCGTCGAGGCTGAAGGAGCTTTTCGATAAAGAAATGGCCAAGATGGAGATGGAGAGGAATGCAGCTATATGATATCAACACTTTTCCCTATGAGGACTTTGCTAAGCTGAAGATCCAGAAGAGAGGCAGAGGCAATCCCGGTACCAAGAGCATACGGAAATACCTGGACGTGGTCACAGCCTTCGATATTGAGACCACGGTGCTGCCGGACATAATGCAGGCAATCATGTATATATGGCAGTGGCAGATCGGCAAGTGGACCGTGATCGGCCGGACCTGGGATGAGTTTCTATCATTTCAGGATCGACTGATAGGGGTCATGCCGGCCGAGGCCCGGATGGTCGTATACGTTCACGTTCTGAGCCATGAGTTTCAATATCTCCGTGGGATCTACGACTTCAAACCGGATGAGGTGTTTGCTATAGGACCCCGGAAGGTGCTCAAGTGTGACATGAAAGACCGGTTTGAATTCAGGTGTTCATATCTGTACTCCAACATGAAACTGGAGGTGTTTACCGAGACGCGGCACGTCGAACATCAGAAACTGTCCGGTGAGGAATTTGATTATAAGGTGATCAGATATCCATGGACTGAACTGACCGAGCGTGAGCTTGAGTACTGCGTGAATGACGTTAAAGGGTTGGTCGAGGCTATCAGCTACGACGTGGAGTACAACCATGATAACCTTTACCGGATACCGTTTACGTCCACAGGTTTTGTCCGCCGGGATGCCAAGAATGCCATGAAAGAATTCAATCACCGGCAGCTGGCGGATCAGATGCTGTCCTATGCTGAATACCAGCAGATGCGGAAAACCTTCAGAGGCGGAAATACTCATGCAAATAGGATCCTGGTCGGAAAGATCCTTTCGCCTGAGACTCTGGCCGGCGAGAAGGTTTACAGCTACGACCGGTCATCCAGCTATCCGGACGTGATCATGCACCACAAATATCCCGGCGGGAGGTGGACTCATGTTCCCTACTGCACCGAGGATGAGTATAGAGATTTGGTCCGTAGGGAAAAGGCTATTGCATTCAAACTGTGTCTCAACCGGCCAAGGCTGAAAAACTGGTGGCTGGCGGATCCGTATATTCCGGAAAGCAAGTGTGTCAAGCTCATCAATCCCACCATTGACAACGGCCGGGTGAAAGAGGCTGACTACCTGGAGATCTACGTCACCGACGTGGATGAGGTTATTATCTCAGACCAGTATACCGATGACGGCAGAGCTTATCAGGAGGTTATGTATACCAGGTATTTATATCTTCCAAGGTCCTATCGGGATCTGGTCATTAAATACTATCAAGACAAGACCGAGCTCAAGGGTGTGGACGACGATGCCTATATGCGGTCGAAAGAACGTCTCAATAGTCTGTATGGGATGATGGCTCAAGATCCTGCAAAACAACGGATACAGTTTGAGGTCGATCCGCTGACCGGACTGAAGGATTTTCTCGACGGTCGGGAGGAGCAGTATAAGATACTGGACAAGAACAACCGGAGAGCCTTCTTGGTCTACAGCTGGGGAGTATGGGTTACGGCCTGGGCACGGTGGGAGCTCTGGAGGATGGCGAGGATCGCCGGTCCGAGGCTGGTCTACATGGACACTGACTCAATAAAGTGTATCGGCAAGCTGGACCTGAAGGAGTACAATGCCGAAATGAGGAAACGTGCCAGGAAAAGCGGAGCCTACGCCAAGGATCCACAAGGAAAAATACACTACATGGGAGTTTTTGAAGAGGAGGGCAGCTATGAAGAATTCGCTACCTTAGGAGCCAAAAAGTATGTATACCGGCAGGACGGCAAGCTGCACGTCACTATTGCCGGTGTTACCAAGAAGAAGGGCGGAGAGGAGCTTGAAGAGCATGGTGGCATATCAGCCTTCAAGGAAGGTTTCACCTTCCGGAAGGCCGGCGGCACCGAGAGCTTATACAACGACTATCCGCCTATGGATCACGTGATCATTGACGGTCACTATCTACCGATCACCAGTAACGTGGTGATAAGGGACAGCGAGTATACTCTGGGCATTACGGCCGAGTATGCAAAACTGCTGTCCGAGGACGGTCTGGGCCTGGATGCCTGGACGGTCGAATTCTTAAACTAATCAAGCTGAGGAGCTAAAACCGAAAGGATTATATCCATGAAAATCACAGACGTAAAAGTGAACCCCTACGAGAAGAAGGCCCTGAGAGGTTTTGCCTCTATCACGATCGACGATGAATTCGTCGTGACAGGGCTCCGGATCCTGTCCGGCAAGAAGGGACTGTTTGTCAGTATGCCGTCTCAGGAAGGACGTGACGGCGAGTACTACGACACCAGTTTTCCGTTGAACAAAGAGACCAGGGACTACATCAGCAACGAGGTCCTGGCGGCCTATGAGGCTCTGGATCTCGAAGAGGAAGAGGATCCGGCACCGAGGAAACGTGCTGCTACCAGAAAAAGATAACTTCAATTGCTGCGACACACAACGAGAGGAGGAGGCCGGGCGTAATGCCCGGCCTATTCTTATATGGGACTATACTTAGAAAACGGATATCTTAACTGGAAATACATCAAGGGTCTGAACCAACCTATCAACCTGATTATAGGCGGACGTGGAATAGGAAAGACTTACGGTAAGCTGATGGACTCCATTGAGACAGGCACCAATTTTCTGTTCATGAGACGGACCAAGACTCAGGTGGACACGGTCATGACTTCTGAGCTGTCCGTATTCCGGCAGCTGAATGATGACAACAACTACGGGATCTACACCAAGGGTCTCGGCAAGGTCCCCGGTTTCTATAACATATACCGGTCAGAGCATCCGGATCCGGTGGGTCATGCTGCACCGTTGAGCACGTTCTCAAATATGAGAGGTTTCGGTTCTGATTCAGAGGAGATGATCCTTGACGAATTCATCCCAGAGCTCCAGGAGAAGAAGATCCGGGATGAGGGGAATGCCATTCTCAACGCCTATGAGACCGTGGCCAGGAACCGAGAGCTGAACGGAAAGCCTCCGCTGCGTTTCTACGGACTGTCCAACAGTAACGAGCTGGGTGCTCCGCTGCTGATGGTGTTGAACCTGGTGGGCAAGGTGGAACGGATGAAGAGAGCCGGACAGGAGCTGTCCGTCCTCCAGGACCGGGGCATAGCTATCATACTACCGAAGGCGGACCAGATCTCGGAGGCCAAGAGGCAGACGGCTCTGTATAAGGCGACAGCCGGCACAGCCTTCTCCGGCATGGCTCTCGACAATGATTTCAGCGAGATCGACGATCTGTCCGTCGGATCCCGGAAACTGGTCGAATACGTCCCGGAGGTAAAAGTGGGTGAGATCACGGTCTACCGTCACAAGAGCAGGCTGGACTTCTATATCTCCGAGCATCAGACAGGATCTCCGCCGGCGGTATTCGGAGCCAGCGAAATCGAGCTGACCAGGTTCCAGGCACACTGCTGGTATCTCTGGCAGGCCTATCTTACCAATCAGATCACGTTTGAAAATTCCACCTGCGAGGTGCTGTTCCGAAGGTATTGGGATTAAGACTTGACAAATTTGGAAAAATATGGTATAATATAGGGGAGATCAAAGGGGAGATCGGACAAGAGCAGGCCCGGAAGGCCGTCCATGAGATAGCTCCTCTCATGAAATCTCCCCTTTTCTCATTCAACAGGAGGCACGTCATGAAACACTTTATCCAGTCAGCTATAGGGATCGCCGGAGCCGGAGTGGCCTTCCTGTTCGGCGGCTGGAGTGGTGCTCTTACAGTGCTCCTGATCATGATGGGTCTGGACTACCTGACCGGTATAATTGTGGCTCTGACAGGGAGATCCGAAAAGACCGAGACCGGAGGTCTGAGCTCAGCGGTAGGTTTTCGGGGACTGGCCCGGAAGATGATAGTGCTCATCTTTGTCGTGGCCGGAGCTCAGCTGGACAGACTTTTCAATTCGACTTTTATCAGGGATGCTATCTGCATCTCATATATACTCAACGAGCTGTTGTCTATCATCGAAAACGCAGGACTGATAGGGTTGCCCATCCCTCCGGTCCTGCGGAAGGTGATAGACCTGCTCAACCGGAAAGCGGACGGTGATGAAGATGCCGACGATCAGTGATCTTACAGACGTTTTCTGGGAAAGTCAGAAACGGTCAGCCCGAGAGCTGCCGGTCTCCAGGATCACCGTCCACCACGTGGCCGGCCGTGGAACTGTTGAAAGCATACTCAGTGAATTCCTGACTACACCTTACGAAAAATCAACGAACTACTGTATAGGTATCGACGGCCGTATCGGCTGTTGTGTCCCAGAGGAATACCGGGCCTGGACTTCAGGCAACTGGGACAATGACCAGAGGGCCATCAACATTGAGGTCTCCAACGACGTAAACGGTGAGCCCTGGTCTATAAGCGAGGCGAGCTGGACTTCCTTAATAACCCTTTGTGCGGACATCTGCATCCGGTACGGTTTCCGTCTGGAATTCTCAGATACCGAACCGTACCGGACGCTGACGGCACACAGATTTTTCCAGGCGACGGCCTGTCCCGGTGACTGGCTGTACGGACGTTTTCCGAAACTTTGCAAGGAGGTCAATAAAGTGATAGATATGATTGAGGACCTGTCCAAAAGGGTGGGTTATCTTGAGGGAGCTGTAAAGGGTCTCGACCGGATGCTGCACGACCTGAGACTGTCTCAGGACGGGGCGGAGGATGAGCTTAAAGCTCACGATCTCCAGATCGGTATTGTTGCCGACAAGGTGGAGGACGTGCCGAAATGGGCGAGACCTACCATCCAGAAGATGGTGAACGACGGCAGCCTTGCCGGATCCGGGGCCGGCCTTGAACTTAATAGATTGCTAATGAGGGTATGCGTGATCCTCGACCGGCTGGGCTGCGTCAAGGATAGCAAATAAATAACAAGGAGCTAAGACAATGACAGATGAGGAAATCATGAAACTGGCAGCGGCTATCACGGTAGCCATGGGAGCTGCACAGCCGGCACCGGAACTGGAGCCGGAACCTGAACCGGAACCGGAGCCTGCTCCGGAGCCGGGGATCACCATGGAAGGTATACAGGCCGCCATGGCTGAGATGGTCGAGAAAATGGGAGACCAGCTCAAAACATCACTTCAGGCTTCTAACATTACAGGGAGCAGACAGCCGGAACCTGCTACGGCGGAGCAGATCCTGGCGAAGATCATAAATCCGCCTAATAAGGCCGAATAAGGCCGACTAATGGAGGTATTTACCTATGGCAAACCTTGGACTTGAATTCAAGGACCTGTCGACCATCCTGGCCGATATGGTGTCCCTGGCCACCGGGACGGCGATCTCCGATCCTATCAATACGTCGGAATTCGTAAGCGTGGCACAGATCGGTCTCAAGACCGGTTATGATCCGCTGATGACTGCTATCAACCAGGTCCTCAGCAAAACGATCTTCAGTGTGAGACCGTATAACCGCAAGCTCAAAGTACTTGAGGCTGACCAGCTCAGGTATGGCAACCATGTTCGCAAGATCAACTATCTGGACAAACCTTTTGAAAAAAACAAAATGTTTGACCTGGTAGACGGCGAAAGTATAGATCCGTGGGTCGTGAACAAACCCTCGGTGGTGCAAACCAACATATACGGCCAGGTGACGTATGCCAAGAACAGTACCATATATTTGGACCAACTTGACAATGCTATGCAGGGTCCTGATCAGTTTGCCTCTTTCGTCGCCGGACAGATGCAGAACAGATCTGACATGATCGAGCAGGCTCATGAAACTACAGCCAGGAATACTGTAGCTAATATGATAGGCGGCAAGATCCACCTGACTCAGTATATCGACCTTCTGGCCGAGTATAAGGCAGCCACCGGTATCGAGCTCACCGCAGCGACTGTCTACGTCCCGGACAACTTTGTCGGCTTTGCAAAGTGGTTCTCCGGTTACGTCAAGACTCTCTCCGAGCTCATGACCGAAAGATCCGAGCTGTTCCATCAGAACTTTACGGCCGGCACCATCATGAGACATACTCCGAAGGACAGACAGAAGGCTCTGATCTACACCGGACACCTCAATACCACGGATGCGACGGCTCTCAGCTCGGTATTCAACGATGAATACATGAAACTGGTCGAGAACGAGCCCATCAACTTCTGGCAGTCTATCGTCTCTCCCACCGAGATCTCTGTCAAGGCCGGAGTCACGAAGGCCGACGGTACTCCCGAAGAGGCGACGGTGAACCACAAGCACGTGCTGGGTGTCATCTTTGACGATGAGGCCATGGGTTACACCGTGGTCAATGAGAGATCTCTCACCTCGCCAGTGAACAACATCGGCGGCTACTACAATGTAACCGACTCTTTCCAGGACCGCTACTGGAATGACTACAGTGAAAATTGTGTCGTTCTGACTCTGGGTGAGCCTGAGGCATAAGAGGTACACAATATGAACGTCACACTGTATACGTTCTCCAAGAAACATAATTCCACAGCCGTTCCTACCGGCGGAACCAGTGTTGACGTAGTACTGAAAGACGAGGCCGGTGTGCTGGATCCCATTATTGAGCTCCACACGTCGGCCTCGCCGTCTGCGTACAACTACCTATACATACCGACCTTCGGACGGTACTACTGGCTCAGGGAGTGGACGTACAACAGAGGGATCTGGACCGGATCGTTCTACGTGGATCCTCTCGCCAGCTGGAAAACACAGATCGGGGCTCAGCAGCTGTACGTTTTCCGGTCAGCGGCAGAATATGATGGTAAGATAATAGACAATCTATATCCGACTAAGGCGGACGTGGAATACAATGTCAGGAACATAACGTCTCCGTGGTCCCCGGCAGCATCAGCAGCCTCCTCCGGTATGTACGTAGTCAGTTATGCCGGTTATGGCGGTAACGTGAACCATATTGCAGTGGACCGAGCCAACCTGCTGAAATTCTTTGATGCCCTGTTTTCCGATGACTACATGGAGTCAGTGGTAAACACCACTACTTTGACTCCGGAGATCAAAGTTGAGATAGATCCGCTGAAATACGTCTATAGTGTAAAGTACTACCCTTGTGCGTTTTCAACAGGCATCGGATCATGGGGAACCATTGACTATGATCATCTTGCCTCTGCTGCTCAGCTATATGTCGGATGGGGCCAGGCGACATTCCAAGATAATCTCTCCTATGGGGAGTTTAGCGGAAAATATCTTTCCGAGATGAACCTGCCCGTCACGATAGATCCAGTCACCATGGCTCATCCGCAGCTCAACGACCGGGGATATTTTCTCAGGTCGGCTCCGTATACTTTGTGGGGTCTGTATCTGCCGCCTTTTGGTATGATAGAGCTGCCGTCCGACGATATGATGGAGGCATCCGAGCTGCTGCTCAGGATCGTTACCGACGTACGGAACGGGGACTCACAGTTGATCATCACCGGAACCGTAGGAACCAAGACGGTTACACTGGCAACGGCAGGAGCTAACGTGGGAGTGGATATTCCAATCACCAAGGCGGTGATCACCGGCGGATGGGGCAATAACGAGTACACCTGGAAACAATTCACGGAATTCGGTGTCAGTGCTCTCAAAAGCGTGGCTACTCTCAATTCAGAAGGTCTCATGTCCGCCTACGACAAGCTGCTGGGGAACTTTGCAGCCAGCCAGGTTCCGCATACGTCCTCGATAGGATCCATAGGCGGTGCCGCTGTCCTGGCCGGTAATCCCATGCTGGTAGCTCAGTATTCGATCCTCACTGATGACGACGTTGCCGGCAGAGGTAGACCCTTGTGCAGCAAGAGGACACTATCTGCCATTCCGGGATACATTCAGGCGGATCCTGACGAGGTGTCCATAGCAGCATCAGCCAGGGAACTGGAAGAGATCCGGGGATTTATCTCCGGTGGTTTCTTCTATGAATAAAGGAGGACACAGACATGAAAATAACTGTCCTGCTTATCAATAAGCACACGTTTGAGGTCAAGAAGATCGCCAACGTCACACAGATCTCCATATCAACGAGACGGTGGGCTATCCAGGCCTCAAGCACAACGTACTACGCAACAGACGACTATATTCTTCATATACTGGGGGTGACTGAATGATGCAGGGACTTCCGTCTTACTACGATTACAATAACATAGTGTCCTCCCAGGTGCAGCCTTCAGTCTATCACGTGGAGAGGACCGGTCTGAACCGGTACTTTGAGAGGTACCTTCTTCAGAAGGCCATGAGCGTATTCGAATTCAAGGTCCCTGAGAGCTGGAACCTGAACTATTTTCTCTACGTCCTGTACTGCTGGGGATATATAGCTGTGATCAACACGGATCAATTCGGCATCATTCCCCAGGCCTGCGGACTGAAGGGATATAACGTCATGTACCAGCCCACCAACGTCACGGTCAGCAATCCGCTGATCCGTGGCGGCATCCGGACTCCGGAGATCGGAACCGAGTGCAGCCTTATCCGGCTCCAGCCGGACTACGGCGGAGTGCTGGATATCGTCCAGTATTATGCGAACCTTATGGCTCTGGCGGCAGCGACGGCCAGCACCAACATGATGAACTCTAAGCTTAGTTATGTATTCGGGGCCAAGAGCAAGAGCTTCGCAGAGACGTTCAAAAAAATGCTGGATAAGGTAGCCTCCGGTCAACCGGCTGTAGTCACGGATCCTAAGCTCTTCGGCCCGGACGGTACTCCTCTTTGGACTACGTTCTCTCAGAACCTAAGAGAGAATTACATAGCCGGAGACGTGCTGGCGGATCTCAAGAAGGTGGAACAGGCCTTCTGTACTGAGGTAGGGATCCCTAACGCCAACACTGATAAACGTGAGAGGCTGATCACCGACGAGGTCAATGCCAACAACTTTGAGACCAGATCCCTGGCTACCGGCTGGATGAGATCCCTGAAGGAAGGCATTGATATGACCAACAGACTGTTTGGAGATATCATCTCCGTTGACTGGTCAGAGGAGATCCGGAACTTCAATAAAGAGGGAGGTGCTGACGGTGCAGGCGAAACTGACGATACTGGGTCTGTATAATGCAGACGACTCCATCTTTGAACAGATGGTACTTCCGGAAGGCATAGACTCTGATCAGGTCATTGACGATATACTGATGGAGTGTGCTGAACTGGAGCTCCTATATCCCTCCTGGGAGTTTATGCACCATGCTATAAAACGCTGGTCGCAGAAATCCCAGTATAAATGGGAAAAGCTCCTGGCCACGGAGAACTTTGAGTATAATCCCATCTGGAACAAAGACGGCACCATCAAGGAGACCGAAACACGGTTTGGAACCGGGACGGCCCAGTCTCAGGAGGAGTCAAATACGTCAGGATCTGACTCGCAAACCGTGACCGGCACCAGGGACAGCACTGACGAGCTGAAGGTCTCAGCCTTCGACAGCTCGACCTACAACAACCGGGAGCAGCGGACCGTGGACGAGGACACTTCGACAGGGGCCTCCTCGGAAGGTACGGCCAACAGCTCCAGAACCGGCACGTCGGTCTCCCAGAATGAGGAAGGCCGGACCTATGAACGGACGGAGCAGGGTAATATCGGTGTCACCACAACCCAGCAAATGATCAAAGAAGAGCGAGAGGTATCTGACTTCTCGATCTATGACGTAATCGTGCAAGACTTCAAAGAGAGGTTCTGCGTAATAGTGTACTAAAGGAGGTACAATATGGCAATCTTTGAAAAATTCCCTTACAGTGACCTCCACAACCTTAACCTGGATTGGATGATCAACCAGTTTAAGGAGTGGGAGGCAAAATATACAGCCTACGATACGGAGCTCAACGAGCTCAAGACGGCGGTGGAGAACGCACAGGCAGCTCTCGACCATGATGAGCAGGATCTGGCGGCAGCTATCACAAGACTCGACAATGCGATCCAGGCACTGCCTGCGACCATCAGAGAGGTGGTCCGGCAGGAGATCTATCCGGCCGTTGAGGAACAGCTGCCGGGTATCGTCGACCAGAAACTGCCGGCGGAGGTTCGGAGCCAGCTTCCGGATGAGTTTGAGGACTGGATGGATGAACATTTCACCGAACCGCCTATTGATCCTACTATGACCATGGCCTACGGTGTACCGTCAGCGAGAGCTGCCGGTAATATCTTCGACTATCTCCAAGGACTCAAGATCGAAGGCTATACCAATCTCCAGGACTATGTGGAAATGACTGAGGACGGTGCCGGTAACTGGGACAGAACAGGCGGCTATGAGGGTGCATCGAACTCCATGAGGTGTCATTTTAACGTGGTCGGCGGTCTGACGTACAGACTGTCTGAGTGGCGCCCGGCCGGACTGGGCTCCAGTATCGAGGACATAGTATTCGGTCAGGGACCTATTGTATCAGGAGCTCATAACTTTACACCTGTCGGCTCTATCCTGCATGAGGATATCGCCAATTACAGAGTGTCCGGGAATATCTATGACATTCCGATCCCTAAAGGTGCGGATCTGCTCATGGTCAACAGTAAAGTGCGGGACGGGCATCCGGATGGTCCAATAGTCAGAGGTCCCACGTTTGAATTTAAGGGTGGTTCTGAGCTCAGAGGGCTGTCTCCAGTGACAGGATCCACGTCTCTGAAATTCACGGACGGAGAGGATATTTCAAACGCACTGAGATATGGTAGGCCGGTGACGTTCCGGTTCATGGCCTCCAGCCAGTTTGGTGAACTGTACGCATCTGTAGCGGCCGCAAAGTTGGTACGTGAGTATGATCTCTGGGACGTGGTAATGCTGAGTGATAACGACCAGCTGATCAAGGCGAGGTGCGATATCTCTAACACACCTAACGGCTATCTGAGGGATATCACGGTCGTTGACCTGGGCGGAGATCCCGGACCGGCTCCTATACCGAGCTACAGTATAGTGGTCAATCTCACGGCCGGACAGAACAACACGTTCACCGGTGACATTACCCGGGAAGATCTCCAGTCTGCTCTGGATGATGCTGAGAGTGTCTGGCTGAGCTATCCGGGTGCCACCGCTAACAACTACGATCTGAGACAAGTCGTTGAGTATAACCAGGATCTTACAGACAATACGTCCCTCCGGATCGGAGTATTCAGCGAGGATGAGTATATCGTATACTCGGTCGTGGATAATGGCAACGACGGGATCACGTTGACGGTGGTGAGTGAGAAGGGGCTGGGCGGCAGGACGGTGACCCTGAGTGCAACATCCGCAGGACATATCGCAGCAGCAGCCCAGCAGTTTATAGGTACCATGTCGCAGCATGCAGGCCAGCTCGGAAGGGTCTCGTATACAGCCGGAGGGGTATCAGAGATTGAGGATATTGTGAACCTGCTCAGGGACGGCTATGAGGTAAACATACCGATATTACCGGACACCTATCTCAGAGTGACACAGTGGTACCAGGATGCTTATACCAGCACATGTACCGGACACATCACATTCGCCGGTTATGCTCTGCCTGGAGACATACTCATGTCGGGCTTTGTGGATTTGATTATTAATCAGAATATCATTAACATGGTAGGCATGATAATACTCAACGCATAACCCACACAGGCCCACACAGCCCGGTCGATCTGGCCGGGCTGTTCTTATATATAGACTATATT
>Ga0326511_10003206_pt1 | contig 13149 bp, 28 predicted proteins | sample 0_2496_0518_D_FD_203701 | JGI IMG/M metagenome (GOLD analysis project Ga0326511, IMG submission 203701) | Bovine rumen microbial communities from UC Davis, California, United States - 0_2496_0518 | ecosystem: Host-associated > Mammals > Digestive system > Stomach > Rumen | place: USA... | reverse complement strand
TGATACAATTTCTGTATCATTGTCAAAGAAAGAATTAGAACTACTTATAGATAAATTGTCTGATATGCCAATTATAAATAAGCAAGCTCTTTACATATTTCAAAAACTAACAGAAAAACTTGAAACCCTGGAGCAGAAGAATGAACGATAAAATTAAATTTATGTTTTTTGTTATCGACACACCGTTTAAAGTTGCTTTTATTTACAGTAACAGCAGGGGTGAAAGAAAACAACTTGATGTTGTGACTATTGCGGATGGTAATGAACAGAGAAGTTGTTATGAAAAGTTAAAAGAATACGCAAGACAGTATGATTTATTTACTTTTGTTTATGAACCAAAAGAGAATAGAGTAATTTTTAATTTTACAGATTTGGAGAAATAAGAAATGGCAAGTAGAGAAAGTGTACTTAATTCATTAGAACAAGTTGATTATGACATTGCTCGTATTAAAACAAACTTGTTGACTATTTTAGAAAACTTTGAGAAAGCTAAACTGGAGAAAAACAATAAAGATATTCTTAAATGGAAACGCTATAAAATGCAACAGGAAAGATACCTTCATTATGCTAAGGAGTTTAAGAAGAATACCATGGAAAAGCATAAAGAATTACTGGAAGCATGGAAACAGCAAATGCTAGATCTGGTAGATGGTATGGAGAAAGATAATGACTGAAAGTAATTTAATCAGTGATTTAAAATCGCAGAATAAGGTTATTGATGAATGTTATCGCTTTTTAGAAATGAAAATGCGTTCTGCCGTGGGTCAAAAAGAAGAGTATCGCAAGTATGGATTGTCTTTAGGATTGTTATCATTGCTAAAAAGTATTAACGATGATGTGTTAAGGGATATGGATATTTTAAGGAATTAAAAGAATGAACGCATTTGCATACATTTTGTTAATAATTGCTTTTTTGGAATTAACAATCATGTGTGTTAATTATAAACACGAAAAGCAAGAATTAAAGACCGAATACATATTAAAATGCGTTGAATTAAAGCATGTATCCGACAACGTAATGACGTGCAGTAATTTAAAAATTCACAGGGTAATAAATAAAGATGTGCTGAAGAATGACGGAACAGGTGTGACGAGTGGAAGAACCGGAAATTAGACCTGCAGAATTAAAGGGTCTCATTATTGAACATATCTTGAATAACAGGTGCATCATGGATATGACTGAATCACTGACCAGGAAATACCAAAATGCACTGCTGGATGAAGTGGCAGACATATCTTTTACGACCTATTCATGTGACTGCGGACAAAGAATGATGGATGTTATATGCGATCAGATATGTGAACATCTATGCCAGATGCTTGATGACCTTCGTTGCATTAACAATCTCCGGTCATTAAGACAGTGCGACTATGACGACGCAGTTCATATACTGCGACAATTAATCTGTACAATAAGGAGCTTGACGTGGAACTGACGTGTGATGTGGAGTGCTATCGCAATTACTTTCTTGTAACACTTTATTCAATAAAGCACAGGACTGCAAGGTATTTTGAGATGTTTAACGATCATTGTGATGACTTGACACTACTTCGCAGACTGTTAAAAAACCATACAATAATCACGTTTAACGGCAATAACTACGACATACCGCTGATTTATATGTTTCTTGACGGATGTTCAAATGAAAAGCTGAAAGTAACATCGGACAATATAATCAACGGTGTTTCTAAGCCGTGGAGTATCATTAAATCATATAAATCATTCAATATTGACCATATTGATATATTTGATGTTGCACCAGGTAAAGCGACACTTAAGATCTATGGCGGCAGATTGCAGACGGGCACAATTCAGGACCTGCCGTTAGAACCATCAAGTATCATTGATGAATCACAACTGCAGCTCATGAGAAAATACTGTGCCAATGATACTAAGATCACGGCAGAACTGTATAGCGAACTGTCATATCAGATTGGACTGCGCAAACAGATGGGCGATGAACTTGGTACAGACCTCCGTTCAAAAGGCGACTCAAATATTGCAGAAACTATCATTCTGAATAAATTGAAAGAGTTGAATGTTGATATTGATGCACAACCTTATGTGCCAGACACATGGCATTATACAGCACCGGAATTCATACGATTTGAGACTGCACAGTGCCGTCAGTTACTCACGGAGTATGAATCACAGGAATTCACGCTTGACAATTCAGGACACGTTGTCTTTAAATTCAGCGATGGTAAACCGCAACGGCAGATCACTATAGGTCTGACAACCTATACCGCTGCGCTTGGCGGTATTCACTCATGTGAAGAATCTGTATGTTATACTGCAGAGAACGATCATATCATTGAAGATTGTGACGTGACTTCGTATTATCCTTCGACCATACTGAACAACAACATTTACCCCGAACATCTGGGAATTGAGTTCATCCATGTATACGGCGGAATAGTTGCTGACAGAATCAAGGCAAAGCAGAATCACGACAAAGACAAAGCACAGGCATTGAAGATACCTATTAACGCAACCTTCGGTAAACTGTCAAGCAAGTACAGTAAACTTTATTCGCCATACTGCTCACCGAGAGTTACAATCACCGGGCAACTGTCTTTACTGATGTTGATTGAGCAACTTGAGGACAACGGCATATCAGTCATCAGTGCCAACACGGACGGCATTGTGACATACTTTCACAAATCAAAGAAATCATTAAAAGACAGCATAGTCGCTGATTGGTGCCGAGTTACCCGATACGATATGGAAATTACACCGTACAGGCTCATAGCAAGCAGAGATGTGAACAACTATGTGGCAATCAAGACTGATAACCACGTCAAGGCAAAAGGCTCATACGCTGATTTAACGGACCCTTACAATCGTTTACGCCTTAATCCACGCACACCCATTTGTTACACTGCAGTTCGTAACTATCTGTATGATGGAACACCTATTGAACAGACTGTCAAACGGTGTACTGACATTCGGCAGTTCCTGACTGTTGCACAGGTCAATGGCGGTGCGGTATATGATGGTTTAAAATTCGGTAAGTCAATCAGATATTATTATTCCATTTATTCGCTTGATTGGTTTGAACGTGCAAGCGGTGGCAAGGTTCCCATGACTGATGAATCACGACCATGTATGACACTGCCGGATGAATTGCCTGCAGATATTGATTATCAGATTTACATAGACCTTGCAGAAAGGTATCTGACCGAACTCGGGATATGAAAAACCCGTAACAAGTACGGGTAAATTTATATAATTGGAGTAAAAAAATATGCTACACTGGATATTATATCAAAGTTGCACTGGATATTATATCAAAGTTGCACCGGATTGCACAGTCTGATATAATATCCGGTGTGAAAAATATCGGCATTTCACGCGCCCGTAATCTTGAATTGCACTCAAATTACGGGTTTTTTATTGTCTTTTTATCAAATAATGTGATCTACATCTCAAATATATATCAAAAATAATATAAAAACGCTTGTTTTTAACAAAAAAATCACTATAATACTAGGTAAAGGTTAAGAACAAATACAGGAAATGACTGAAGGAGTTTAACATGACTAAGAACGAATTTTTTCAATACAGATTATCCGGCATTATTTCTACTGCTGCTTACAGCAGTTATGCAACGCTCAATACTTTCAAAGCTTTGAACAAGATTACAGCTTTAGCGCAAAAAGGTATTGATTGTTTTGACATTGATTCCCTGGCTATCGAACTAGAGGAATACGACGATGTGGTAACTCAGCTCGTTGTTGAAGATATTAAGAGACTTATTGAACGAACAGAAGCTCTTTGTATTGCCGGAGAATTTCAGGATTTTGATGAGGATAAAAACTCTAACCAGGATACTGAAATAAGGGTTAGCTTAAGCAATACATACGGTATTGAATATAAGGTTAACTGCAAGTCAGGCATCCGTAACATAATCAATATCAACAACGCAGAAAAGCGTTATAAAGCTCTACAAACAAAAATATTTTAGTCATGTATCCGTATTAAAGCCTTCGCAAGGGGGCTTTGTTGGATAACTCACTCTTAAGGAACCAATATGATGACTTATGAACAATGGGAAAAGAAAAGAAAAGAACAACAAATGCTCAAAAATGCTCTTAATTTTTTGGGTGCATTAGTTGCAATAATTATAATTCTGGCATTATGTACAGTTGCATTATGCAAGGCTTTAAACACTCCGGAAGTAGAAATAAGCTACTCCACAAAACAATGTATCCGTGTTGTCTACATGGATGGAAAAATTACAGACTGTTCTAAATTGCCAAAAAAGTACGACCGTGTGTGGGTGAAGTGATGAAGAGGGTGAAATGATGAAGAACACATTACAGGACCTGAACAATCATTTGTTTGCTCAGTTGGAGCGACTGACCGATGAAGACTTGACTGATGAGCAACTTGAGCATGAGATCAAACGTTCCAAATCTGTGGTATCTGTTGCTCATACAATCATTGACAATACCAGGGTGCAAGTGGATATGTATCGGCTTTACAATGAGCACAAGACGTATGCCGATGATCCAAATAGCGCATTGCCTAAAACATTCTGCGAAGTGCTTGGAGTTAAAGATGAACCGTAAATTTCCTCCTGAGCTTGAAAAATTCATCCGCAAAGTGAGCTGGGGAAAACACCTTCCCGAATTGCACAAGATTGTGACTGCAAAATTCGGTGATGTGCTGACGCAGGAACAACTTAAATCGTTTCTAGCTCGAAAGCACATCATCAGATTTGAGAACCACGGCAAATTTGAAAAAGGTCACGTTCCGGCAAACAAGGGCAAAAAGATGCCTGCTGCGGTCTATGAGAAGTCTAAACACACAATGTTTAAGAAAGGACATCAGCCTGGCAATCATCGTGAAGTCGGTTCTGAAAGAATCAACGTTGAAGGATATGCCGAGATTAAAGTTGCCGAGCCTAACCGCTGGCAGTTAAAGCATCGTGTGGTATATGAGAACTACCACAATGTTAAATTAAAGAGTACCGATGTCGTGATATTTCTCGATGGTGACAAGCAGAACTTCGACATCGAGAATCTTGCGCTGATAGACCGTGGAATCAATGCAATCATGAATCATGAGGGAATGAGATTTGCTGACGCTGAAATAACCCGAACCGAAGTAAACATTGCTAAACTGAAAAAAGCAATTACTGTTGCAAAGAGAAAATTAAAAGAGGTTAAAAATGACCAGATTTGAACTTAAGACTATTCGTAAATCACTATTTGGTACGATTGAAGAGTGCTCAAAGCGTACCGGGTACTCACAGTCACACATCAGAGCTGTTGAACATGGTTCATGTGCAGTCACGGACAAGTACGTCATCACAATCTGCAAAGCCGTTACACATGACGACTGCGTGAGATTAAAGATGCTTATAGACCAGATAATCAAGATTAAAGGGGTTTACAATGACTAAAGACGAATACATCAGACTGATGTTTGAAAATAAGCCTATGGTTGGTGTTATGCAAGCAAGATATGATGACTTAAATCATGCAATCAGTGAGATTAAATCATGCTACTGCTATGACAAACTTGTGTATCTGCTTGACAACTTCAATTTATACATTACTGACGACAATGACAGAACTGCAATCATGTACTATCTTCGATTAGTTAGAAATCGCGCTGACATACTTGATGGTAGAAATTTGTTTACAAGCACAACGTATTGGATGGAGTCCAAACCGTTAAAAGCCTTCGAAGTGACTGCTATTAACAACAATACCGACATCACATATAAAGCGATGGTTATGGCAAGAAAAACCACTGACGCAATCACACTCGCAGAATTCCTGACGCTTGATACAGATCACCTGCTGATTAGAAGAGTAAAACCTGTTAATACAGAACTTGAATTCATCAGACAGTCTGGTTTCATCCCTTCATGGAGTCACACCTTATGAAATGTAAAGATCATCTTGGTAACGAATTTGATTCGCTGAGAGACATGTGCGAGCATTACAGAATCGGTATTAAGACCTTCCGTATGCGCATGAGATACAAGTGGACTCTCGAGAGAGCGTTGACGCAGCCAATACGTTATTTTAAAAAGTGTAAAGACCACCTTGGCAATGAGTTTAACTCTGAATTGGAGATGTGCCGATATTGGCATATAAATCTCTTCACTTTCCGTAGTCGAATGTCGGGAAATTGGAGCTTGAAAGATGCACTGACAATGCCTGTTCTTGGTGTTGGTTCGTCAATACCGGCAAGAGATCATCTTGGCAAAGACTATCCATCTATGAGTGCCATGTTTCGAGCATGGGGATGGGATGTGAATCACGCCTTTGCGAAACTTGGCAGTGGTAAAGTCTCGATTAAAGAACTGCTCACACACTCATACAAGCGTGATGAGTTCGGCAACAATCGATCATGCAAAGACCATCTCGGAAACGAGTTCAAGTCTATAAAAGACTTGTGCCGACATTGGAACGTGGATTACGCCATATTCTACGCGCGTTACAATGCGAAGCGCTGGACTGTGGAACGTGCCTTGACTGAGCCTGTTCGCCATAAAAGGAAGAAAGATGGAGTTTAAAGACGATGAAATCCATTGAATATAATGGCAGAACTTTTAAAAGTATTCGCAAATTTTGTGATGTATTTCACATTGATTATAAAACCACGATGCAACGCATCAATCGTGGATGGTCAGTGAATGACTGCATCATCGGAAAGCGTAAACATGGTAATTATTCGGTGTCAGACCACAATGGTTATAAATATCCGTCAGTAATTGCCATGTGTCGGTTTTACGAGGTTGATTACGGTTATTTCTGCGAACAAAGACGTAATAACAGGAAGTTATCGGAGATTTTAAAAAAATGATTAAATTATTACCGCATCAGTCGGCTGCACTGGAACGTACAAGAAAATTCAACAATGTGGCGTATTACCATGATATGGGTTTAGGCAAAACCTTCGTTGGTGCAGAAAAGGCAGTGCAGTTTGGGAGTAGACAGATTTTAGTTGTATGCCAGAAGTCTAAAATCAATGACTGGATAGAGCACTTTACAGAACACTACTCAATGCCTGTATTTGATTTATCAAAGCAAAAAGAACTAGACGTATCTTATATCGGTGTCGGTGTTATCAATTACGATTTACTGACCAGAAGACAATCACTGTTGAATATGCGTGACTTCGTGCTGATGCTTGATGAATCTTCAATGATTCAGAATGAAAGCGCAAAACGTACACGGGTTGTCATGAGATTGAAACCATCTCATATTATTCTGTTGTCCGGTACACCTGTCGGCGGTAAATATGAGCATCTATACAGTCAGTTGAGACTACTTGGCTATAAGATAAATAAACAGCAATATTGGGAGCGGTTCATAAATTACCGTGTGGCGAATTTCGGTGGCAATCAGGTAAAGTTAGTCACCGGGTACAAGAATATAGACCAGCTCAAAGACATATTAAAGTCATACGGCGCAGACTTCATTAAGACTGAAGAAGTAATCAGCCTGCCGGAACAATCATTCATTCGATGCAGTCAGCCGATACCTAAACAATACAGACAGTTACTCAAAGACGGACATACAATCATCAATGATGAAGAAGTCATTGCTGACAATCCGCTGAAGAAACTGCTATATCTTCGTGGTATCTGTGCAACGTCTGATGAACGCATGAAAGCATTGTCTGATTTACTCGAATCAACGAGCAAGCGTGTTGTGGTTTTCTATAACTTCAACGCTGAATTGTTTGCGATGAAGAAAGTTGCCGGAGAAAGACGTGTGAGCGTGGTTAACGGTGCAATGAAAGACATGACAAACTTCATGAATCATGAATACTCAGTGTTGTTCGTGCAGTATCAAAGCGGTGCAATGGGACTTAATCTTCAGATTGCAGACATCATCATATATAACTCGTTACCATTGTCAAGCGAACTGTATGAGCAAAGCAAGAAGCGCATACACAGAGTAGGTCAGACACGACCATGCTTTTACTATATTCTTAAATGTGCAGGGTCCGTTGAAGACAATATTGAACGCACGCTGAATTTAAGACGAGACTACACAAACGCATTGTTTGAGAGTGAGTTCAAATGCTAGAAAAACCTTTTGAGCTTAAATTAAGAAAAGCCATTACGCAAAAAGGCGGTTGGGTTGTTAAATACTTCGGCTGCGGAATGTCGGCATCCGGGACACCTGATTTACTATGCTGCGTTAGTGGTTACTTCGTGGCAATCGAGTGTAAATCTTCAACAGGTAAACCGTCAGATTTACAGAAAATCAAATTAAATCAGATACTTAAGAGTGGTGGTATCGGTATCGTTGCATCACCGAAGAACTACACTGATGTATTGCAGTTAATTGACTGTCTTATGATTAAAGACGTGACACGCATCACATCTTTAATTGAGAAAATAAACAGTATGTATGATGTTTGATGTGCTGGTTAACCTTTACGAATCTTGTATGACAGAATCAAAGCGCACACATCGACAATATTCTGTGTGCTTTGATTTGACAGACATTCAACGCCTTTGCGATAGACTGCGTTAAATAACTGACCGTTGTCTATTTTTGTATTGTCTATCAGTTCCCCGGCATTGTCTCTGATGTGGTTAATCAGGTTTTCTAGATTTTTTCTCTGTTCTTGATTCATTGTTTCCGCCTATAAGGTTTATATCAAGTTCCTGAATTTCGTCAAAAGACTGCTGCTGCGGTTTAGGTTGTTCAGAACTGCATAGAGCATTTAATATACTCACTCGGCTGTCAATGATTCCCGATGTATAAACATTCGCATTGTACCATTCCGAAGTTGTTATATCCTGCGGTGTAAAGTTCGGTCTGTTACATGTGGAAAACCATTGATACAAAACCATCACAGGTGATTCTGTTTCTATTCTCGGTTTCTTGATGCCTTCAACAACGTAGATGTAAACCCTGCCGTTGGACGACGGGTGAACATGATTCCACCATCTTGTTAAACTGACTAAATTCGGGTCGGGTATTTCAACTGAACTGTCACGGGCGGATTTAGCAAGTTTCCACACAACACCGGAGCTGTCAGTAAATTGACCAGGCATGGTTAAATCTTTAAATTGTGTCAGACCAATAGGAACCTTGGGCTGAATCTGACTGCTAATCATACCCGATGTCAGATTCGGAGTTGTATATAAATTATTCATCATGTAAGCATCTCCATTCGTGCAGTAAAGCGACAGACAGATGTATCAGATTTTCCGTGTATGCTTTCATGTCATTATTCTTCATAGCATTAGTCATCTCTTCATATTCCATCTTGACAATATCACTTGGATTGTCATATTTATTCCATGTTGCAGGTGGATTACGGTCAATCTCTGCACATGCGTCCATAAACATCTGGTCAACTTTAGGTGCTTTCCAGCTCTTAGTCTTAATTTCTATCATAATCTCATGTCCAGTGTCATTGTTATTTTCCACATGGTATGACTGCCGTTTCTGAACAGTAACGACTTATCATACTTTCCATTCTTAATTCTCACTGTCTTTGTGATGTTGGTATTACCATCAGGCAGCGGCATGTTAAACCACGCACACCCATACTTTAAATTACTAATGTAAAATGTTTCAAATACAGGCAACTGTGTCTCGTCAAGTTGCAGCGTGATTGACACTTCTTTATCGGTTGCATTGTGAACCATCACTCGCTGACGCGCTGAACCATCAGCGAAGCTGGTTCTAAGTACCACTGGTGAGTATGATTCTTTGTAACTGCTCTGTAATGGCAGTGGCAGTGATTGAGGATATGCAGGTAGCGCCATTTTCGGTTCTCCTATTACTGACGATGTTTCTTCCTATTTTATCACAAAAAAGCACCCTTTCGAGTGCTTTAAAATGTACCGAGAATAAATTATGAAAAAAACTTATGCACCAGTAGTTGCAGCCGGTTTTAAAGCGTTGATTATAGCTTGAGTCTGTGCCTGTTGACTTTGTGCGAACTGTCCGGCAAGTGTATTGAGTTGCTGTGTTATCTGATTCTGTGCAGTCAAACTTGCAATCATTGCTCTTGCCTGTGCTAATTCATCAATCTTATTTTCGTATTGAATCTGTCTCTGTAATTCTCTGTTTTTACATGCTTCATCAGTTACAGTTTTAACAACCTCGCAACAGCACTTCTGTTGTCCGTTGGCAAGCTCCTGCGCCTGCAATCTGTTTAATCCGTTCTGTTCAACCACCGCTAACTGATTCTGATAACCTTGATTCAGAATAGCTGTGTTAATAGAATTAAAGCCGTTATTCATGCCTTGATTCAGATTTGCGGAGTTCTGGCATTGCGCAAGGGTGTTGCCCTGTACTGCATTTTCTACACCGTTAATTGCCTGTCCGATAAACTGTGTCTGATTGCAATTCTGTAATAGCAAATCACGATTTGCATTATTAACGGCTTGCGTTGTCTGACCGTTATTTAAGTCTGTTAGTTGTTGTTGGATTCCGTTCAACATTCCGGAATTGTAACCCACATCTCCGGCAACGGCACCGCCACGGTTACCATATAATCCGTTACCACCCCAGATTGTACCAAGCAGTAAACCACCGATTGCGCCAGCACCTAAAGCAAGGGCATTGCCACCACCAAATCCACCGTCAGGAATAATTGTCTTTGTAATTTCATCCATAATGCTTTCTCCTTTTTTTATGGTTAAAAGACATTATGACTGATGCGAATACGGGATTGCTATTTATTTTCAGATGTGTGACTTTCGTCACTGTGTTTAAGATTGTCGACTAAACTGTCATTTTTCATTGATAATAATTTTAGACTGTTTCTTAATATCGGCGGTATGGCTTTGCCGTAGCCCATGCGCTCGATATTCTCAAGAATTGAACCGCTTTCATTGATTATATATGCGATGATTACCGCTTGTCTAATGTATTCAATATGACATACTTCATCAATACCATGTGCGAGAACTACAAACAGGAACATGATAACTTTCTTGATGATACCGTGACTTCCGACTGCCGATGACCATTCCCGGCATTTAAACGCTGACAGTGTACCCGTTGTGTAGTCAATAACGCAGAACACAAACAGCCATGTGATTGACAAATCAACATCACCGAGTAACCACAAGATTGCACTTGTAGAAAAACCGCAGATTGTCGCAATTTGAGACGGCAGATATTCACATATCACTTTTAAGACTCTCCAGCAGTGTAACTAATTTATTTCTCATCATAAGATAGTCAAGCAGATATTTAATAATCTCGGCGCATTCCTGTTTCTCAAGGCTATCCGTGGTTTCGATACATTTAATTTTTAAGTGATTGATTAAGATACTTAATTCTTCATCAGTTGGTCGATTTTCCTGTTCCATTTCTCGTAGTAATCCTTTACGCTGACGAATTTACCCAGATTGTTATTCTGTACATTACGCAACAGTGTTGCTGGTAACAGAGTTTCATTTTTGATTGAATTTAAAATTTGATTCAGACCACCTACACCCTGCTGATGTGCAAGATAGATGTTTGTTGGAGTGATTTTAATGCCACGTCTGAGCATATTCCTGATGTTGTTAAAAGTGAGTCGCTTGAACGCTGACAATGATGATTGCGCATCGAACGGATCAATCAGCCTATATTCTCTTGCGACTGATGGTACAAATTGAAAAAGACCTTTAGCACCCGAGTATTTATTATAAGCGTTTGCCTTATGGTTGGATTCAATCGTAATCACTGCATCAACGAACGTGTTATCTGAATACCACAAGTCGCCTTTTTTGTATATTTCAGCATCTTGAATTTCTGAATAGTCAAACATTTTAATCACCTTGTAAAGTTACTGAATAACCAGCTAATCACACAAAGCAAAGCCACTAACAGAATTATATCATATATGAAATCGGTCATGGTTTAATAATTGCAAACTTTTAATAACGCATTGTATTTTACTGCGAGTTCGTCACATTCTCGGACAATATCCAAACTGATTTTAATCTTTCGTAATAATTCGTCTTCTGTGTAACATTTAACACCGGGCTTATTTCCGGTTTTTTCGGGCAGTCGTCTATCACGGGTCTTACTGTCTGACACGCAGTCGTGTTTAACAGTAACAGTATCGCGCAGATTGTCAGCCTTAATCTTTTCATTCTCATACATTTCTCCCATCTCGTGAATCTGCTGCAGATAATCTGCAACAATGCGATTCTGTTCATTCTGATAGTCGCGCTCGGTCTGAATAATCTTCTGTGCATAGTCAAGTTTCTGCGCAGTAATCTTGTCAATCATTGAATCTCTACCCTGCTTGTAGCCATATCCGAAGATAACAAGCATTATTGAGACTATTCCGATGATTATATATACATGGTTTAACATATTACTATCTCCAGCAGTTGTCTGTCCCAGCAGATGTTTAATTTCTTAACGATGGAATAACGGTTATCAAGAAATACATCAGTTGAAATAAAATCACCGATTACACCTTTGTAAACTACTGATTTAATTGAAGATTTGTATATAGATATTTGAGTATTAAGTGACAGGTCGAGAATATCAAGGTAATCAGACAATGAAGTATTTGCTATCATATTACACCCTTAATCTGATGTGGTATTCCAGATATTTAAAGTGTTTGTCAACTGTATCAATTCTGAACCCGACAACTCTGCATTTATCATAATCATGGCAGTCATAGAAAATAATATCACTTGCTTTTCTTACGACAATTAAGCCGAGTTCTTTATCTAATATGTCATGTATGTAAATCTTGTAGGTTGCATATTTCTGTTTACTGACAACAAGTTCAATACATTCCGCTAGATTCATTCAGCCTTTTCCCAGTCGTCACTCTGAATCATAGCCATCAGATTCACATAGTCAGAGTTTATTTGTTCAAAATCGTCAATTATTTTTCCATCATGAACGTATGATTTGTCAACATGATAATTTTTGACATCAAAACGAACTAGCCACCCTCTGAATTTTTTATTCTTATACTGATAAATTCCCGGTTCGAAGTGACCAACTTCGCTCTCACAATCACAAAGTTTCATTTTTTTTTATCCTTCTTTTTCTTGAAATTATAACACGTTTTTGGTAGCATACATAATGTTCCTTATGGAACAGGGTAATTTTTATTAAACAAAACAGATACAGTATTTATTATTGATTGAAAAAGAGAACGATTAAATAGTATCCCCCATTTGTTTAAAT
>Ga0326511_10003205_pt1 | contig 13150 bp, 20 predicted proteins | sample 0_2496_0518_D_FD_203701 | JGI IMG/M metagenome (GOLD analysis project Ga0326511, IMG submission 203701) | Bovine rumen microbial communities from UC Davis, California, United States - 0_2496_0518 | ecosystem: Host-associated > Mammals > Digestive system > Stomach > Rumen | place: USA... | reverse complement strand
AGACCGCCAGCCTGATCACGCAGCCGTTCGATGTTCTGCTCCAGCCTCGCGATCTTTGCCACGCAGACCCTGTATTGCATCATGTATTCTTTCGCTCTCACCGTTCTCTCCCTCGAAAATGTTTATCAGCTATATACTCGTAATGCTCAGGATATTTCTCTGTTTTAACCTCTTCCATCCAGGCTTTGTGTCTCTTGACCCAAGCAGCGTATCTTTTACACTTTGCATGACACTCAGCCGTTCGTTCTTCACAGCCCTTACAAGGACACATCACCGGATCGCGCATAGTCTCTGTCCCTCTGATAGCAGTCGTAGAAGAACCGCCACTCTTCCAGCGTCATGGTCACGAGCCACTGCTTGCCGTTCTTTCTGTGCATGACCGCTGCGACCTCGTCAGCCCTCTTGTCGTTCAGAGCCTGTTCGATCGCCTTGTCGATGTTCAGAGCCTCGACACGCTTGCACTCGATGTGTACGTGTGGAAGTCCGACCACATCAGCGTCACCGTTCGCTCCTGAATACTGCTGACCTCGTCTTGCCGGATAGCCGTAGCCCCTCAGGACTTTCGCGAGCTCAAGTTCTCCTTTCTTCCCCTTTTGTCTGCTGTTCATGGTTACACTCCTATAATGAAACCGTTGGTAGTGTGGCAGTCTATTCTCGCTCTCACACAGAGCGGGCAGTAGTAGACTTTCTCGCCGTTCTCCCAGCGATGCCATACGTTCAGTACTGATACCTCGCGTCCACAGACGCTGCATTTAAAACGGCACATCCTCGTCTATCTCCTCAAACTCCTGCTGCGTCGGTTTCTCTGCCGGTTTCTGATCAGACAGGAACTCGACTCTGTTCGCTACTACTTCAGTGACTGACATCTTTTTGCCGTCCTTGTTCGTGTAGCTGTCTGTTTCTATCCTGCCCTCGACGGCGACCTGCTTGCCTTTCTTCAGGTACTTCTCGCAAGCCTCAGCGCTGCGACCGAATACCTTGACTCTCGGATAGTTCGTCTTGTCCTTGCCGTCTATTGCAAGTGTGAAAGACGTGACTGCCATGTTCGATCCAGACGTGTACCTGGTTTCAGGGTCCCTTGTGAGCCGTCCGATTAAACTAACACTGTTCATTTTTGTCCTCCAATTTATTCCTTTGTTTGTTCCACCACTCGCTCATTCTTTCAGGTTCGTTCCTGTAGAGCCACGCCTTGATAGCGTTGCAGTCGAACTGCATCAGCACATGATGATCGTCGACCAGTTTCGGAGTAGAACCGAACACGAGCAAGCATACAAGTGCAATATATTTGTCATGGCATTTTTCAAGGTATTCCATGTACGCCTCTTCAACGTCATTCATTTAGCTCACCTCCATAGCATCTTTAACGCTTTGAATATTCAGGTCTATGACCTCAAGTTCCTCTTTGCTTGCACCCGCAGCGACGAGCGCCTCACGCTTGACCCTCAGCTCGTTCAGCCTCTTGTCCTTAGCGTCTGGATCGCCGCAGCCTTTCGACTCCCATGTACGCAAGAGTGCTTTCCAGTCCTTGACAGGCTTGCCGTTTATCTCCCAGCCCCTCGCCTCGTAGTAGTTGAAAAAGCGTTTCGCATCGACATCATTCTTTCGCTCTTTGCAATAAGAAATGACATCATCCTGTGTGGGAGTCTTTAGACACTCACCTATACTATCCTTACCTAACCTTACCTTACCTGTGTCGACGAGCCGTCCACGTTCCGTCGACGAGCCGTCCACGGCATTATCACTTTGTTGAGATTTCAACGTGTACGCCTTGTTCTCGTCGAATGACAGCATGGCTTTCTCTTCCTTGTAGGTTGTTTCGTTGTAGGTGTCTTTCCGGATGTAGTTGTGTATGCGCCAGTGCTTGATAACGACGATACCGTTGTCGAACGGAATGATGAACTTGCGCATGATCAGGATGCTCATATCGTCCTGTGACACTCCGATCATCCGCATGATCTTCTTAGGCGAATTGACGAAACCATCATCGTCTGCCCTCATAGCGAGATCGTAGTACAAGAGTCTCGCCGTGACAGGCATGTCGAGGAAAGCGTCACTGTCTATTATCGTCTTAGCAAACATTCTTCTCTCAGCCATTGTCTATCTCCCACCACTTTATATTTCCTATAACAAATATCCTTGTGAACTCAGCCGGCGCATGCCCCTCAGCGATAAAGGCATCTCTCGCCTCATCCCTTACCTGTTCTGCCTTTTTGCTTTCAGGGTTAGCGTGTAGGAACTCGTGACAGTCAGGGCAGATATTGATCCATAAGCCGTATCTTTTGGATAATGCCCTCGTGCCTGTTCCATAGAACACTTCATGCCTTGCCGTAGCGCAATTACGACCGCAAAGGTAGCACACGCCAGCTGTGGTTGCCATTATTGAATCGTTGTAACCGTTCCTATCCATTACTCACCCTGTTCAGCCATGACTTTAGCGAGCACCGCATAGTAGTCTGACTTTTTAGCTGTCTTATTGAGGCTATGCTGCTCACATACCTCTCTTAATGAAAGAGCATGCTCTGAACAGTATGTGCCTAAGAATCTTATGCCCTCAGGGAACTCGACTTTGTTCAATAGAGCAGTAGCCATTTCTTCAGCGCTTGCCATGCTCTCTTCAGAACCTATCCCGAGCATGCCGAGAGCACGACCGACCGCCGATGTCTCACAGTTCTCGACGTATGATGTCTCATTGATCAGTGACGAGTCATGCCGTTCTTCAGCCGTACCGCTTGCGAGCAGATGGTCTTTCTCATCATAGATTTTCGCCTGTATCATCACGTGCTCGTCGTCCATGTCGCAGACCGTTGTGTCTATCGACCCTGACGGGCATATCTTTCTGAACGCCTGGACTCTTGCGGTAACGGTCACATACTTTTTTGTGACTTTCTTGCCGGCTTTTTTGTCATACCGTTCGATGTCGAGATATCCGAGATCGGTGTTAGCCTCAGCCAGTAATTCTTTCGTTATCATAGTTCAACCTCCATCTGTCCTAAGTCCTTGCCCTCTTTCAGGGCTTTCACTGTCGCAGCCATGCTTGCGATCCTCGACTCATACTCTCGGATCATGCCGTCTCTGTCTTTCTCCGAGCCCAGCCTGTAACCGCTGTTCAAACTGTGAGACACGATGATATAGCCGTTATCTCTCAGCTCTTTTATGCAGCGTCTTATCGTGCGCTCGTTCGTGTTCAGCTTTTCAGCCAGCAGCCACTTACTCTGTGGCTCGTTCGTCAGAACCTGCAGCAGCTCTTCTGATAAAGTAGTCATCGTTCTCCTCCCTCTGTGTCAGCTCGTAATATCTCTTCATGATCTCGCCCTCTGACATGCGGTTCACACGCCACAGCCAGTAGTTGGCTTTTATCTCAAATATCAGCCTCAGGAGCCATGCGATGACCGCCGGATAGTTTTCGCTGCGGTCTGTTCCTGCTTTGGCAAGTACCACGTACTTTGCCTTGTCCTTTATCGCTTTATTCATACCGCATACTCCTTTGTCATATATTCGCCTTTAACAAAATCAGCCTGTAAGAATACCCTGCCTTTCTTACGTTTATCGTCTCCATTTATCGCTGCTTCCATAAAACGCAACTGTTCTGATACAGTTTTTGTCGCAGGGATAGACGCTTTGTATTCAGACATCTTTTCTATGGCAGCCTCAGCAGATATTGTCGGATTAATATAGATGTATGCCACAGCAGCCCAAAATATCCTTGCTGTATATGCTCCTGACTTGCACAGTTCTACATACCCGAGATTCTCAGCCGAAGAAAGCCGTCTCACAGCTGCCTCGTACTCATCTTTAGATAATGTGTACTTGCCTGGTTTTATCTGATCCCTTGCGCGCGCTCCGCTATCGACTATTGTCAGCGGATTAGCAAGCGCAACTATGCCCTCAATATGGAACGGCTTTTTGTACTCGTTTATCAATGAGGCGAGCCTCTGATAAGACGGATTACCGCCCTGAGCATAAGACGCTACCCAGTCTTCTATGCCCCAGTTGGTCTGCCCTATGTTCAGCCGTCTGCATGCCTCTATGCCAAGTCCGGGTATAACGATGTAATAAACAGGTCTCCCCATTTGCTTAAAAGCCTCAAGCCTGTTTTGTCCGTCTATCACCTCAAACTTTTCGTTGACAACTATCGGAGCCTCTATCTGCCCTACACTCTGTACGCTTTCGACTATCTTCGAAACACCTTTAACGTCTCTGTTCCCGAGCATTTTCTTGAACTTGTCATACTCGTCTGTTACGTGTATCTTTACGTCATATTCTTTATCCATTCATTACCTCCATGTCTTTGCGCCATGTTATTCATCTTCGCTATCCCAATAGTGTTTAAATATAAGTTCCGCTGTTTCTCTTGCGCTCATGCACCATGCACAGCCGTCTGGATGCGTCTCGAGATAGCTTGTCACCAGCTCGATCGCCTCTGTCTTAGTGATGAGTTCGTCCATCACTGCGTTTTCTACATCCTCGTAACTCATCCCAGCACCGCCACGATATTCACACCGAGAAACCACAGGATGCCACAGAAACCGATGGCTATTGCCAGATAGATATATCCCTCGTACTTATCCATGATTACTCCTCTCCGATCGGCTTGATCACGCCTTGCAATACCATTCTGTGAAAGTACTCACACGCTGGAGTAAAGTCCTTTACCGTCCCGAACTCAGCGTACTTACAGCCGTGACTCCTCTCACGCTTGTTACTGCCTTTCAGCATATTCGGACAGTCTTTGCAGTAGTATGTGATACCCTGCAACTTAAACTCCTCTGCAACCGTCTCAGGTACATCCCTGCGCTCTTCATAGATGAAACTCACGCAGAAACCCTCGTGCCATTTCAGCTCAGCATCTGGATGAGCCTTTGATGCCTCAGCGAACGCATTATCGAACGCCACAGCGTTGTCCGCTTGCACCGTCTTACATAACTTGATGATTTCGGTCTTCATAATAAAAGCACACACCTCCTCGCTTTTTGGTGTGTGCTATATACCCTTACAACGTTTACGTCCTAACTTTAGATTTTAGGAATAGTTGTTGCTGCACGCACACACCCCTACTTCATAAGTAGACTTAATGTTATTTGATAGAACTAAGGAACTGCTTTAACGCCAATCTGACTAACCAGCTAAACGAACGGTCTTCTTTCTCGCACCACTCGTCGCACTGTTTCTTCAGATCGTCGTCGATTTTAACTGATGTTGTTATCATGTCTTGCACTTCCTTTCTGATTACATTATACTACTATGTAACACCTATACAATACACTTTCGTATTAAAATATCTTAAGGAATGGAGGTCTGTTATGAGTATTAGTTTTCAGGATCATGGTCAGGAACGTGACCTTATTTGTACTGAAGAGGAACGGAAAATCTTTAACCGTGTGTGCGAGATCGTCGGCGACGGTCCCCGTCTGGTACGGACATCACCGAACTATGTGGCTATAAAGTATAAGGGATATGATTTGATGAGATTAAAGTACACGAACAGAGCCCGCTGGTTCAACTTTCCGATGATGGAAGTCGGCAGCATGAAACATCATATCGAGGACCTTGATGATCTCGACGAGTACACTGTCGTTATCGAAGACAGCGCCAAAGAGATAAAGAGATTAAGGAATGAGTAATTATACCACCCTGCCCGCTAAAATCGCTTAGAACGCAAAATAGAGCCCCACACAATGACGTGCGAGGCTCTTTTCTTTTAGCCCCGCCCTTACGGACGGGGAGAAGCAAGAACATGCGGGGCAAGCCCCCGAGCATAGATTATTTCTTATAAGGCGGGCGGAAGATGCCCCATACATAGGACAGTTTCCTGGTCTTGTAGGCGACTTTCGACTTCTTCCAGTTTCCGCTGCCGTTGACGTTGCCCTCGATCGAGTAGACGATCTTCGAGTTGCCCTTCTTTCTGATCAGACCGACATGAGTCACCATGCCGTTCATCTTGTTGTTGCCTTTGGCTTTGCTGGTAAAAAACACCACGTCGCCCGCTTTCGCGTCTTTCATGGCGACCTTCTTCCAGCGCTTACGGCACCATGCTGCAGCGTGACGCGCGAATGAATCGTGAGGGTACTTCATCCCCTTCTTATCCATCAGCCACCATATGAAGATCTGACACCATGAGGTGTTCTTGCCGAACGCCTTGCAGTACTTCCTATAGCCGTTGCCTATCTGCTTGCGAGCGAGCTGAACGACCTCTTTACCTGTTGGTTTCTTAGCGTTTGCCATTTCTTTCGCCATCCCCTTGTAATCAGGCAGGACGAAACCCCGTATATATTTACCGTTTACTGGTACGAGGCGTTCCTTGACCTGTTTGCTGTAATTGCCCTCGATAACCGTTATGGTTTTCGATGTAGCCTTTTCGACTATGCCGACATGGTTCGGAGCGCCCTTGCAGTCGCCCTTTCCTGTGTCCTCCCAGTCGTACAATATCCAGTCGCCGGCCTGTGGCTTATACGAGTCTGACTCTTTCCATATCTTGAGCTGTTTCGCCTTGTCGATTATGACCTGGCAGTTCGCAGACAGAGGAAAGTATTTCTTAGCATAAGCAGCGCCGACGGAATAGATCGCGACCGCTGAGGCGAACGTAGCGCACCACGCAGCGGTATAAGTCATAGCCCAGCCGTCAGGCTTGACAGTGTTGAACTTGTCGACTATTGCCTTGTGTTTCTTACTGCCCTGCTTAGCGCCCTCGTATGACTTAGCAGTCTCGACTACTTTCGCCCTGAGGCTTATCTCACTCATCTAAGTCCTCCTCATCGGGGTCTTCAGCGACCTCGTCAAAATCGTCGACCTCAGGCAGTCCCGTAGCCACGCTGGTAAGAAGTGAAAGCACTCCAGCCAGTGCGGATGCTGACAGAACCATCATCCAGTCAACTTCACTTATGACTGACGCAGCGCCTATGGTAGCGACAGCCGTCTGACAAACAGTTTTCAGCGCTCTTATCAGCGCGCACTTCATAAAATCGGTCATTGTTTACCTCCTAAAGCAAGTTCTCAAGTTTCTCAATTACAATCGCCATATCCTGCACGTAATCCATCGTCATGTCACCGTCACTCGATATTACGTTATCACCGTTATATAAAGTAATGTCTGTTGGTGTTGTGGATAGGTCTGTTGGTGTGTCTAACTCGTAGCATAGATAGTGCCCGCTTAATGCTGTCTTTAGGGCTGACGCACTCGCATAGTTGTTGTCGAATAGCCATATCTTGCTACCTGTGGTTATTGTGATACCTATGTTCTGTGAATATGCGGCGCTCGGGGTAATTGTACCGTAATTGTCTGCTACTGCATTCGGTACGGTTGAATTATCTACATTTGGCTTTGCATTTGGTAACGTGCTATATGACGACCATAACCCTGCGATACCGCTCTGCACTACATAATCAAGCGTTCCTAAGTCTATCATCGCCATAGTTGTTTTGCCGTTTCCGCTCGTCACTCCCACTCCTGCACCGTATACCGTGTGTGGAAGGGTTACGGTTTTGGTGGTTGGTGTGATGTATGGGGTGTATGCTGTCGCTGCTGTATCACCGTATTCAACCATGATGTTATAACGTGAGAATATCTTGTTGAATGTTTCTTCGGTATTTGGATATATGAATATCTTTGTACATATTACTCCTGGATGTGTTTGTGATTCATTACTTGTATTTTGTGCAATCGTGCCGTTAGACATACACCACCTAAAATCCGTTGGTGATAATACCTCAGTAACGGTATAATCGCCTTGAATAAATCCCATATAGCACCCTGTGGTACTAACTGATGTATCATTGTCAAAAAATGTCATGCGCGCCTGTAGTCCGTCGGGCATTATTGCGTTAGGTGTGAGAATATATGACCGTCCTATTGCATAATCGCTAAAGTCATTTGGTAGTAGATTTTTCCCTCTATCTGTGACCGTTACGCTGTCATGCCCTGTGATCGGACGTACATTCGATGGCGACGGTGTTCCTGTGCCCTCTTGTATCGGTAATAGTTCAACCGTGAGATTCTTTACCGCTCCAAAAGCATCATCAATTACAATAGGGTTACCCTGTACAGTTTTGACTAACTCTGGCATGGTGATTACTGCAACTCCGTTTTGGTCTACTACTGATGTGCCGTTGACGGTGACATCCTGAACAACGCCAGGGTCACCCTGTTCACCTTGTTCGCCCTGCTCACCTTTCAGATTATGAAAAGCAAAGGCAAAGTTCTTTGCTGTGTCCGCTCCGCTCGCTGTCACATCTACTGATGGTGTTCCTGTTGTACCGTCTATTGTGGCTGTGACCGCTCCAAAGCCTGCAGGTGCTCCTGTCGCTCCTGTGTCTCCTGTGTTGCCTTTAGGAAGTCCAAGATTCAGAGATGGATTCTCAACCGTTCCTGTGATATTCGCATAGGCAGGCACTCCTGTTTCCAATGTTTCTACTGTGCCAATATCAATGTCAGGTGTTACACCGTCTGCCCCGTCTTTGCCGTCAGCGCCGTCTGCCCCTCTCGGTATACCGAGCGACAGAACGCCGTCTGAATAGGACGCTGTCGCATCAGAGCCAGCAGGAAGTGTCGATGCTTCAGCCGACATTCCTGTGACTTCCTCGACTTCATCATGGACTATGGAAACGAACTGCTCGAACTGCGACGGCGTGATACTCTCTGTCTCGTCGCCCTCTACCTTTGCGTCCTCGTCAACAGTTAAAGCCTTGCAAGGATATGTGGTCAGCCTGTCCGTCAGCTCATCATCGACGGAAATGGAGCCGACCAGGTTCACTGTGACGTTGCCTGTGTCGGTCAGAACTTCTGTTGGAACTATACACCTGCCGTTCGGATCAAGTACTGTCGAAATGTCGGTCAGATAATTGTTAGACCAGACCGCTCTTACTGAATCATAGCCAGTCCAGTTTTCTCCCAGTTCAAACGTAGCCTCGATGTATGCGACTATGTTCGACGCATAATGCTCGATACCACCTGTTTTGATGAGTCCCTGCTCGTCTGCTTTGAAAGTTATACTCTGCTTATTCATGTCCCCTCCTACTTTTCGAGAACCGTTATCCGAGCCTCATGGTTCGCCACCGTAACGTTCAGGTCGTTTATCTTTCCATCCTGCTCGTTTATACGGTCGCCCTGAGCCTCGATATTTGTGTTGAGCTGGTTGACCGATGCCGTCAGCTCTGTGATCTTATTCGTTAATGTGACTACCGGCTTTACCACCACGATCATGGCAGCAATGAAACCAAGTATGCCCATTAATAATTCATAACTCATATCTGCCCCCTATACTTTCAGCCATAATACATCAGCATTGAACTTGCTCGTTCCGGAACTGCTGCGAGGATTACATACATCATAAGCAACCGTGACGCTGCCCTCTGTCGCGTTCGTCAGCCTCAGCCTGTCTGGAACGAATACTGCAGTAGGTGTGTTCCATCCTGCAATAGATAATGGATAGTAGCCTGCCTTTGTAAACGTTATAGTATCGTGCTTGTGACCACCCGCTGAGATGGTATCGTCGAATAGCTCATAAGTATCAAGCGAGAACATGCTGCTGTCGAGCCCCGCAAGCCCTGTCGTTACCGATCCGGTCGACACACCGAGCGCCTCAGATAATGTCGTCGAAAGCGCTCCGAGTTCCATTTCCTCGTAGTGGTTCTCCAGCACGTTCCACTCGGTCTTGACGATCTTGTACGATCCCGTCATTCCATAAGCAGGAAATGATACGTTGATCGTGTCACACAAGTTGCACTGATACAGGTCGTTCAGCCAGTCGTAGCCGATGTCCTGAAGTCTTGCGAACGACACTTTGATGGTCTGCGCCGGCAGGTATGGGCGCGTTTCCTTGAGAATTTCTGCTCCCATCGCCTGGACTTGCGCCTTTGTCGGCTTATCCTCGAACCTGTCTGAAATGTCGAGCGGTATGCACTCGCCCCGACCCGTCACAGTCTCGCCATTTGTTACCATATCCCCTACTACGAACTTCTCGCCGTCCGTCCAGTACGGGATCGCGCTGTTATATGTTTCTGATATGTCTGTTTCGTCGTTGTACTCGGTCATATTGATGCCATATTTGATGGTAAAATTACGGCTCTGACCACGTGCAACGTACAACTTGACCGCGAACCCGTCGAACTCATATTCGCCGCCGTACGTGTCTAAAATCGACCCCTCAACGCCTCCTAAAAGCTCTTTGACCGTTCTCGGCGTTCCGTCTGACGCACCGAAGTACGCCGACGACGTTTTATCCGTCCAGTATGAAAACGGGTTCGACGGCAGCGCATTACCGAGCAAGGCAAACGCGCTCGAGATCGAGCTGATGCCTTTCGATGTCTTGACCGTTAAAAACGACTGCCTGTAACTGATGTGAACTGCATGGAACGATACGATCCCGCTGATCGGCTTTGAATACGACACAATGTCGAACGGCTGTATGTCGTCCGAGTCGTTATGTGTTACGCCGATTATCCGTCCGCACTTGATCAGGCTGTAATTCTGCCCGTCTACTGGATATTCAAAGTCCAGTTCGTAAATGCCGTTTCTTTCTTCAGTAACAACACACGAGATAATATCCCTTAATCTGCCCAGACCATTGTTGCTGAATGATGTCGTGTCTGTATCAAATAAAATCGGGATCATATCTTCCACCACCTCGGAGTTATCTTACACTCTGTTATACTGCCCGATGCCGATGCCGTATCAGTTCCGACTGCGAGCTTTGGAAGTTCTGCTCCGAGATCAATATACGGGTTCAGTGAAACGATGCCGCCAGCAACTTCTTTGTAGACCTCGCCGTTCTCGCAATCGATTATTGTCGGATCGCCAAGAACCGACTTTGATCCGTAAACCGACGCGGAAATCGTTGGACGTGTAGTTTTTCTCGTGAACACCGCCGGAGTTGACGGTGATGTCGAGTTCGAAACTGTTATTTCGACGGTATCGTTTGTCGCGTTATAACTGACCGTATATGTCAATGTAATTCTATAAACCGAGTCCGACCCGCTGCGTCTTACCGTTACGTTATATGCGATACTTAATGTCGCGGTATTTGTTGTGCCTTTCAAGAAATTGAACGCCGAACCGTCCACTCCCATTTGTGCGCTATGACTATTAAGGATCGTAAAGTACGGAGTACCGTTCGTCGTCCCTGTGTAAAGTGACGCACTTCGTATTTCGTAACTGTCCGACCTCGTCCCGAACGCAAACGGCATGTTCGCGCTAACTGTTATCGTGTCGTTATTGATCGCGTAATCGTCTGATCCGAGCGCGAGCGTCCAACCGTAAGGTTTGTAAGCATTGTCTATCAATTCCACGTCACCGTATGGTTGGTCGTCAATTGCGATCTGATACCCGTTGAACGCGACCGTTCCGTAACCCTTAACTCTTATCTCTGGCGAGGACTCGAACTTTGTCGGGTTCGTAAGTGATGTCGACAAGCCGACCGCTACCGGCGTTTCACCGCTCTTCAAATACCTCTGCGGCTTACACTCGAACGTGATGTCGAACTCGCCGGCCTTGAGCTGTGCCGGCTCGACTTCCAGCCCGCTCTTGTAAATAGCCATTCTGTACTCGTCAGGGTTATATTCGTCCTCGAGTCTGCAATAGCCCTTTGCTGAGCAGAGCATGTTTCTGAAGTCCGATATTGCCTCAGCAAAATCAGCCTCATTATCTGCAAACACGCCGGCAGGATATGTCACTTCGATGTTTTCAAAGCGTCCATGATCAAGCGGAAATGAACCGTTCCTGCCAGGTATCGTTATCATCTCGACATCACGGTTAGGCGCGTTGTACACAGCCGATCCAGTGATGTACACTCCATAGTTTCTTGACGACTCACCGTTGAAAGTGAGTGCTTTAAAGATCGCTCCTGTTACTGCCATGCGAGCCGCCTCCTCTTAGTTTCTTCTATCAGTACACGCTTGACTTCCTGCGCTACTGCGTAAGGATCGCCAGCGCCGTTTACGTTGATTACCACGCCGCCGTTTATATCTGCGATGGCGTTCCACAGTTTATCAAGTGGAACTACCGCCTCAGAGCCGGCCTCGCCGACACCGATCAGACTCGGACTGTTAAAGATACCGCCTTTGGCGTACCAGTTGACGTTCAATGATGGAATCTTGCCTTTCAGCAGGTCACCGATCTTCCAGCCCTTAGGGCTGATGCTGAAGTGTGGCAGCGGAACGTGAGGTGCTTTGATGCCCCCGCTGAACATGCCTTTGAACGCCTTAGCGACCGATTCAAACTTTGATTTGATACTGGACGCAAGGCTCGCTACTTTCTGGACTACTCCAGCAAAAACGATTGCGATGCCCTTGATCGCAGCGGAAAGTAATTTGACCGCCACTGTAATGACCGTGAACGCAGCCTTGAGTCTTCCTGCCATGATGGTCGCTACCATTTTGAGCACCGGCATCATTGTCTTGAGTGCAGGCGCAAGCGTCTCGCCTACTGACTTCGCTGTGTCGACTATTACACCCCATAACTGCTTTACTGTCGACACTGCCATCTTGAGAACAGGCGTGAACGTTGTCACCAGCATGGAACCGATCTCGCTGACCGCTGACCGGAACTCCTCACTGTTCTTATACGCAAGTGCGAACCCTGCTACGAGCGCTGCGATCCCTGCCACGATCAGACCAACAGGACCGAGCATTGCAGTGAACGCTCCTGTTATCATCCCTGAGTTCGCCAGCAGCATGCCGATAGCGTTTACCACGCCGCCGATCACAAGCAGTAATGGTCCGAGTGCTGCAGCCAGCAGACCGATAACTGTTATCGCTGTCTGTGCCGGCTTTGGCAGGTCTGCGATCTTTGCCACTATGTCAGATATTTTCTGTATCACCGGCGTTATGATCGGCAGCAGTACTGTTCCGATGTTAGTTGCAAGGTCCTGCATGGTCGACTGGAATATCTTTATGCTGTTCGCCGTTCCGTCGCTGGTTCTCGAGAAGTCGCCTTGAGCGTCTTTCGTCTTTGCCAGCACGTAGTTATAACGCAGCATAGTTTTTTCCGTCTGGTCCATCTCTTTCCAGACAAGCCCCTGATCCTCAGCGAACGTTTCAAGGTTCGTGTCTGTCATAACAACGCCGAACTTTTTGAGAGCCTCAGATTCGCCTGTAAAGATACCCTCGAGTGCTTTCGCAGCCTCATCAGTTCCGACGTTGAAATATGATCCTAAGTCTG
>Ga0326511_10003204_pt1 | contig 13153 bp, 17 predicted proteins | sample 0_2496_0518_D_FD_203701 | JGI IMG/M metagenome (GOLD analysis project Ga0326511, IMG submission 203701) | Bovine rumen microbial communities from UC Davis, California, United States - 0_2496_0518 | ecosystem: Host-associated > Mammals > Digestive system > Stomach > Rumen | place: USA... | reverse complement strand
AGGCAGCGCCGCACATATATCAATATATTGGGGCGGCGGGGTTCTCCCTTGCTGGTGGGGGCAAGGAATCAGACACTTGGGAGGGTGGATGATGAAACTGGAAATCGTATACCTTGATCCGCATGAACTGACACCGTATGAGAACAACACGCGAAAGCATAGCCCGGAAGACATTGAGCAAATCAAGGCCAGTATTCAGGCGGACGGGTTCAACGACCCAAACCCGATTGTTAGTGATTCTGATGTTTCCCCGACAATAACAGCAAACGGGCAAATATTCCGCGCAGTTGATAAAACCCATTATCATAGTTTGGATTTTATTTCAACAACAACATTCCCGCAGGATTATGATACCGGGGCAGAAGAAGCACAGTACATCTGCGGCATGAGCGTCCCGCCCGTCATGATGGCCCAGGTATCAGCGGAGGTATATAACCAATGGCTGAAACCGTAAGGGACCAGCACAAGGCCGCGATTCGCGCAGCCAAGGAACAACTCAAAACCGCAGGCCCGCACCATCGGCGGGATTTGCTGAAATACATCCACCGGATGCAGAAGGAGCTTATGATCTATGACAAATATCAACAGGCGGCAAAGGCCGCGCGGGGGTGATACCCATTGAAGAAACAAAGCGGATAGATTGGAACGCCATCCGGGCTGAGTACATCGGCGGGGGAATCAGCCAAAGGAAGCTGGCGAAGAAATACGGCATTGCAGAAGGAACGATGCTGCAAAGGGCAAATGTAGAAGGCTGGAAAGCACTTCGCAATCAAGCAGAAATCAAAAGCATAACGGAAACAAAGCAAAAAACCGCCGAAGCAGCCGCCGATAATGCTGTTATTGCCGCCGATATAAAAAAGCGGCTTTTATTGCGTCTGTCCAGGATGGAGCAGAAATATCCGTTTGACGCAACGGAAATCAGGACGCATGAAGGAAAAAACACGGTTATTTTCAAAATCCGTGACCTGACAGCGGCTTATAAGGATTTGACCGAGGACATGCCGAAGGGCGACGGCGACAGGAACGCGCCTATCTTTGAACTGCTGCGAAAGCTGGACGGTGAATGCGATGTTTAGCCCGATGCAGAAAACGTTCTGGCGTGAAGCGAAAAGGCGCTGGAACATCAAAACAGGAGCCACCCGCAGCGGGAAAACGTATCAGGATTATTTTCTTATACCAAAGCGGCTGTTATCAGTAGCCGACAAGGAAGGGCTGAACGTGATCCTTGGCAACACCCGCGAAACCATCCGAAGGAATATTCTGTTGCCGATGCAAAGCATGTACGGCGCTGAATATGTTTCCAACCTTCGCGCCGATAATTCGTGTGATATGTTCGGGCAGAAGGTGTTCTGCCTGGGCGCTGATAACGCGAACCGGGTGGATAAGGTGCGCGGTTCGTCTATCAAATACTGTTACGGGGATGAAATCACGACATGGAACCCGGATGTATTCGACATGCTGAAAAGCCGCCTGGACAAAAGCTATTCCATTTTTGACGGCACTTGCAACCCGGCAAGCCCGCAGCATTGGTTCAAACAGTTCCTTGATTCGGACGCGGACATATACCAGCAAGCCTACACGATAGACGATAACCCTTTTCTCGACCCGGCGTTTGTGGCGAATCTGAAAAAGGAATACAGCGGCACGGTATTATATGACCGTTATATCCTTGGCTTATGGGTAGCCGCTGAGGGCGTGATTTACCGCTTGTTCGCTGACCATCCAGAACGGTTCATTGTGGATGATTTGCCAGACCAGAAAATCCGTCATGCCGTGATTGGCGTGGACTTCGGCGGCGGCACTTCGGCACATGCGTTTTCCTGCACGGGCTTTACCACGGGCGGCGCAATCGTGACATTGGATGAATACCGGGAAAAGGAAGCGCTGAACCCAACGAAGCTGGAAAAGGATTTCGTTGACTTCGTGAAGCGCTGCCAAATGCGCTGGCTGGTGACGGATGTGTGGTGCGATTCAGCGGAGCAAACGCTAATAAACGGCTTGCGGACGGCGGCGGCGAAAGCGCATATTGGCGTGAACATCGGGAACGCCATGAAAAAGCCAATAAACGACAGAATCCGGGCGCTGTGCCTGCTGATGGGCGCTGGCAAGTATTTTATTAACCGCGCCTGCCCAGTGACAATAGACGCGCTGAAAAGCGCTTTATGGGACAGTAAGCACACAACCGAGGATGTGCGGCTGGATGACGGCACAACGAATATTGACAGCCTGGACGCGCTGGAATATTCGTGGGAACGCGAAATCCCGAACCTGATTGCGGGGTGGTGAGATATGCAGGTTCTAACCAAACTTAAAGAATGGGGGCGAAAGCTCATGGACAGGACAGCAAGCGCGACGGGCATCGCCCGCGAGTACAAAACCATTTTTGATCTGGGCGGGATTCCTTCCTTCGCACAGTTCTATGATTTCGGCATTTTCATCTGGAAAGCAATTTACCGGGGATTCTATAAGCCCTGGCATCTGATCCCAGCGCCAACGATCAGCGACCCGAACGCCACCCGGAAAGTGTTCCGGATGAACGCGGCGAAGGCCGTGTGCGCTGAACTGGCCGGGCTGGTATGGGGTGAAGAATGCCAGATCAACGTCAGCATGGACGGGCGCGAAAGCACGGATGAAAACCCCGACCCGCTGAACGCATTTATCCAGAAGGTGCTTCATGAAAACGCTTTTTGGGAAAAGATGCAGGAAAGCATTGAACAGGGATGCGCTTTGGGCGGGGCTGCCATGAAGGTGTGGCGGGACGTGCGCCGGGACAGCGAAGGCAAAGAAGTGGACGGAACCGAGAAGATCAAGATCGGTTACGCGATGGCTGACCAGTTTGTGCCGATTGCATGGGACAACGCGAAAGTGCATGAGGCGGTTTTCATTTCCCGCGTGGCGAAAAAGGGCTGGTATTACACCCGCTTGGAATGGCACACCTGGGACGGGATGACCTACACCATCCGAAATGAATTGTACCGTTCTGAGATGCAGAAGGGCGCGAACGGGGACAGCCAAGACATCCTTGGCATCCGGGTGCCGCTGGCGGAAATGTACCCGTATTTGGATGAGGAAACCATTGTTCCCGTGGGTGAAAGCCTGTTTGCCTATTGGCGTACACCTGTAGCAAACAACCTTGACGATAACAGCCCTTTGGGTATGAGCGTTTACGGGAACGCTTTGGAAACACTTCACGCGCTGGATATTTGCTATGATTCGTTCGTTCGCGAGTTCAGGCTTGGCAAGAAAAGAATCATCGTGCCCGCCCGCGCCGTGCGCACGGTGGTTGACCCCGATACCGGGCTGGCGCGGCGGTACTTTGACCCCGGCGATGAAACCTATGAAGCGCTTGCCAGCGACAGCCCGGACGATCTGAAAATCACGGACAACAGCGTGGAGCTGCGGGTGGAAGAGCATATCGCCGCCATCAACGCCTTTTTGTCCATCCTGTGTTTGCAGCTGGGCTTCAGCGCTGGCACGTTCACCTTCGATCAGCATGAGGGCGTGAAAACCGCCACCGAAGTGATCAGCGAGAATAGCAAGACTTACAAGACCATCAAAACCATGCAGAACCAGCTTGCACCCGCCATTGAACACCTTGTGCGCAATATCGTGGAGGTGGCGGCGCTGTACGGCATGGAGTTTGAAGGGCAGAGCGTGGAGCGGCTGGCCGCTGGCGGATACCATGTGCAAATCACCTTCGATGACGGTGTGACGCAGGATCGGCAGACCAATATCAACGAGGGCGTGATGCTGGTGGGCGCGGGCTTACTGAGCAAATACACCTTTATGACCGATAAGAAGTATGGGCAGGGCTTAACTCCCGAAGAAGCCGAGGCCGAATTGAAGCGCATCAAGGCCGAAGGCACCGGGAACAGCGTGGATGTGACAAAGCTTTTCGGCGGGATGGAGTGATGATAGATGCGGCCAGCGTTCTTGGATGAAATGAGCTGGGCGATGGCCGAGGTTTACGGCGCTGTAACAGACCGTATCCTGATCAACCTTGCCCGCTATTTCCCCTACGTGAAGCCGGGGGAAGAATTGCCGGGGGCGTTTGAGTATCAGGCGCGGATGCTGGCGCAGATGGGCCGTGTGAACCGCGAAACGGCGGACATCATTATGAAAAGCTTGGACGGCGCGGACGCCGCCCTGCGCGGGGCGCTGGAAACGGCGATCATGGACGCGCTGAAGAACGAAGAACCAAAGCTGCGCAAGGCCGCCGAGCAAGGGCTGCTTGGAAGCTTCATCCCGCCCGAGGTTGCACCGGGGCAGATGCAGGCATTCAAAAGCTATTACGAACAGAGCGCCGATAAACTGAACCTTGTGAACACCGTGATGCTGGAAAGCACACAGGCGGCGTATACCGCCACGGTATCCGATGTGGTGCAGCGCATACAGAACACCCAAGCCATTTTGAACACCGGCGCGGGCGAGGTGATCACCGGCGTTTCAAGCTGGAACACCGCCATGCATGATGCGGTTCAAAAGATGGTAGCCAACGGCCTGACGGGATTCATCGACCACGGCGGGCACCGCTGGTCGCCTGAGGCGTATGTGGCAATGGACATCCGCACCACCATGTTCAACACCAGCCGCGCCGCCATCAACGAGCGGGCGCAGGAATACGGGTGCGACCTGTATCAGGTGAGCAGCCATAACGGGGCGCGTCCCCTGTGTTACCCGTGGCAGGGCAAGGTGATCAGCCGCAGCGGCTGGACGGGCACGGTGGAGGACTTGGACGGCAATAAAGTGACCGTTCACAGCGAAAGCGAGATTGAATCCTTCCGCTACGGCGGAGGGCTGTTCGGCGTGAACTGCGGCCACTATCCCATGAATTTCATCCCCGGCGTATCCACCATCAAGGGCGAACCGCAAGACCCGGAGGAAAACGAAAAGACCTACGCCGAAAGCCAACAGCAAAGGGCACTGGAGCGCAAGCTGCGGGCAGAGCGGCGGGATCTCGAGGTAATGAAAGCGCAGGGCGCGGATGAAGCCGCCATCAAGGCCCAGCGGGACAAGGTGCGCAAGGCCAGCGCGGATATTGACCAGTTCTGCGAGGATACAGGCAGGACGAGGCGCAGGAACAGGGAGTATGCACCGGTCAATGCGAAGTTCCCGCCGAAGGACAGTTATGATCCGAAGGAATTCCCGACAACGGAACGGGATAGGATGCAGAGATTCTTCCAAGGTGAAACAGAAAAACGGTCTACATCGTACAATTCCGTTGAAGATTTCGATAAAGAAATCGAATCACTCCGGGCAAAACGTGCTGAATTGTTTGAAGCTGATGATTATGACAAGGCCGAAACTGATAGACTTCTTCATCAGATTCAGGAATTGCAGGATAAACGGGCTGACTGGGTAACTGCATCGAATTTGGCAAATGGTGATGTTCGTCTTACAAACATGCTTTGTAGTGATGACCCTGTTAATGTTGTCGGTGCGGTTGATGAAATCCTTAACAAACCAGAACTTGAATTACCAAAGAGCCATTGGAATGGAAAGGCCCGTGTACTGACGGAAGAGCAAATGCAGAAAGCCGCCGGTTTTGCACACTTTGCAAACAATCCGGCAACTGGTGCGCTTGATGGAATGATAGACCTTCGTGTTGATTATCTGCATGAATTTACAACAGCAATTCATGAGGATATTCATCAGCGTTCCCGTGGCGATCTTTCGCCGCTTGATCTGAGAATTGCATTGACCGATCATAGAGCAATTGAAGAGGGAACAGTTCAGCTTATGACTGAGGAAGTTTGTAAGCGGCTTGGATATCCTGCAAGAAAAACTTATGCAAAGCAAGTCAATGCGTTTAGGGATTTCCATAAAATCATTGCTCCAAAGATGAGCGATTATGAATTCGCAAAGCGTTTGCTTGACAGAAGTATGTTTGCACGATACAATTATATTACCGATAGCATTGAAGACTATCGCGCAAAGCATCCGCACATGAGGGCTGATTTGGTAGAACGCCTGAATATTATTGAAGAAACTTTTAAGAAAGGAGCAAGCGTTGAATGACAAAAGAAGAACTTACAAAATATTTTCACGATCTTTCCGATAAGATCATGAAATATGCGCTGACTCCTGAACAGGCATCTTCGGTTGATTCATATTTGACAAAGAAGTTCCCGTATAATACAGAACCCGGTAGAATCTGCAATCAAGTAATGATTGAAACAGGAGCCGGAGAATCTCTGATGATGGTTGCCCAATTCGCGGAAGGGAAAAAAGCCCCTGAACAGTTTGCAATTGATTTTGTGGGCCAAGTATAAACCAAGATGAAATCAATGAAAGCATCCTCCGGGGTGCTTTTTTATTGCAGGAAGGAGGAAAACCCATGAACTGCACCCACCCTGTACTGTATGACCGCGATGACGGCCTGTACTGCCATATCTGCGGGGCGCTGATCGCCGCAAATGGTGCGGACGATAAATCCCAAGCGCAGGAAGAAAAGGCCGTTAAAACGCAAAAAAAGCCGGTTAAACGCAGAACGGCAAAAGCCGATAATTAAGCCGCGCTTTCATTACGCTTAAAAAGGCAGACTGCAAGTAAAATTTGCGGCCTGTTTTTTTAATACCATCACGCCCGGCGGGGCGTTAAACACGCACCGGCCTATCACTCTAACAGGCCGCATAAAGGAGGAGTATGAGCAGCATTTTTACCCGCAAGGCGCTGAACGACATCATGAGCAACGACGGGCTGACCCCGGAGCAGCGGACGGAGCAGGTGTTTGGCTTGTACGGGCGCGCACTGGATGACGGCTATATCGCCAAGGGCGCAGCCCAGCAGGCTCAGGAAACAGCGCTTGCCAATGCCAAAGCCGAATGGGAAAAGGGCGTGAAGCTGCCCGATCCCAAGGAGAGCGACGAATACAAGGCTTTGCAGGGCGAGTTCGCCAGTTACAAGGCCATGCAGACGGCGCGCAGCTCCAAAGAATACGAGGGCGTGAAGCCCAAATTCTTTGAAACGGTCTACGGCATGGTGGACAAATCCGAGGGCGCGAAGCCCATCGAAGAACAACTGAAGGGCATCCGGGAGAATTACGAGGAGTATTTCACACCGGCACAGCCCAAGCCCAGCTTCGGCGCACCCACCCAAGGCAGCATGCCAAAGGGCGATGACGGCGCGGAAGCGCAATTCCTCAAAGCGTGGGGACTGACCCCCAAGAAGTAACGAAAGGAGAAAAACATTATGGCTTTTGTTCAGACCAATGTGAACTATGCGGCTGAGTACAGCCGCGCCGTGGCGAATGCCTATCCCTATTATTCCTATTTTGCCCCCATTTGGGCCAGCGCGAACAGTAACCTTTACAAGCCGGGCATGGGCAAAACCATGTACATCCCCAGCTTCACCGTGAAGGGCGCTCATGCCACCGACCGTGACAACCTGAACGGCGTTTTCGCCCGCAACTGGAACAACGAGCTTCAGCCTGTGACGCTTCAGATGGATCGTGAGTGGGAAACCCTGATCGACCCCATGGACATCGTGGAGACCAACGATGTGGCGACCATCGCCAACGTGACCCGCACCTTCAACGAGCAGCAGAAGATTCCCGAAATGGACGCTTTCCTTGCCGCCACCCTGTTCGCCGCCGTCACCCCGGATACCACCGCGCTGACCGCTGCCAACATCCTGACCACTTGGGACGGCTATCTGGAAAGCCTGACCAATGCCCGCGTGAACCGCGACCGCGTGACCGCCTTCATGACCCCAGCCACCTACAAGCTGCTGAAGGAGGCCGCTGGCCTGACCCGGTTCATCGACACCGCAGAGGGCTTCCGTGGCGTTGACCGCAACGTGGCCCGGCTGGACGGCGTGAACGTGCGCGAAGTGCCCGCCGACCTGATGAAATCTTCCTACGTGTTCACCGAAGGCTGGGTGCCCGCGTCCGGTGCGAAGCAAATCAACATGATCCTTGCCGATCCTGATGCTGTGGCTGCCCCCGTGAAATACGAAACCGCCATGATGAGCGCTCCCACCGCCCAGAGCAAGGGCAAGTACCTGTACTATGAGCGGTACTACTACGGCGCTTTCGTGCTTGCGAAGCGCACGGGCGGTATCATCGTGAACGCCGCGGCCTAAGGGGTAACAGCATGAGCGCGATTGTAGACTATGAATATTATTCCACCGTCTACATGGGACAGGAAGCCGATGAAGCTTCCTTCCCGGCGCTGTGCGCCCGCGCTGCGGATGTTGTCGGCGCGATGACAAGGTGGAAAGACCCGGAAACCATGACAGCGTTTCAATTGACGCTGTATAGAAAGGCCGTATGCGCTCAGGTGGATTTCTTCGCCGTGAACGGGCTGGATTCTGTCGCGGGCGGCACCGATAAGGGCTTCACCGTCGGCAAAGTCAGCGTGAACAGCAAAAACGTTACGGATACCATCAAGAAAGGCGCTATGAGCGGGAATATTTCGCCAATGGTGCTGATGTATCTGGAACAAAGCGGGCTGATGGCTCCGCAGGTTGCAACGGCTCCCGACATGCCGCTGGTTGGGTGGTGGTTCTGATGCTGCCACCCATCCCGGCGCGTATCCTGAGAAGCACCGCAACGGTGAAAGTGTGCAACGGTACGGATATGTACCAAAACCAAACGTATGACGAATACACGGTGAAACGGGTACATTTGCAGCCCACCGAGCGGATTGTAAAAACCAAGACGAACACCGACCAGCAGCTTTCTTCCATCCTGTTTGTGGATGTGCGGCATTCCACCCCCAATCTCAATTGGGCGGCGCTGCTGCATAGCGCCCACGAACTGGGCGGGGATATGCGGGTGATTGTGCGCGGATTTGAATATACCGTTGCAATGGCTGACCTGCTGCGGGATGACACAGACAAGCCCCACCATTGGGAAATCAGCCTTTATTGATTGGGTGAGCGTATGCCTGTAAAAATCATAATGAACCGCCACAACGTTGAAACCCGCGTTGAATATGCCTTTAAAAAGGGCATGGGCGTTCTGGCAAATGAAATCCTGAACGATTGCAACCAGTATTGCAAGATGGATACAGGGAATCTGATTGCGTCCAGCTACATTCATTCCAAGCTGGATGAAGGAAAGCTGATTTGGCAAACGCCATACGCCCGGCGGCAGTATTGGGAAATTCGCACGGCAATCACGGACAACGGAAACCAGAAGGCAACGTGGAAATGGTGCGAAGCAGCGAAGAAAGCCCATTTGAAACAATGGGAACGCCAAGCGCAGATTGCGTTGAGGGAGAACCTATGACAAGCGTTATTAATGAGGTATTGGAAGCGGTTATCGGGCTGATGAACGCAACAAACCCCTTTGCCACGGTGACACGCGGAGCGCTGCCAACCGGGCAAGGCATAACATGCGAAATTGGCCCCAGCATACCGCTTGAAACGTACCTGGATAAAAACACTTACATTCCCCTTGATGTAACCATCAATGGGAAACACGCGAATTTGGAAACGCTCTCCGATGCGCTGAACACCATCCACTCCGCGCTGACGCGGGCGACACAATACCCCGCCGGGGAGCGCTGGCAGATCGTGGACATCACCACCCAGACGCTCCCCGACATTGTAGATCGTGAGCAAAATAATGTTTGGCTGATGGCTTCCGCGCTATCAGTCAAATTTTTTTGGAAAGGAGATTGACCAATGGATACCTTCAATCCTGTATGGGCGAATTCGATTGAGATCGGCACTTCGTACACCGCCGGAACTGGCGGCGCTGCTGGCACCTGGACTTATTCGCCGCTGTGCAAGGGCATCACCGAGATGACCTTCACGCCCAACGAACAGATTCAGCAGTATTTCTTCCTGTGCGGCAACGGTTTCGCGCACAACGAAACCACGGGCGGCGCTCCTGAAATCACCGTAAACGGGCGGCGCGTTGTGGGCGATGCGGCCCAGGACTACATCGCTTCCAAACAGTTTGCGCTTGGCCCCGACCGCGTGACCAGCGTCAAGATTACCGCTGAGGGCAAGGTTATCACCTGCGACGCGGTGATTGCCAACGTTACCAGCTTCGGCGGGCAGACCTTGGACGTGAACGCTTTCGGCTGCACCCTGCGGCTGAACGGACAGCCCACATTGACCGATGTAACGCCGTAATGATTCATAGGGGGGCGCGGATGCGCTCCCCCTTTTTTTGAAGGAGGAATAGCACGGATGTTTAAGCCGTTCACGATAAAATTACGCCGCGTGCATGACAAGGTTGCTATCACGAACGGGGAAACCACGTTGACGCTGACCGTGGACGCGACCCCGGAAAAGCTGGTATCCGGGCTGTTGTCCGCGAGAAAGAAAATGCAGGCGCTTGGGCCGGAAAGCACCAAGGAAGAAATGAACGAAGCGGCGAAAGCCACGGCAGCGGCGATTTTCGGGGATGAACAGGCACAGAGACTATTGGACTATTACCCGGAAGATACCGCCATGAGCGTGTTTGACGTGTGCGAACGGTATTTTTCCGGCAGGCTGAACAAGCTGATCGAGCGTGAGCAGAAAAAATGAAGCTGCACGAACGGCTCCCGGAATCGGTAACGGTGGACGGGAAAACATACGCGCTGGATTTGGATTTTCGCAACGTGCTTTTGCTTATGGAAACCCTGGCGCGGGATGATTTAATTCCCGGCGCGAAGGAATACCGGGCTTTGAAGTGCGTAATGCGGCGCCCACCGAAAAACGCGGGACGGGTGCTGGAAGAAGTGAAAAAAATCCTGTTCCCGGACAGCCGGAAACGGAAAGAAGATAAAAAGATCACGGATTTCAACCAAGACGCGGATTTGATACGGGCCGCGTTTATGCAGGCTTATCATATCAACCTTTTCCGGGATCGGCTGCATTGGCTGGAATTCACTTGCTATTTATCCGGCTTGCCTGAAGGGAGCAGATATTGTGATATATTGGGCATTCGCGCCCGCCCGATGCCAGCGCCTACAAAGTACAATCAGGAAGAAAGGCAATGGCTGATGAAGGCAAAAAGCGAATATGCGCTTGAAATGAGCGCGGAGGAAGAATCAGATCATTACGCCCAGAACGTGCGCAGCATTGCGGCGGCGGTGATTGCGTGGGCGAAAGCGCCGGGAGGTGAGGAACAGAATGCCTGACGGACAGGTTGTATTTGAAATCAGCGCGGACGGGAAAAAGGCGTATTCGTCATTGGATGATTTCACCCGCGCCGTTGAGCAGGCCGGGAAGAAGTGGGACAGGACGGTGGATGATTCAGCCGACAATATGCAGCAATCCTTCACCAAGGCTTTCAATATCGAGCGTGTGAAGGATTTCGGCATAAAGCTGGGCGAAAGCCTTGTAAAAATCGCCAATGCTTCTATTTCTGCGGCTTCCGATTTGCGGGAAGTGCAGAACGTTGTTGACGTGACGTTCGGCGAAAACGCCAGCCAGATTGACGCATGGGCGAAAACCGCCATCACGCAGTTTGGCTTGACGGAAACCAAGGCAAAGCAATTTGCTTCCACCATGGGCGCGATGATGAAATCTTCCGGGCTTGCCGGGCCTGAAATCGTGGACATGAGCGAAAAGCTGTCCGGGCTGGCGGCAGATATGTCCAGTTTTTATAACATGGACTTTGACACGGCGTTCCAGAAAATCCGCAGCGGAATTTCCGGGGAAACCGAACCGCTTAAACAGCTTGGTATCAACATGAGCGTGGCGAACCTGAACGCTTTTGCGCTGGAACAGGGGCTTGGCAAAGCCTTTGACAAGATGAGCCAGAGCGAGCAAATCATGGTTCGCTATCAGTATTTGATGCAGGCCACCGCAGACGCACAGGGGGACTTTGCCCGCACTTCTGACGGATATGCAAACAGCTTGCGCTTGCTGGAAGCGAACGTGCAAAGCATTCAGACGAAGCTTGGTTCTTTGCTGATTCCGGCGTTGGAACAGGCCACGGGCTGGGTGAATACGTTTCTTGGAGCGCTTACGCCAACGGAAGAAGAAACCGTCCTTGACCAATTCAAAAATATTGACCTCCAAACCGACCAAAAGCTGGCCGATATTCGCAAGGTGACGGATGACGCAAACGCGCTCATTGGCATCCTGAAGGAAATCAACGGCACGCCCATTAAGCTGTCCACCGGGGAAACGATGACCTATGAACAGCTTTTTGGCGATCTTTCCCAGGTAAAGGCCAACGGCGGCAGCATTGAAGAATACATCCAAAAGCTGGGCCTGAACGTTTCCGAAACCGTAAGCAAATATAATTTGTGGATCAGCGCCGCCCAGCAATTGACCGGGCTTATTCCCGGCCTTTCCTCCGTCATCAACACGGAAACGGGCGAACTCAAGGACGGCATTGTAGCCGTTGAGGGCATGGTCGACGCTTACAGCACGGCACAGAAACAGATCGCCATGCTGGATAATATCGAGCGGAAACGCCAAGCGCTTGAAGGTGAGCAAAGAAAACTTTATGAGATCGAGCTTGAAAGAAGCACGCAGGAAGCCGTCCTGAAAATGCGCCGCCAAGCCCTTGCCGATTATGTTGATACTCTTCGGAAAACTGGTCAGCTTGGTAACATGAACGCCATAGACCCGGAAAGCGGGATTACCTTCCAACAGCGGCTCCAAGAATTGCAAAACGCGATCCCGGAAACTGAAAAGCAGATTCAATCCCTGAATGCTGAATATGAAAAACTTGCGCCAACGGTTAACGAAGCAACGAAGGTATTCGATGAGCAGGAAGCAGCGGTAAAGGCGCTTGGTGATGGGTACAAAGGAACAGCCACCGAAGCGGAGGAAACCGCTGAATCCCTGACGGATATTGAAATAGCCGCCGACAAGAGCGCGGAAGGGCAGGCCGACGCATTAACCCGCGTGAAAAAGGCCGTAAACGATGCAAAAGACGCTTACAAGGAAATGGCTGATTACCTTGAAAAGACGCGCAACGGCATCGACAACACCGTTTCCGGCATGTTCGGCACGTTCAACAAAATTGAAACCCCGATGCAGAAGGCAAAGGCCGCTGTTCGGGATTATACCAAGGAACTGCACAATGGAACGCTGAAACAGGATGAATATATCAAGAAAATCAGCGGTGAAACGGAAGCATACCAGAGTACCAGCAAAATCATCGACAATCTGAAATCCCAAATCGACTACATGAAGGAATACCAGGACATGTTAGCCGAAGCAAAGGCCAACGGCCTGAGTGAAGAACTGGCCG
>Ga0326511_10003201_pt1 | contig 13159 bp, 19 predicted proteins | sample 0_2496_0518_D_FD_203701 | JGI IMG/M metagenome (GOLD analysis project Ga0326511, IMG submission 203701) | Bovine rumen microbial communities from UC Davis, California, United States - 0_2496_0518 | ecosystem: Host-associated > Mammals > Digestive system > Stomach > Rumen | place: USA... | reverse complement strand
ATACGGTGTATATCTTGGATGATACAGAAAAGAAAACTCGCGGTGTATATCTTGGAGGAGCAAAATGTGTACTGGGATTGCCCGAGAAAGAAGTTCCCAATGGAGCAAAAGCTGACAGGATACGTAGGTGTAAGATAAGTCATTCATTCGATATTCAGTACAATGCACTCGATAAGATGATATCACTGCTCTCAAAAATTAAGAAGGAGGATAAATAAAATGGGTAGATTTACAATGGATCAGGCAGATCATTATGGTGGACAGGGAGGAGCAGGATTTTTCAAGATAGTAAATGATGGAGAGACCGCTCGTGTAAGATTCCTGTATGGAGGAATTGAGGATGTTGAAGGGTGTGCCGTACACCAGGTAAAGATTAACGACAAGTATCGCTATGTAAATTGTCTGCGCGATTATAATGAGCCGAAGGACGCATGTCCGTTTTGTAGAGAAGGGATGCCTCAGCAGGCAAAGTTGTTTATTCCACTGTACAATGTAGATGAGGATAAGATTCAGATATGGGATAGGGGTAAGAAGTTCTTTGCCAAGATATCCAGTATATGTTCTCATTATCCGAATGTAGTATCACAGGTATTCGAAGTGGAGAGGCATGGGAAAGCCGGAGAGCAGACTACCACTTATGAACTGTTTCCGGTAGGTCAGCCTGACGATAAGACATTGCAGGATTTTGAACTTCCAGATATATTTGACGGTGCCGTAATGGATAAGTCAGTAAACGACATGGAGTATTACCTCGAGAATGGGCAGTTTCCTCCGACAGGAGATGCTGATGAAGCGCCGGCGCCCAGACGTGCGACACGGGATGAGATGCCTGTAAGACGACGCACTCCGGCAAATGGAGGACGTGATAGTTTTTAAGTTATAAAGTATCTCGGTGGTGGAATAGGTAGACGCTTATAGCGATAAGAACATCATATTCGGGAGTTGTGTGTTCATGTAAGGTGCGAATCCTTACCCGAGATATACAGTTATTACTCTGTTAAAAAGTGACGTTTACGACGGGCGAAAGGATACTATCCTACTTTGTACGATAACAAAGGAAAACTCGTATAGCGGTATAGTATAATGGCAGTACATCGGACTTTGACTCCGAGAATACAAGTTCAATTCTTGTTACCGCTGATAAGGGTGTAGCTTGTAACCATAGGTTGAACCCACATATAAGTAATTACAAGATATCGCTACACCCTATGAAAGGAAAATTAAAATGCCATTATTTGATGTACCTAATAGAAACATAGGAAAAGGAAATGATAGAAAACTACTTAATAAAACAAAGTCAACAAAGAAATCTCTGACTACGGTACGAGGAGGACAGGGAGTTCTTGGACGTATTACAGAGATAAAGTCCATGGTAGAAAAGCATCTTGGAAAGTATAAAGACGATTATATAGTGATTCAGGATATTGATACATTATCCCAGTACATTCAGACATGTCTCGATAATAAGATAATCAGTATAGATACAGAGACGACAGGGCTTGACCCACTCGTGGATAAATGTGTGGGAATATGTATTTATACTCCAGGAGAAAAAGCGGCTTATATTCCATTAAACCATGTTTCTTATGTGACAGGGATGCCAGTCGAAGGACAGTTAGATGTTAAAATAGTTTGTGAGCAGTTTAATCGGATGGTAACGGCGCACATAGACGTCATTATGTTTAACGCTAAATTTGATATTCGAGTGTTAAGAAATCAGATAGGATTAAAAGATATCTACTGCACGTGGGATTGCTATTTAGCTGCCCGGATAATGAATGAGAATGAACCTACAAGTGGATTAAAAGCACTTCATAAGAAATATATATTAAATGGAAAAGGAGATGCGTTTTCATTTGATAACTTGTTTAACGGTATTACATTTGATAAGATACCTATAAATACAGGATATCTATATGCGGCACATGATGCCATAATTACATACGAACTTTATGAGTATCAGAAGAAGTTCGTATATTACGATCCATCAGTTACTCCCGAATCAAGAAATGGAATGAATGGAGCATCGTGGGTATTTTTTAATATAGAAATGCCATGTATAAAGGTAGTGTGTGATATGGAAGATACTGGAGTATTGTTTGATATGAAGTATCAGCAGGAGCTATCAGAAAAATATAATAAACTACTTGTGGAAAAAGAACAGAATTTTCATACGTTGTTATCCAATTATTCTAACGAGATAAATTCTTATATGGCAAAGCATCCAGATGCTAAACTGGATAATCCCATAAATATTGCAAGTCCTACTCAATTAGCAATACTGTTCTATGACATACTGGGGTGCAAATCAGTTGATAAGAAAAATCCAAGAGGAACAGGAGAGGAAATTCTTCATAAATTGAAAGAGCCGTTAGCAGATGCGATATTGGAGTTTAGAACAGTTTCTAAGCTGGTAACAACTTATATTGATAAGATGCCAAATTGTGTCAATGAAAAAGATGGAAGAGTACATTGTTCTTTCAACCAATATGGGGCAGTGACAGGAAGAATGGCAAGTACAGATCCAAATCTACAGAATATTCCCTCACATAATAAGGATATCAGAAAAATGTTTATAGCAAGTCCGGGATATCTATTGATGAGCTCAGATTTTAGTCAGCAGGAACCGAAATGCTTGGCAGCATTATGTAGGCAGCAAGGTGATTCGCAGATGTATGAAACATTTATGCAAGGAAAAGATTTGTATAGTGAGATTGCAAGTAAGGCTTTCAATAAACCCTATGAAGACTGTAAAGAGTTCCGGCCCGATGGTACTACAAGTAAAGAAGGTAAAGAGAGAAGAACTCAGGCAAAAAGCATTCTACTGGGAGTGTTATATGGAAGAGGAGAAAAAAGTATTGCAGAGCAGTTAGATTGCACAGAAAAGAAAGCAAAGGAAATCAAGGAAAGTGTATTTAGAGGATTTCCAGCAATTAAACAATTTGAGGAAAGTAGTATAGCAATGGCAGAAGACGTAGGCTATGTAACTACAGTGTGTGGTAGAAAAAGAAGATTGCCTGCCATGCAATTACCGGAGTATGAATTTCAGTGGAAGGATGGAGCTCCTCCCGACGAAGATTTATTAGATTTTGATGCTATGAATGAACCTGAATACAATAATACAGAGGTTCCTGAAGACGTTCAGCGGGCATATTTGAAAAAACTTTCTCAATGTTGGGGGAAACAAAAGCAGCAGATATTTGCACAGGCAATGAACGAGGGTATTATTATACGGGATAATAGTGGGAAGATAGCGGATGCTACCAGGCAATGTGTTAATAGTAGAATACAAGGTAGTGCGGCAGATCTAACAAAGCTTGCAATGATAAAATTGAACAATAACGAAGAATTAAAAAAGTTAGGATTCAGACTTCTAATTCCAGTACACGATGAAGTGATTGCAGAATGCCCGGAAGAGAATATTAAAGAGTGTTCAAAGTTGTTAGCAGAGACAATGTCACAGGCAGCTGAGAATATACTGGAAATGCCAATTAAATGTGATGTTGAGATAACAAGAGCTTGGTATGGGGAGAGTATACAGATATGACAACAAAATTTATTTATGTAACATTTCAAAAAGAATTCATTCATCAATATAAAGATGCTCCAGACGAAGTATCATATTTAAGATACCCACATAGACATATAGCTCATATTAAAGTTAGGGTCCAAGTATTCGATAACGATAGGGAAATAGAGTTTATAATGTTTAAGCACTGGCTCGAAGAGAATGTTGTTATAGATAAATTAACTAATCATTCATGTGAGACAATAGCAGAACAGATTATTTCACAAGTTCAATTATTATACGGTAAGGATAGAGACATCGAAGTGCAAGTTAGTGAAGATGCCGAAAATGGCTGCGAATTATATTACAATGCGAAAGGAGAAAGAAGTGATTAAGATTTGGAAGGGACCAGAAATGGAAGGTACAAACATTGGAATGATGACTATGTTTGTATGTAGTGATGTGAATATACCGACTAAAACAGTGATATCACTACTGGAATATCACAAAGATATTAGACGAGTATACTTTGGAGGAGGTAGGCGTCGTTTTGAAGGGGTAGATGATTGGAAAGGATTATACGATTATCTGTTTAGGAATTCGATAAATGTAGCAATAGAAACAAGATATGATGAGTTATTGGATTTCATAAAGCATTATGATAGTCTTATTACCACGTTTATATGCAGTGCCTACGACTTTCCATATACATATAATAACTTACAATTCAAGACGGACGATACAAAAGTGGTAACGGTGTATAATGCAGTTGCAAGAACTTCATTGGAAACACTAAAAGAAAATAATTTATTCACTTGTGATACTATGTTGTTAGAGGAGGATTAAGATGTTATACTATTTACCAATTGAACCTTATATTGAAAGATATACATATTTCATGTCGGCAGTAGACGGTTGGGCAGAAACTACATTTAAGAAATTAAATGTTCCATTTAAGAGAATAGATGGTAAACCGCTGGGACAGGCAACTATCAAAGATGGAGTAGTTTTAGATGCTTGTGGAAGAAGTTATTTTGCGATGTCGCAGATAATGGAAGTTGTTAAACTTATCAACGACGGTGAAATAACAGATGATGATATAGTTTATGTGGAAGACTTCTGGCATCCTGGAATTGAAAGTCTGTTTTATATAAGACAGCTACGCGGAATGAAATTTAGGATAGGAACATTCATTCATGCACAGTCAGTAGATGATACAGATTTTGCTTGGAAACTGAAAGAATGGATGCGCCCAATAGAACAGGGATATGGTAATCAATATGATTATATTTTTACTTGCTCTCATATACTCAGGCAGTTATGCATAGTAGCGGGTATAGCAAGAGAAGATAATATCTTTCATGTAGGACTTCCCTATAATAGCAAGAGATTATTGGAACAGTTGCAGGGTATAGGGTATAAGGAGCAAAAGAAGGAAAAAACAGTATTATTTGCATCACGTTTTGATGATGAAAAAGACCCCATGTTCTTCCTAGATTTAGTTGAAGCTTGCCCGGATGTTAATTTTAAGCTTGTAAATCCAAGAAAGGACAGACCAATAACTTCTAATGAAGACGTATTACACAGACTTCAGAAAGTAGTTCGGGAAAATAAGAATCTGAAGGTGGTTAATACTTTTGATAAAGCAACATATTATACTGAGTTGAGCAAAGCAAAAGTGGTATTTAATTGCGCTCATCAGGATTGGGTAAGTTGGACTATATTGGAGGCAATAACATTCAAGTGTAATCCACTTTATCCTATATGGAAAGATTTTGAATATGTACTTCATGGGAACACGAAGTATTTATATGAAAAGCGAAATCTTGAGCAGTGCAAAGAAAAACTATATCAGCTATTGGATATGCCATTCGATGCTGAGTTCTTACAACCGATAGTAGATAAGCATGATAATAGCTGGTTCAAGTATTTGACGATTATGGGGGAAGTTTAAGATGGCATTTAATTTATATTTTGCAGGACAGCAAGCAAAAGAAGTTGATGAATACCTACAACAGAAGAATGCGTTGCGATTATTCTCGCAAGCTAATGAGCGTAAGGGAATAGAGGATTGGAGAGAAACAGGACATGCACACAAGTTATTCATTGATAGTGGAGCATTTTCAGTAGCGCATGCAGGGAAGACGGTTGATATAGACCAATATATCAATTATATAAACGAGCGGACTGATATTCCTATATTTGTAGAACTTGATGTAATACCGTTTCCTGTATTAAATACACAAACTGCATTAGAATGTTGCGAAGCAAGTTGGAAAAATTATTTATATATGAAGGAAAGGGTAACGAATCCATGCTATCTACTTCCATTATATCATTTTGGCGAACCCAAAGATGCTTTAAGACGAATATTGAATACTGAAGTGAATGGCAAGTTGCCCGAATATATTGGAATAGGTGGCAGACACGGTGTATCAACAGAGCAGCAGGATAAATATTTCCATGAGATATTTTCAATAATACAAAAGAGCAATAATCCAAAGGTAAAGGTACATGCTTTTGGAATGACTGTATTAAAGTTACTTGAGAAATTCCCTTTCTACAGCGCAGACTCTACAACATGGCTGCAGCTGGGAATAAATGGGAATATAGGAACAAAGTCTTATGGTATTATTACAGTTAGTGAACGAGGAAAGTTCAACAAGGATAATGTCGCAGCGCTTCCAGAACATATGAAGGAAGTGGTAGAAAAGGAACTTAATTCTTACGGTTATACTTTAGAGCAGGTATCAACAGACTATAAAGCTCGGTTAAAGTTCAATATTGATATCATGTACGAATGGGCACAGAATTATCAATATAAAGGACCAAAGAGCTTTATTTCAAATAGATTATTTTAATAGAAAGGAGGTTATTGTTTAGTCCTACCAATTCAAATGAGGATAGTTGTTTATCCTTACCAACTAATTAAACGAAGGAGATTTAAGAAATGAAAAAGACACAAGACAATTTATATCTACTTTATATGCTTTTTGGAGTAGCACTTGTAACCGCAAACGCAATGGCAACGAAGGTATTCGATATGGGATTTTCGTTGTTTGGCAACGAAGTGACATTGACCGTAGGAGTTATATGTTATCCAGTCACTTTCTTGGTAACAGATATTATTGGAGAGATATGGGGTAAAGAGGAATCCAAGCTCGCAGTAAAATTTGGATTCATATGTCAAATAGTTTCAACTCTGTTTATTATCATAGCAAGATATCTTCCGGCAGTAGATCCCGAAATGCAGGAACACTATGTTTCACTTCTTGGACAGAATTGGATATTCGTAGTAGCAAGTATGTGTGCATTTTGGTGTTCGCAGAGCTGGGATGTATTTGTATTTCATAAGATACGCGATTCGTATATTAAGAAGCACGGTTCACGTAAAGGAGGACGATGGCTTTGGAATAATGGATCTACGATAGGAAGTCAACTAATAGATAGTGTCATATATGTGATAGTAGCTTTTGGATTTGGCTTTGGGTGGCTGTTCCAAGCGGACATGCGTGGAATGCTGTTTTCAATGATTTGTGGGCAGTGGTTGTGTAAAGCAATATTAGCACTTTGCGATACACCGATATTTTATCTGTTGACTCGCGACCGTGAGGAGAATATTAAATGAAGGATAAGATACAGACTTTTGTATTTGTTCAGGAGGATAGGATTATAAGTCCTATCCTCACAACGATAAGAGAATATGGTTCTTGGTTTGAAGATACTTTCGATGAGTATACTTCACAAATGGAACTTTATATGAAAAGTGTGAAGAAAGATGGAACGTCAGTATTGGAATGGCATCCGGGAACTCGTATTGGATTATGGTTTGATTCAAATACAGTAAATTCGGAAAAGTTAAAATGTTGGTATATACTTCAGGAATCAACAATGATGGATAAACTTCGCCAATATAATTTGGCCGAGTATAGAGATGCAGTTCCAATTTCTGTAAATGACGAACAGGGAAGAAGAATGCTTCGATTATATACAGTAGACCAATTACAGTTATATATTCGCAGCAAAATAGATAAGGCATTTAATATATCTAATTATGTATCAAAACCTAAGCAGGTTAAGATAAGAACATCAGACTTGGACAAAATGATAATGCCACAGGTCGAAACAAAAAGAAAGAAATTATTTTAAGGAGGTCAAAGTATGAAACTAACAATCAAGACAGACATTTTCAAAGAAATGGTGTCAAAGGCAACAAAAGGGGCATCATGTAATAAGATAATTCCTATTACATCGATGATGTCTATAGAACTTTCAAAAGGAGTTCTTACACTTACTACATCAGATGCTTCCAATTACCTGTATGTAAGGCACGATAAGATAGTAGGAGAGGATTTCTATGTAACGGTACCGGTAGAAACATTTTCAAAGCTGATATCTCGTATGACGTGCGAGCAGATTACACTTGAGCTTACAGATAGGTCACTGAAGGTTTCTGGAAACGGAAACTATCTTATAGAACTTCCTGAAGATGAGAATGGAGAGCTTATAAAGTATCCTAATCCTCTGGCAAGTGTAGCTGATCCTGTTTCAGTGGGAGAAATTCATAATACAACTATTCAGACTATACTTAATACGCTTAAGCCGGCATTGGCGGTTACGTTGGAAGTTCCTTGTTATACTGGATACTATGTAGGTGATAAGGCAATAGCAACAGACACATCAAAGATGGCAGTGCTAAATACAAAGATATTTGATAGCAATTTTCTTATAAGTCCCGAAATGATGAATCTGGTAGGACTTATTACTTCGGAAAAGATAAGTGTAGATTCACAAGGAGAAATTCTTATATTCAGTTCTCCGGAATGTGTGGTGTATGGACCTATCATGGAAGATATAGAATCCTTTAATGAGGAAGCTGTTTCTGAACTGGTGAATAGTAGCATAGATTCGAAATGCAAACTGTCAAAGACATCACTGATGCAGTTGCTGGATAGACTTATCCTGTTCGTATCGGAGTTTGATGACAATGCCGTCACACTGACGTTTACAAAAGACGGAATGATGATAAAGTCAAAGTCATTGAGTGGAGAGGAGCTTATCCCGTATGTTGAGAGTGAGAATTTCAAAGAGTTTGTATGTGATGTAGATGTAAAGGATCTCACTACGATGGTTAAGTCAAATGCGTCGGATGGAGTAGAACTGTATTACGGTCATGATAACATTCTTAAAACAGTAGACGGAAATGTAGTACAGGCAATATGCTTACTCCAGGAGGTGGAAATGGAAGAATAATTTCCATATAATAGGAAGAAACTCATACAGTTTAGGTATGAAACAGGCGTTCCCAGTACCTCGCAAGAGGCTGGGAATCCTTGTATTTACTGGGAAAATTTAAGGGTTGACTCTTGGGTAAATGTGTTATATAGTATTTACGTGGACGGAGTCCGCAGAAATTACAAACATTATCAACATTACAGGAGGACAAGACAATGGCAAGAACAAACGAGGAACTCAATAAGGCGATCTGGACTGTACTCACAACTCAGTTCAAAAAGAATGCAAAGGAAGCATTCCAGACAGTACAGGAGAACGGGTATGAGGTGTGTAAGAATTGTGGAGGTACTTGGACAGTTAGAAATCCTCATACAAAAAGGTTCGTCTATATCCAGTTTGGAGATCGCAGAACCACCCTGTATTATGGAAATTATACTACACAGATGAAGAGATGGCGGACGTCCCAGGAGGAGGCAGTTGTAGCAGCTCAGTTCGATTTTGTAAACTGCCTGAAGACCCCTAACAACAGTGATTACTACGATATGCTTCATATACAGAATGCTGAGAGTAAAGCAGTAGAACAGTACAGTAGAATCAGGTCAGCAAAATGGAGCATTGAATATGAGACAAAGCGTATCGCAAAGATCCAGGCAGATATAGCAAGGCTTCAGGCAGAACTTGTTAAGGCTACGGAAAGCAGAGTTAAGGATGAAATGACACTTAAGCAGGTTAGACAGGAACTGGGATTGGCGATGTAAAGGAGGACAGTGCGATGTTAGATAAGTTTTTAGAAGCTTTGGACGATAACAGGGAATTGGATTTCGTAGAAATGAACGGGTGTCAGGCATTATATAGATGGAAGGATATACTGAAAGCTTACATGATAGCAGTAAGCAAACAGGGCAAGGATGTAGAGGAAGCAGTGCAGGATGAGGTCCGTGAGATACTTGAGGACATTCAGCTGGAAGGCAGATTGGGATAAGGAGGCAGAATATGTTCGCATACATCTATCAGATAACAAGTCTAATCGAAAAAAGAATAGGATATGTGAAAGATGCAAGGGCAAACGGGTTGGGTGACGATAAATATTTTGCGGATATGGAAAAGCTTATACGGGGTGGACTTGATAGACTCGAGGAACAAAGTAGCAATAAGAAGCTTATAGCAAAATATCAAAAGCTTGTAGACGAGTGTTTTTTATAAAAGGAGGAACAGGGATGCTTACCATGTTAAAGAACTGGCAAGGGGCCGTGGAAATAAACGGAAATCAGTATCCTGGGATAAAGCAGGCTGTCGCCGATTTTAAGCCGGGTACCGAGGAAATACACATTGTTTTATATCCAGTCACACAGACTACGATAAATGAGGCTGGTAGCCACGCAGAACAGGGCGTTATAGACACTCCTACGGAGCACAGGATTACAGTAAAGGCATATATGACCAAGAACTCCAGTCCGGAGTTCGATTTTATGTCAAAGTGGAATAATGATGTTCCAATGCCACTTCGTACCATGACAGGGACTGTGGAAAAGGAAACCCGAGGCATGTACTATATGAAGTTGCATGGGGATATATGGGCAGAAAAGATATGCACTTGCATGTGTTGTGGTAAGAAGTTGACGAATCCAGTTTCCCAGTATTTTGGAATTGGACCGGAATGTGGTGGTCATAACTATGTTAATCCTTTCGATAGTGATGAGGAGTTAAGAGAGGCGGTTAGTGCTTATAGGAAAAGACTTCAGGAAACTGTCTGGGAGGGCTGGGTGATAAAGAGCGCGATACAGAAGTGGGAAGAGGTGTGATATGAGGAAGTTCGAAAAGGAATTTTATAAGGATAGACCAGTTATAGCGGTCTATCCTATGGGACTGAAAGGAATTAGTATACTGGCTATTGAGAGTGGTATAGAAGACCATATAGTTTTAAGGGATGTGGATGATAGTTTACACCGACTCAAGATATACTGGGATATTAGAAGAGATGAGGATTATTTTAAGATATCTGGACGTAGAGTATATTTGAATGAATGTATGAGGACGCATATATGATAAAGTGTTATGACTGTGGAGCAGTATTTGAAAATAATGAAGTAGTGGTGGAAGAGTGGTACGAGTCAAGAGGAGAGTTTTGGGGTATGCCTTGTTCAGAGCATATGGTGGAATGGAGATGTCCATTTTGCAACTCAGATGCTGTGGATGATTATGTGAAGGAGGAAGAATAATGGGACGGAAGATAAGGCATTCAGATAAGGATGTGAAGTTTTGGGCAGAAATCTATACTGGATTAGGTATTACGTTAGAAGAAATCGAGAAAAGGTATGGGGTTTCTCATAGCACGACCTTTCGGTGCTTCGTTCATAGGTTGCCATACATAGATGATACCCTGTATATGGCTACAATGAAGTTAATGAATGAACATAGACATCATTATAGGATGGCAAATAATGAGTAAAGCTATACAAGACAAAATCAAGCAACGTAGACTTCAGATACTCGTGCATAGTTGTATCTATTACGAATTTGATACTAACATTATATCGGACAATCAATGGAGTAACTGGGCATGGGAATTAGTAAAGCTTCAGCAAACATATCCAGAAGAATCACAGGAAGTGGAATGGGCAGATGCATTTAGTGATTTCAATGGAAGCACTGGAATGGATTTACCGTTAAATGATGAATGGGTAAGAAATAAAGCCATGGAACTTTTACATTATAAAGGAGCATTGCCAGAAGTCACAGATAAACAAAGAAAGGAGTATGAAAATTTATTGCCACAGAAGAAAGAAGTGAAAAAGTCTAAAGATTCAAGAAGGAGGAAATTATTTTGAACAAGCCGACACGATTTTACAGTAAAAAACAGGAGCAGGCAGTTGCTAAAGTAGTTAATGGAAGAAGGACCGCTAATAGTGGGGCAACTCCCTTTTATAAAGGCGATGTGGTAACGAATGATTGGTGCATTGAATGTAAAACAGCTACAGAAGCTAAAGCCAGTATGTCTATTAAGCGGGAGTGGTTCAGTAAGCTTAAAGAGGAAGCATTCGGTACTGGGAAGCATTATTCGGCAGTAGCTTTCAACTATGGACCGGATACGGACAATCATTATATTATAGATGAAAAAACATTCAAGAGAGTAGTTGAGTTATTTGAAAAGGAGGACCACGAAGATGCAGGCTGGACAAAACCATGGTGATAAAATAGTAGTGATGGAATGGCTACGCAAGGTACATAAGGCAACCGAAATAATGACCATGAATTTTTCATTAGCCGATGGTACGGTATTAACCACGTGTGAAAACTCCTGTCAGGAAATTCAATTATATAGATGTGTAGAGCATATAGCACATATATTACAGTTGCCCATCTTGTATCATATGAATGTGACTGGCAGTATGGAAATAATGATAGAATTTGAAGGTGTTAAATATTTTGAATATATATCAAAGGAGAGATTAAACAATGGCAAGTAAAACTCTGGCAGTACGTTATCGTCCTACAAGCTGGGAGGATGTTACAGAGCAAAGCAGTATCACTGTAATACTGAAAGAACAGTTGGCAACAGACAGTATAAAGAACGCTTATCTATTTACTGGACCTGCTGGAACAGGCAAGACAACTTGCGCAAGAATATTTGCAAATGACATAAATAAAGGTCAGGGCAATCCTATAGAAATGGATGCGGCAAGTAATAGTGGTGTTGAAGATGTAAGAAGCATTATCCAGCAGGCACAGACGAAGAGTCTGGACAGTGAGTACAAGGTGTTCATCATAGATGAGTGTCATTCTATAAGTAATACAGGATGGCAGGCATTTCTTAAACTCATAGAGGAGCCTCCTGCAAAGTCGATATTCATATTCTGCACCACGGACCCGCAAAAGATTCCAAAGACAATTCTTTCCAGAGTACAAAGGTATGATTTTCAGAGAATAAGTCAGGATGGAATTGTTGGTAGGTTGCATTGGATTTTATACCAAGAGGATATCTATGATGATAGCAACGCATTAAATGCTACAATGCCCGCGCTTGAATATATAGCGAAATTATCTGATGGGGGTATGAGGGATGCGATAAGTTTACTTGATAAATGCCTTGCATATAATCCCAATTTGACATTGGAGAATGTAGTGTCGGCACTGGGAACAGTTGACTATGATGTCATGTTTAATATAACAGATACTGTATTAGATAATGATAAGTTAAAATGTATTAACATCATTGAGGAATTGTATTCAAGTGGAAAAGAAATGAAACAGTTCTTGAAGCAGTATACTCAATTTATATTGGATGTGGTTAAGCTGGGATTAGGATGTGATTGGAAGTATGTTTCAATCCCACGATTAGAAACCTACGAAACGTGGATATCCCATTTAAATGATACTCAATATATTGTATTGGATAGACTCTTAAAATGTTTAGTA
>Ga0326511_10003200_pt1 | contig 13160 bp, 13 predicted proteins | sample 0_2496_0518_D_FD_203701 | JGI IMG/M metagenome (GOLD analysis project Ga0326511, IMG submission 203701) | Bovine rumen microbial communities from UC Davis, California, United States - 0_2496_0518 | ecosystem: Host-associated > Mammals > Digestive system > Stomach > Rumen | place: USA... | reverse complement strand
TATATTTTAAATCTAAAACATCAACAATAAATGGAATAAAAGATGCAGAAAAAAATTATATAAAAGGTATACAAAGAATAACATCTACTACAATAGGTGAAAAAGTAATAGAAATATCTAAAGAAGATGCAAGAGCTTTGTATAATATGGTACAAGATAAAAGAAATTTTGTACCTTGGTCAAGAAAACTAGGAGCATCAACTATGTGGATTGCATTGCAAAACGCAGTAGATTTTAAAATGAAAAAAGATGAATTTGTAGAATTACTTGAATCAATGACTGGTGGAATTGATGAAAATTATAGAAAAAAAGCAGTTGCTATCTATAATAAATATGTAAAAGATAGAGTAAAAAAGAAGAAATAAAGAGGTGATTATTAGGTGCTTTATTGGGCTGAATTTTATGGATATGATAAAGATATACAAGGTAAAAGAAAATTATTTGATAATACAATATTTACATTTGATATTGAAACTACATCATATATCTATTTAGATGGTAAAGTACTTAACTCTAAAGAGTATGATAATTTATCTCAAGATTCAAAAGATAGAGCTATATATCAAGCAAATATGTATATATGGCAATTTTCTATTAATGATAAGGTATACTATGGTAGAACATGGGATGAACTATTAAGATTTTTAGAAATGTTTAATAATTATACACCAGAGAAAAAATTTGTTTATGTACATAATCTTGGTTTTGAATTTCAGTGGTTATCTTCTATCATAAAATTTGATGAGGTAATGGCAAGAGTAACACGTTCACCTATGAAAGCCTTTAGTGAAAAATATAATATTGAGTTTAGATGTTCACTAATGCTTACAAATTGCAAACTAGAATATATACCTAAAGTTTTCAATTTAGATGTATCTAAAAAAGTTGGAGACCTAGACTATAATAAAATTAGAAACTCAAAGACTAAACTCACTAAAAAAGAACTAGGATATTGTGAATATGATTGCTTAGTACTATATAAGTATTTATTAATAGAACGTAAGGCTTATGGATCTATAAAGGATGTACCATTAACCTCTACTGGTCACGTACGTAGAGAATTAAAAGAGAGAATTGAAACAAATAAGCAGTATAAAGCAAAAGTCAGAAAAGCAATAAATACAGATGGTCACGTATATGATTTAATGATTAATGCATTTGCTGGTGGATATACACATAGTAACTGGATATATACAGATGAGGTTTTACACAATATAACATCCTTTGATTTTACATCAAGCTATCCATATGTAATGGTTGCATATAAGTTTCCAATGTCAACATTTAAAAAGATATATCTAAAAGACTTAGATTCAATGGTACCTAATTTTGCTTATTTATTACATTTAAAATTATATAACCTAAAGGTTATAACAGATAATACTTTTATATCTGTTTCTAAATGCGTAAATATAAAAAATGGTGTATATGATAATGGTAGAATAATATCAGCAGATGAGATTGAAATATATCTAACAGATGTAGATATTTCATATATTAAAAAATCATATAAATATGATGCTGAAATTATAGAATCATACTATGCAGTCTATGATTATTTACCAAAGGAACTAATCAATTTTATCTTAGATAAGTATGAGAATAAAACTAAATATAAAGGAATAGAGTCTAAAGCTGTTGAATATGCTAAAGAAAAAAATAAGTTTAACTCTATTTATGGTATGTGTGTAACTAATGAGATAAGAGATAAAGTTGAATATGATAACGGATGGCAAGAAGAAAAACTAACACAACAAGAAATTTTAGATATGTTAAAAGACAATTATAAAAAAGGTTTTTTATCATTTTCTTGGGGTGTATGGGTAACAGCTATTGCACGTGCTAATTTAATACACAACATAATAAAATTGGATAGATGGTCAGTTTATTCAGATACAGATTCAATTAAATTATTACCCGGATATGATGAGAATATAATAAAAGAATATAATAGACAAGTAATTAAAAGAATAGAAAATGTATCTAAAATTTTAAATATTGATATAAATAGGTTTTGTCCTAAAGATATCAAAGGTGAAAAAAGATGGCTTGGTGTTTTTGATAATGATGGTGAATATGAAGATTTTATAACACAAGGCGCAAAAAAATATGCTATTACTCGCTGGATAAAAAATGAAAAAGTATCTAAAAGCAATAATGTTTTAGAGGTAAAAGGAGATAAATCTAAAATACTTGAAATAACTGTCTCTGGTGTACCAAAAAGTGGTGCAAAAGCATTAAAATCGGTAGATGAATTTAGAGATAATTTCATATTTACAAATGATATAACTGGAAAAAATTATGTTGCATATAATGATGAACAGAAACCAGTAGAGATAACCGACTATCAAGGAAATACTGAAATAGTAAATGATAAAAAAGGTATATGTATTTTACCTTGTACATATGAATTAGGAAAAGCAGAAGAATATGGAGACTTGATTGATTCAGCATCAAGTCGTAGAGCTGTATATGGGGGTGAATAAAATGGATAAATATAAAGATATAAAATTTCAAAATAAGATAAGAAAATTGACCTTTAAAAAGGTATGTGATACAATAGGTGTAAGACCAGATAATGCAATGAGAGGTAAAATATCTGAAGAAAAACTAAAAGCTATATCTACTTATTATATTACAGAATTTTTAGGATATATAAGAGACTATTCAAGAGATTCACTGGTCGAGATAGTTTTTAGTAAAGGAGATGAGAAAAATCGCTAAACAAATTCATTACAATATAGATAATTTACTATATGGAGAAAACACTAAAGATGGTAACTATTATTTAATCTATGGAGAAAAATCCAATGGTAAATCATATCAAGCTAAAACTAAACTAGAGATAGGTCACTATATAAAAACACACATGAAATTCATACTTATGAGAAGATGGAAAGATGACCTATCTTCTCTATGGCTTGAGAAATATTTTGAAGATATAGATGTTGAATCATTAACAGATGGTAAATATAATACTATAAATTGCTGGAGAGGAAAGATATATTTATCTAATGCAATAGATGAAGATGGAGAACTAAAAGTAAATAGAGGTGAGGTATGTGGATATTATATTGCACTATCTACAGAACAGCACTATTCATCATCTTCATTTTTAGATGTAGATGTAATAGTTTTTGAGGAATTTATGGAAAGAGGTATGTATATTAAAAACGAAGTTATGAAACTTGAGGCCTTTTATTCGACAGTAGATAGAAAAAGAGGTACTACCAAAATGTTTTTAATTGGTAATACTATTACTAGAATCAATCCATATATAAATGAGTGGAAATTATTTGAAACATTTAAGAGACTAAAGCAAGGACAAATAACATCAATTATTATGCACAAAGAGGGTAACGATATTTTAGATGAAACCAATATAAAAATATGTATTGAATATTGCAAAGCATCTGGTGGTAAACAGATGTCAATATCTTCTAATATGATAGATAAAGGTAATTGGTCAGCAGAGCCTCAACCTCATTTACCTAAATCTAAAAAAGAGTACAGAGTTCTATTTAGATGTGTTTTTGATTTTAAAAATATGAGATATCTATGTGAATTACTAACAGATGAAAAAAATATTTTTTGGTTTATATTTCCTAAATATACACCAATTAAACCAAAAACTATTGTGATATCAGATAAGATATCAACATCCAAATATTATTTAAGGTCACCATATGAAATAGTAACAATACATAATAAAAGAATTGTAAATTTACTAGGTATGTTTAGAGAGAATAACATATTTTTCTCAGATGACTTAACTGGTACAGATTTTAAAAATGCAATTGATTTTATGATAAGAAAATAGAAAGGAGATGCTTTTAATGAATTATCAAACACATATAATTCTAGCAAAAGGAATTAAACTTGATAGAGAATATCAAAATATTCTAAACTATACAGAAGATGAAATGCTAAATTTAGTAAATACTAACAAAATACATGAAGTAACCAATGCATCATTTGTTCAACCTTTAGATAAATCACGTGCATACATAGATTATCCACTAGCTTTTACAAATATAATGTCAGCTAACTATTTAGCTTTTAAAAATATCAATTATGGAAATAAGTGGTTTTTTGCTTTTATAGATAAAATAGAATATGTATCAAATAAAAATTGTAAAATTTATTTTACAATAGATGAGATGTCTACGTGGTGGGATTATTGGTGGTATCAAAATTGCTTTGTAGAGCGTGAACATGTATCAAATGATACATTTGGATTACATACGTTACCAGAAGATTTAGAAACGGGTGAATATATATCAAATGCTAAAATCTATAATACTTCATTTGGTGGTTCACCAGATACATTATGTTATGTTTTAGCATCTACAACATCATGGCATACTAAAGTAGACCCTCTAAACCCTGCAGTACCTCAACCAGAAAATGGTGGTGGTAGATACAATGGTATTTTATCTGGTGCTAAATATTATCGTTTTGATATGAATCCTAATGGAACATCTGGTCTTGCTGATGCCTTAGGGCAAATGTCAGAGGCTGGACAGATAGAAAATGTAGTTGGTGTTTTTATGGCTCCAAAAGTATTATGTAGTTTAAAAGAAAATACACAAGATAATGAAATAAATGGTTCATTATTACCATATGAATCAGGAACAGCAATAGGAGATAACACAATTCTAGATGGATATATACCTAGAAATAAGAAACTATTATGCTATCCATATAATTATTTAATGTTAGATAATGGTTCTGGTCAACAAACTACATATAGATATGAAGATTTCGATACAAGTAATAATCAAACAATTTCATTTGGAACTCATGCTGTTTTATGTCCATCATGTTCTTTAAAGATTGTACCTAGAAATTATAAAGGAGAAACAAATGCATATAATTTTGCTGTTACTGGAGGAAAATATCCAATATGTAATTATCAAGTAGATATGTATACAAATTGGCTATCACAACAATCAATAAATACACCACTTGGTACAATCAATACAATGGAATTAGGCTTAACATCTAGTATATTATCTACATTATCATCAGCATCAATGGATAATGTAGGTGGTGTGGTTAGTGGTTATAATTCTATATTTGAAACATTAAGAGCTAATAAGAACCATATGTTGACATCAGCACAATCACAAGGTGCATCATCATCTGGTGATGTAAATACTGCACTCGGTATTAATACACCGACTTGGTATAAAATGTCAATAAAAAGTGAATATGCAAGAGCTATAGATTCATTTTTTGATAGATTTGGTTATAAAGTTATGAGAACTAAACTACCAGAGTTTACTTCAAGAGAAAACTGGAATTATGTAAAAATTGGTTCAACTGAAAATATTGGTTATGATACATATAAAAATAATATTTCAGTACCTAAAGATTCAATGGATATAATAAACAGAGCTTTTAGAAATGGTACTACAATATGGCATAATCATAATAATCTAGGTAACTATTCATTAAGTAATAATATTGTTCAATAAGAAAAATAAAAGAGGACTAAAAGTCCTCTTTTTTATTATTTAAAACAAGGTAAACAGAATGGATTTTCAAAATCTGTTAAACCAATATAATCAATTGTTTTTTCTTCATCAGCATAATATTTAATTGAATAATATAAAAATGAATTTTCTAAGTGAGCAGAGTCTATATAAATAGGTGCAACCATAACAGAGTTAGGATAAGTTTTTAAAGCTGGTCGTATTGTATTTTCAGATCCAGGATTAACAGAAAAATTACCATTAACTGTTTTCTTATATTTTGTACCTGCCATTTGTTCTGAATTAGGTACATAGCAACCAGATTTGAAAGTAATATAATCGTAATCATCGTTAGCTGGACCATTAAGTTTTAGCCATAAAAGATAGTAACCTGCTTTAGGTACCTTATATTGAAAAGAAATACCCATAGAAGTAGAGTCATTATTAGTATATTTATAAACAGGATCACCCATATAATTTGTTCCAACCAATTCTTCTGTAACAGCAAAGGGTCTAGTATTACCACTAGCAGCTGCATCGCTACCATTTAAAGTTTTACCAGTAATATAATTAGTTTGTCTAGAAGCTAGAATATTAGTTTGTTGTGTTTGAAGTAATTGATATCCTTTAAATTTAACATTTTCTAAAAACATAATAGCGGAATTACTTAGCTTTATCTCTGGTGCATCTGAATAATACTCATTAAATGTAACAGAAGTAAGAAAAGCTTGAGATTCATTTTGCAAGTCCAAAACACATCTATCTTCACCAAATTCACTTGGACGTTGAGATGATTTAGTAGAAATTAATTCACCTGGAATATTAGTTAAATATAATGAGCCGTTTACAATTATAAAGCCTTGTCTAAATCCATCTCCTAAATAACAAGCAATAAAAGAAGTAGAGCCTTTTGCTTGATAAAGAATAGTAGCAACGTTTTCGACACAACAAGACTCAATACGGATTTGAGAATTAGTATCTACATAAAAGGCTGTTGTTAAATTAGGAATATGGCATTTTGAAATGGTAATATCTCCTGCACCACTACCATTATTACCAAAACTCATAGCCCTTCTACAAGCATTAAATCTTGAATTATTAATTGAAGAATAATAAAGGGATTTTGCATCAATTCCAATATCTGTTGAATTAAATTGACAATTATCAATGTTAATCCATCTATTTGATCCACTTATAAACTCAATACAAGTTGAATTTACTGCATTAACAGATAAATTTTGAATATACATTTTCATTACATCTGTTATTTTCAAAAACCCATTAGGTGCTTCAATTAAATTATTTTCAACATGACCAAACATTTGTAGATTTCCAATTAATTTAAAACCATCTTTATTAGAAATTGTAATTGGTGTATTAATTAAATAATTTTTGTTCATAACTATATTTTTATGAGTTGAAGCTCCATAATTGATAGCATTTTGAACTGCTGCTGAATCATCATTTGTTTTATCACCATATGCTCCAAATTGCTCAACATATATAGTGTCTGTATCAATCATCTCTATCCACAAATTAGTACCAATACTTACTTGATATTTATTATTGTTTTGTACATTAGTAACAACATATTCAGCTCCACCACCATCATTTATATAATGATAACCTAATGTTTTTAATTTCATACCATTTACATAAGTAGAAGTATCTAACATCATATCAATATATGTATCAAATACTTTTGTTAAATTTAGATAATTATTTAATAAATTATCAAATAATCCACTTTCATACATTTCATCTATTTTAGCGTTTACTTCATCTTGTAAATTTAGTGAATCAAATTGTTCTTTTACATAATCATGTAGATTTACAAAAGCATTATATAAAGCTGTTACATTTGATTCTACATTATTTTCATTTTCAATAATTGTATTTAGATATTTAATAACTGCTTGTAATAATTCATAATTTGTTATAGCATCAAAATCTGTTTCAATATATGGAAATTGATTTGCAATCCATAATTTAAAAGTTGGTATTTTTTTATAACCAGCCATTGTTGGTACTGGTTCTATAATTTGTTGTTCATCGTTCATAATATCGCTCTCCTTTCTAAGCTAATTGATAGAATAATGGTTCTAAATCTTTATATATCAAACCCATTATTGTATTTCTATTTTCTAAAAATTTAGTGTATGTTTCTATTTTACTATCAACATCTTCAATTGTAGTTTTACTACCATTATTGATATCTGAAACACTTGATTCACTTTCACTTTCACCACTACCACTTGATTCATTACTTCCTTGAATAAATGAATATTTTGAAACATAATTGCCATCTTTAATAGATTGAATTTCATTTTGTGGCGTATCGGAAAATCTATTATCTTCACTAGATGATGAAGATTGACTAGATGAATCTGTAGATGATGTTGTAGTTCCAACTTGTCTATTATCAACAGATGTTTCAGTTATTTTCTTACCATCAAATAATGACCAGTTATCAAAAGCATCAAACATAATATTATATCGAGGCATTATTTCATCTAGTTTAGTCTCTAATTTTAGTTTAAATGATAGCATAGTTTCACTACCAATTCTACGTTCAATGAAATGTTTTAGAATCATACACTCAAAATGTTCTTTATCGACTTTGCTAGATAATGGATAATCAAAATCAAAAATCATATCTCTTACATATGCTGGTAGATTTTTTATTTTAGGTATTTCATCACCTTTAGTTAAGGCCATTGATTGCATAACTCTAAGTAATGTTGGTGGTTTATTTAAATATCCACGTGGCACTGCTGGATACATACCATAAAGATTAAATCTAAAATCATCATAACTATATGGATTCTGAGCTATCATATTCATCACCTACTTCCTCTGTTTTTTCTTCTGTTGATGGTTCTCCATCATAATAATCAATAGATAATGGTTCTACAAGTTTATCTTTAAACATTGCATTGATTCTATCTATTGCATCTTGTCTAGGAGAAAATCTTGTGTATCTTGATGCTATAGTTCCACCTTGCATAGCTCTAATTTCATCAACAATATTTCTTTCTTTTTTCTGTGTTGTTAAATTTGCAACACCTACAAGTCTTAAAAACTCAGCCCATGTATTTTCTTTTTGTTCTTCGAGTTTATCGAAAACAATTTGAGCTGGTGTCAATTTTACATCTAAATTTCCTACGTCAATACCATCAAATTTTACAATAGTTTCTTCATTATAATCTATCTTTTTTAGCATATCCTTTATAGATACTAAAGTAGAAGAATCTGCTGTTATAATTCTATTAGTTTTTTGTTGCGTGATGTTGATATCTATTGTTCTTTGGATATTAGCCATACGGGATGCATATTGAACTATATCTACATATAGTGGTCTTTTCCACGAATTATCGTACATTATGACAAATTCATAGGAATCTAAATATCTTGAATATCCATTTTGGCCATAAACTCTTATTTTTTTAGGTCTGCCATACATATCTAGCCTACCTACTTGTGTATATGGTAGAGCTAATATTGTTTCTAGTATTTCATCATAAAAGAACGCAATAGAGCCTTCCATTAGTAAAATTCTATTAACATAGTCTCTATCTATATATAAAGGTAAATGTCTTAATAAAAAAACATTAGATGCTATTGATAACATTTGTTGTAGATACATCCAATAGGTTTTTCTATTTGTTATTTTTGCTGAGACTTGTTGCTGTTCCATTTGATTCACTCTCCTTTCATATAAAATTTTAAGGGATGACATTTTTCATCATCCCTTAAATTTAAGTGATTAAGCAATTGTGATTGTTGCTGTTCCAGTTTTAGTATTATCATAAATTGATGTAGCTGTAACTGTTACAGACTCAACTGTTGCATCTGATGGTACTATTAATTTACCACCATCTGAAATTCTTACACCATCTTCATAAGATGTTGAATCTACTGACCAGTAAACTGCTTTGTTTGCAAAACCAGTTGTTGTTACAACTGCTGATAGTTGTAAAGATTGACCTTTAGTTACAGATGCTGTTGCTGGTGATACTACAACACTTACAACAGATTGAGCTGTTTGTGTAAATGCTACGGCATTTGCAAATGGAGATGTAGATAATACACCCCATACGTGTAACCAATGATTTCTTCTTAATGTTTGTGGATTGAAGAATTCTGTTGTTTTTAGACCTTGATTGTTGATACCTTGTCTGTAAACTTGGAAGAAATCTCTATCTACAATAACAACTGGTATTTCATTTAGTAATGCCATTTCTTCTGCTGTTGGTTCATCATATCCATCAACATATTCATTTGGTATTGCATTACCATCATTATCTCTTTTAGCAAATATTTCTCTTAGTCTTGGCAAATCAAAATTACCAAATCCATCACATAGTTCCATATGTGCTTTCATTTCTGCATCACTTCTAAAATATGATGTAGCTAAAACGTTTGTTGTAAATTTAGCATCAAATTTTGTAGATACTATTGCAAATTGGTCATCAAAAGCTGTTGCTTTTCTAAGTCCTGCTGGATTGAATTTTGGACTTCTAAATGTCATATCGTTTGATACACCTTTAATTTCTGCAACTATATCTCTATCTGTTTTATTTGCAAAGTTTTCAATTTGAATTGCTGTGATAGTACCCTCTTTTAGTCTATTTCTTAACATATATTTAGCCATTAGATACATATCATATTCATATCCCTCATATAGAGATGCAACTATAATATCAATTAATTTGAATAAGTCACCAGTTTCAAATGCCATTGCCATTTGCTCATCTGATGTTGTTGTTTTATAGAATTTTTGATAGTTTAGTTGATGTAGATAACTTAGTACGTTAGGAACTTCTGTTTTTAAGAATCCATCTACTCTATCTACCATATCATTGTAATCATATACATTTGCAATATCGCATACGATTTCCCTTATTTGTTGACCATAAGGTAGCTCACCTTTATCAACAAATACTTTCCATGGATTTTCCCATGTATTTCTTGTAATAACAGTTAAACCAATAAGGTTCATTGTGTTTAAGAACGCATTTTTAAAACGTTCATTTTGCATTATGATTTTACCATAAGCACTTATTGACTCACCTTGTTTTGGTAGGTCAATTTCTTCTCTTAATTCTGGTGTTTGATTGATAACATAGCTTAATAGTTCTGCACTATTTGCTACATTTAGAACACCTTGTGATATTTTCTTTGCCATTAAAATCCACTCTCCTCTCTTAAATTTCTTTGATATCGATTACTTCATCATCTTTTTCTTCCTCGATATCTGTTTCTTCTTTTAATGGTTTATCAAGAAATCTAGCTTTATATTTTTCTTTGATTTCTTCATATTTAGATTTAGCATCTTCTAGTTCTGCTTCCATTTTAGCTTTTTCTTCATCTGGAATAACATCAATATCTTCTAAATCTTCAACATTTTCAAGTAATTCAATTTTAATAGCATCATCAATATCAATGCCATTAATCTTTTCTTTTAATTCTTGTCTTGTCATAATTTTCACCATCCTTTACATAAAAATATCATAAAATGAAAATATTGTCAATACTTTCTATATAATCTTCTTTGATTATAAATGAACCAAGGAAATTTTTTCTTTTTAGGTGTAGTAACTGGTGTAGGTGGTGTTGGTCCATCGTAGATTCTCCAGTTATAACCACCATCAACAACAAGTATAGTATCATTAACAAATAAACCATCATAAATATGAATTGAATTTGTTAGTTCATAATAAGGTGCTCCATGTGTAGTTGGTGACCAACCAGCATAACCACCCCATGCAACATTAAGGTGTAAATGGTCACCTATTGGATCTGTTCCAGATGGTCTTGCTGTTCCACTATGTCCAATTAAATCTCCTTGAGTAAAATGGTCTCCCTCATTTGCTATTGGATTGTTATCGTGCATAACAACAAAAGTTAAAACTGAAAAACCGCCATCTGCACAATGTACTGGTGTATCGGATGTGAATATTCTGTAGTTTTCTCCACTGCCCCCTGCTCTTACACAAGTACAAGAAAATGGTGCATAATATGGACACTGATAAACCCTTTGTCCATTAGACCAACCTTGGAAATCCATAGCTAAATCGTGTGAAACACTCCCATATTCTCCTTGTGTTAAATACATATCTGCCATAGGAAAAAGAGCAACCTCATATCCATCACTTGCAATTAATCTTTGCCCTGCATACATAATTATTTATGTCCTTTCAATTCTTGAATACAATCATCTCTTAAATAGTGACCTAGTTCTGTCATATATGGATTTTTTCTATCCTTAATTGTTTTTATAAAATCTTGTTGCCAAGAACCAAAGTCCATCATAGTATCGTGCCTTGTATCTGAATCACCTTTTAAATAAAAATGAGAAAATACTACTAAATCACCTACACTATATTTATGTGTATTGCTATCTAAATCATATCCATAATCTGATGGATAATAAGTACCATAATCATTTGGTATACCCATATATTGTGATGAATCTATTACTCTACCATTTTTTCTTACTTCAAAATGTAAATGTTCACCTGTTACATTACCAGTTGCACCTTGAATTCCAATTTGTGTTAGCCATTCAACATTTTGACCAATATTTACTAAAACTTGCTCTAAATGTGCATAGTAAAATCTATACTCACCATCTTCTACTATTACTAAATTACCATAACCCTCATTATTCCATCCAGCAAATATAACAACACCACTACCAGATGCTGATACTACTTTTCTATCTGAAATTACAATATCTGTTCCGTGATGTCTTTTATCTGTATTGTACCAGTTTAAATTTTCATCAAAAACTCCAAATGGATAGGTTACTTTAAATTCAGTATTACAAGGTATTTTCCATACTTTCATCACTATCACCTTTCTTTCTATTTTTCACAAGTACTTCTAGCATTGCTTTTACTTGTTGCAATATCTCAGTATTTTCTTTAGTTAGTTTTGCATCTTTCCAGAGAAAATATGCTACAACAGCAATTGCTACACCAGCATTTAATAATAAATTAATAAATTGTTCTGCTAGTTCCATATTTATCACCATCCTTTACATAAGAATATAATAAAACATAAAAAAAGTCAAGAGATGTTATTCTCTTGACTGAGGTTTATATGAGCCATTAAGCTAAGCATACTAAAAAGGTAATGAATCACTTGATTCGTTTTTTTCTTCTAGTTTATCATATTTATATACTCTGATGTAGTATTTAGTTTCTGTTTCATTTTTATAAAATTCTAATGATGCCTCTTTTAGTATTATTCTATCTTTATTCTCAATTTGAGCATCCTTATTAAATACACATGGAATATATCCATTTTCATATTTTTCGCCTACTTTATGAGATAGACCCATAGTATAGTAGTCTTTTCCAGTTTTAGATTTGTTTTTAAAGACCATCACTGGTAAATGTTCTTTTTTCTTATTGATATTAAATATTTGCATAAAAATGCACCTCCTAAACGATTCTACTATTTGACCATAGCTGGTGTTAAAAAAGAATATTTCTCCTATTTACTCATAGGTGAGTTTGTATGTAAACAGATAAATGATATATCTATCAATTTATCTACTATTATAATACTATAAAATTGTCCCCGTGTCAATAGGATATAAGAAAAAATACATTAAATTTGTATTACAGAAATATAACAAAATAAAGAAAATATTATCATAAGTATTGACAAAAA
>Ga0326511_10003199_pt1 | contig 13164 bp, 11 predicted proteins | sample 0_2496_0518_D_FD_203701 | JGI IMG/M metagenome (GOLD analysis project Ga0326511, IMG submission 203701) | Bovine rumen microbial communities from UC Davis, California, United States - 0_2496_0518 | ecosystem: Host-associated > Mammals > Digestive system > Stomach > Rumen | place: USA... | reverse complement strand
GACGGCCGCAAAATCCGCAACACGCTCCTCGTCGGTTCCCTCTTTGCCATGCTCATAGCCGTGCTGGGTCTCTTCGGCTTCGTCCGCGACGAGTCGAACCGCCGCAGCAAAGAGATTGCCATACGCAGGATAAGCGGCGCCACCTCGTCCGACGTGCGCCGACTGCTATTGAGGGACGTGCTCAAGTTCTCACTGCTGATGGCCGTGGCGGGCTGCGTAGCCTCCTACTTTGTGGCTTCCAAAATGCTGGAACAATTTGCCGAACAAATCACGCTCACCCCCCTGCACTTCATAGTGGCTGCCGCAGCGGTGCTCCTCATTGTTTGCGCAGTGGTGCTCCTTTGCAGCCACCGCTTCTCCAAGACCAACCCATCCCAACTGCTCCGGAATGAATGATTTAATTTTGATGAATACAATTCCTTCCCGGTCGGGGCGGTTTCCCGCCCCGGCTTTTGTTTCTCCCGCAGGGCGGGGCTGCCACGCCCATAGCCATGGCCGGAGGCTTCCTCTTCCCCAGCCACGCTCTTCCTTCGCCATATCCTTGTTATTTCCTCTTTATATCGTCTATATTTCGTCTATTATACAACATCGAAATACCAGCGATGGGGAGTTGATATATAGGACTTCCGGCGAGTTTTATATGGACACACAGTCTCGGCTTATTTTGCCGGCGCCCGTTTTTGTTGGGGGGAGGAGTAGTTTGCGACACTGTTTGTGGGGATTGTCCTATAGACGGTTCCGGACAATAAAAAGGCCTTTGCAACGTTAATGGTTAAAAAGTTAGACACGCCATTCTATATGACTAAGAGACAAGGCAAGATACTGGTTGTGGACGACAACCTGGGCATTCGCAAGGCGCTGCAGCTGCTGCTACCGCCCCATTTTGCACAGGTGGAGTTCATTCCCTCGCCCGTCACGCTGCCCGCCGCCATGGAGCGTCTCGGCCCCGACGCGGTGCTGCTGGACATGAACTTCCACCGTGACACCAGCAGCGGCAACGAGGGCCTTTTCTGGACCGACGAAATCCGTCGGCGATGGCCGGGCACCGAGGTGGTGCTTTTCACCGCCTACGCCGACATTGGCCTGGCGGTGGAGGGCATGAAACGCGGCGCCTTCGACTTCATAGTAAAGCCCTGGGACAACGCCAAACTGCTGGACACGCTGGCAGCGGCCTGCCGCAAGAGGCTTTCGGCCGCGACCGACGGGGGCAAGGGGGAGGCCGCCGCGGTGTCCGAAGCCCGCGAGCCTTTCTTCTGGGGCAGCAGCCGGGGGCTGGCACAGCTGCGGCTGCTGGTGGAGAAGGCGGCTCCCACCGACGCCAATGTGCTCATCACCGGCGAGAACGGCACGGGCAAGGACGTGCTGGCGCACGAAATCCATGCCCGCAGCCTGCGCAGCGGCCAGCGGCTGGTGTGCGTCGATGCCGGCGCCATCCCCGAGAGCCTTTTCGAGAGCGAGCTTTTCGGCCACGTGAAAGGAGCCTTCACCGACGCCCACAGCGACCACCGGGGCAAATTCGAACTGGCCGACGGGGGCACCCTCTTCCTGGACGAGATAGGCAACCTGCCGCTGCACCTTCAGGCCAAGTTGCTGCGCGCGCTGCAGGAGCGCAGGGTGGTGCGCGTGGGCAGCGAGAAAGCCGTGCCGGTGGACATACGCCTCATCTGCGCCACCAACCGCGACCTTGAAGCCATGGTGCGCCAAGGCACTTTCCGTCAGGACCTCTATTTCCGCATCAATGTGTTCCACCTGCACCTGCCCCCTCTGCGCGAGCGCACGGAGGACATAGGGCCGCTGGCGGAGCAGTTTGTCAGCACTTTTGCCTCTCGCTACCACAGGCAGGCAAAGGGGCTGTCGGCCGCGGCGGTGGAGCGGCTGCGGAACCACCGCTGGAGCGGCAATGTGCGCGAACTGCAGAATGTGGTGGAGCGCGCCGTCATCATGAGCGAGGGCTCCCTATTGCAGCCCGACGACCTGGAGCTGTCCGCCGTGGGGAACGACCTGCCCGCCACCCCGCTGGAGGCCGCCGAGGAGCAGGCTATCCGCTCCGCCCTTGCCCGCCACGGAGGCAACCTCTCCTTAGTGGCTAAGGAGCTGGGCATCAGCCGCCCAACGCTCTATGCGAGGTTGAAGAAATACGGGATATAGTTGATTCATAACCACATATTTACTAAATGTTCCTACTCATTGCATCGGCCATAGCTCTTGCCGCCACGGTGGCGGTAGCAACGGCCCTGATAGTGCGCGAAAGCGACCGCCGCAAGGTGGAGTATATGCTGGATGCCCTCGAGGACGGGGAGTACAACTTCCGTTTTGACGAGGGCAGCCGCTTCAACCGCACCCTTAACCGAATCAAGTGGATTGTGGACCGGCGGCGGCAGCAGAACGAGACGGAGTCGTGGGACAAGCTCATCCGTGTGCTCACCCACGAGATTATGAACACGGTGAGCCCCATTGCATCGCTCAGCGAGACGCTCACGCGCTATATTCATGACCCCGCCGAGGGGCACCGCGAGGAGATTGCATCGGGCCTTGAGACGATCGGGGCCAGCAGTCGCGAGCTGATAGAGTTTGTGCAGAACTACCGCGAGCTGACCGGAGTGGCCCGACCCATAAAGAAGCCCCTGCTGGTGCGCGACCTGATGGGGCGGGTGATGGAACTGACGCGCCAGATGGTGGACGAATACGGGGCCGTCTGCACTTTCGGCGAGCTCACCCCCGACACGCTTATTTATGCCGACGAGGGGCAGCTGTGCCGGGTACTGGTGAACCTTATCCGCAACGCCCTGCAGGCGGGGGCGGGACACATAAGCGTCACGGCCGAGCTGGACGACGACAGCCAGACGCTCATAAGGGTGCGCAACGACGGCTCCGCCATACCGCCCGAATGCCGGGAGCAGATTTTCATTCCCTTCTATACCACCAAGGGCGGGGGCAGCGGGATAGGGCTGAGCCTCTCGCGGCAGATTATGCAGGCGCATGGCGGTACCCTGGACCTTGACCACAGCACCGCCCAGAGTACCGAGTTCACCCTCATCTTCAGGTGATACTGCGGCGGCCTTGCGGGCGGCCGGCAGGGATGGATGATATTTTGAAAAAGCAAACAGTGTGCGGGCGACAGCGCCACCGCACACTGTTTGCACATTAGTTGTGGCTGTTTTAGCCAGCTTGGTACCAATTTATCTTGCGGGAGGCGTACATGGCCGCAGCGAGGATGGCGAAGATGCCGAGGCTGCCGACGAGGAGGGCGTAGCTTTCGAGCTGCAAGAGGACATAGATGAAGAGGTAGAGCAACACCAGGAGTCCGCCGACGGCCAGAGCTCCACCCCACTGCCGCAAGAGGGCGCGCATGAAGAGGGTGATGAGGGAGATGGTCATGAGGGAGGCGATGAGGTAAGAGAGACCGAAGGCAATATGCTCGGAGAAGGAGAGGAGGAGGGTGTAGAAGAGCACCAGGGCGAGGCCTACGAGGGCGTACTGGACGGGATGGATGGGGGTTTGGCGGCGATTTTCGACCAGGAAGACGATGGCGAAGGTGAGAAGGATGACGAGGTAGGCGTATTTGATGCTGCGGGTGGTTTGCTGGTATTGCTCGACGGGGACGCGGAGGCTGACTTCGATGCCCGCGGAGTTGCCCAGGGCGGCGGAGCTGGAAAGGATTTGCGGGAAGTCGCGGTTGAGGCCGAGCACTTTCCAGTCGGCGGTGAAGCCTTGGGGGGTGACGTTGCGATTGGCTGGGAGGTAATCGCCGCCGAAGCTGGGGGTGGGGCAGTCGGAGGTGAGGGCTACGGTGGTGGTGCGGCCGACGGGCACGATGCTGAGGCTGTTGGAGCCTTTGAGGGGGACGGTAAGGGTGAAGGGGATGGAGCCGCCCTGGAGAAGGGGCTGGATATTGACGCGGGAGGAGAGGGCGCTGGCGGAGCTTAGTTTGTAGCCTTCGGCCGAGAGCTGGACGGGAGCGGAGGCGAAGGTGAGGGAGGGGTTGTCGGTGTAGGCTCGGAAGTCGTCGATGCTGAAGAGGATTCGGGCACGGTCGACCCGGAGATGGCCGAGCTGTTCGGCGGTGAGTTCTTTGGGGAGGACGAAGGTGCCGGAGAGCTGCAGGGGGGCTTCGTAGACGGAGAAGTCGAAGATGCCGCGCGAGAGGGTGCGGGTGGCAATGTTGCCCTGCACGTCGTAGGTCTCGGGCAGGAGGTAGAGGTTGTGGGCGGAACTGTCACCAGGGACGAAGAGGACGGGGCCTTTGAGGCAGCAGGAGGAGCCCCACAGGTCGGCTATTTCGGCGGCGGCCTGGCTTTCGGTGTTGTCGCGCTCGTCTATCATGTTCATGATGAGGGCCTGCGGGATGAGCATGACGAGACTGATGATGAAGATGATGAGCAGTTTGACTGCAATGCGGCCGTTCTTGTTGAGGCTGCTTTCTCTGACTTGGGGGGTGGAGATGTGGTTTTCCATAATTCTAATTGTTTTTTTGTTTGTATTATATTCTAAAAAGTGCTTTGCGATACAAAGTGCATGGGTGAAAAAAAATAGAGGGGGGTTACTGTCCGGTGGTGCCTTTGATGAGGTCTTCGAGAGCCTGGAGGTGGGCTTTGAAGGCTTGGCTGCCGGCTTGGGTGACCTGGAAGGTGGTGTTGGGTTTGCGGCCGATGAAGCGTTTCTGGCACTGGATGTAGCCCATATCCTCCAGTGCGCGGGTGTGGCTGGCCAGGTTGCCGTCGGTGAGGCCTAGGAGCGACTTGAGGGTGGAGAAGTCGACCGTGTCGTTGACCATAAGGACCGACATGATGCCCAGGCGGGTTTTGCTTTCAAAGGCTTTGTTGAGGCCGTCGAGGTTGGTGAACATGGGGCGCTGGGGATTAACGGTTGTGGGACGAGCGGACGACGGTGTAGACGCCGTAGAGGATGTGCAGGAGGCCGAAGCCGAGGAACCAGAAGAGGATGGCGTGGCGGACGACGAAGCAGTCGATCAAACCCAAGAGGAGCTGGCCATAGCCGAGAGCGGCGATGGAGGAGGTGGTGTAGTGGTGGCAGTTGATAAGGGCCAGCCCGTAGAAGATGAGCATGATGGAGGAGGTAAGGCCGTAGTGGCCTTGGGCAAGCATGGCCACGCAGAAGAGGGCTCCCGCCACGGCGGGGACGAAAAAGTTGAGGAGGCAGCGGCGGACGGTCTGGTCGAAGGCGAAGGTGTGCCCCACGCGTACGGTCCTAATATAAGAGCCGACGCAGACGGTGAGAAAGGAGACGACGACAAGCACGGCGGCCACACACACGGCCACGAGGGTGTGGGCAGGAGTGTTGAGCGAGAACTGCTGAGCCCACTGCGGAAGCCAGGTGTAGGGCTCGTGGCTGCCCAGAAGCAGCCATGCCCCTAGCGAGACGATGCTGGCATAGAGGCCGATGATGACGATGGACCATCCGCTGATGGTTTGGAATCGCGACGAGCGGGACATGAGGTCTTTAATCTCGCTGAGGGTATTGAGGGCGTCTTTTTTATCCATGTTTTTAAAAGTGCTTTGCGCTGCAAAGTTACGAACATTTTTCGAAATTGCAAGAAAAAAAATTCTTTTGTTGCCTAAAAGAAGGTTGCGGATTATTCTTAAATTATTGGTATATATTTATTTATAACGTTGTTTTTGAAAAGAAAAATAATGTTGGGCACCGATTTTGAAATCAAAAAAAGGGATGCACTTTGCCCGTTTCTCGACCAAAATTGCCCTTCCTCTCACCTGTTACAGAACGAGTGTGGCGGGGATAGGAGGACATTAACGACTGGGTGACAGCAGCTGCCCGGCATATCGCCTGACAAGGAAGATGCAAAGGACGAGGGTAAGCACTTCGGCCACGTTGACGGCCCACCAAATGCCGTCGATGCCCACGAGGGCGGGCAGCAGCCAGACGCATACAAGCTCGAAGACTAGCGACCGCGCAAAGGAGGCGACGGCACTGACCACGCCGTTCTGCAGGGCGGTGAAGAGGGCCGAGACGAACATGCTGATGCCGCAGATGAGAAAGCACAGCATATAGATGCGGATGGCCTTGGCGGTGAGGGCGGTGAGGGCAGCATCGTAGCCCACAAAGAGGCGCGACATGGGGCCGCTGAGCACTTCGGCGGCGAGGGTCATGGCAAGGCCGGTGAGCAGGATGATAAGAAGCGACTTGCGAAAGAGGGAGCGCTGTTCGGTGAGGTTGCGGGCGCCGTAATGGTAGCCGATGATGGGGGTGATGGCGATGTTGTAGCCGATGAAGATGGCGGCATAGACGAAGGCAATGTACATCACTACGCCATAGGCGGCGACGCCGTCCTGTCCAAGGAAACGCATGAGTTGGAGGTTGTAGCAGATGCCGACGATGTTCATGGCAATATTGCCCACATATTCGCTCAATCCGTTGGAGCAGGCTTTGCCGATATAGGGCCACAGGACGCGCACTTTGGGCATGAGCACCAGCGAGCCACGACCCGGGCGGCGGGAACTGAAATAGAGCATAGGATAGAGTCCGCCCACAAGCTGCGCCACCGAGGTGGCTACGGCGGCGCCGGCCACGCCCCATCGGAAACCCCATACCAGAAGAGCGTCGAGAAGAATGTTGATCACGCCGCTGACCACGGACATGAGGGTGCCCAGCTGAGGCCGCTCGGCAGCCATATAGAACGACTGGAAGGCCATCTGCAGGACAAAGCCAGGAAGGCCTATCATGCATAGGCGGCCATAAACCACACATTCGTGCATCATGCCTGCGTCGGCGCCCAGCCACCGCGCCACGGCAGGGGCAAAGAGGGCGAAAAGGAGGCCCATGACGATGCCCACCTGCAGGCAGAAATGGACGAGCATGGTAAAGATGCGGTTGGCTTTCTCGGGGTAGCCCTCGCCTTTGACCTTGGCCACCAAGGCTCCGCCGCCGCTGCCTACCATAAGGCCAAGGCTGCCGAGCAGCATGATGGCGGGCATCATGAGGTTGACGGCGGCAAAGCCGCTCTTGCCGGCAAAGTTGGAAACGAAGAAGCCGTCGACAATGCTGTAGACGGAGGTAACCAACACCATGCCGATGCTGGGAAGCACCGAGCGGAGGATGCGCCGATAGCCATAATGGCCTGATAATGTTATGTCCATAGCAGATGTACTGTTACAAAACGGAGGTGCAAAGGTACGTTTTTTTTAGGATATGCAAGCTTGGAGGAGAATTCTGGGGCCGGGTTGGGAAAACGCAGAGGGGACAGGAACGGGTGAGGAGTTGGGAACCGCGGAGGAAACTTCGTTTCGACGCTGAGGGAGGGTGACGCAAAGGGTGAGAGGGCTGCGTGGAGGTTTATCTGAGGACACTGGGAGAGATAAATCTATCCGGGCAAGGGACGAAAAGGGAGTGCGCTGGGTGTGTTACCCACCCCAGATGTCTGATTTTCGAATTCGCTGCAGGACGGTAAGGCGGGAAGTGGCGAGAGTGGCAGCGGGCGCTGCAATAAAAACAGCCAGCCTACGTTATTTAAAAAAGTATATAGTAATGGAACAGACTGAACGCATTGCCGCTATGGAGCAGCGGCTGAACCGGGCGCAGAGCGCTCTGGGCCAGTTGGAGCAGGCCTGGGAGGCCTACAAGGGGGCGCAGGACGACTTGGCACAGCTGGATGCCTACCTAGGCAGCGACCAGTGGCAATCGGATCGTGAGGCCGACCGCCTGGGTCTTCTACCCTCTACGCTCCACCACGGAGTCCTCAGCGAGGACGCCATCTGGAACCTCTTGGAGTGGCAGCGGGAACTGATGGAGGATATTCGGGACGGGGTGGGGCTGTGAAAATCGTATTTTTTCACCAACCGTAAGTGGCCGGGAGGTTTTTAGATCTGGCTGCCTGTAAAATCCTCGCCACGCGGCGACGGATGGCCGCTCCTGTGGAGGCCTTGCTATGCACTGTCCCCGGAAGCTGAGGCCGAGGCATGGGGACAGTTTTTTTGAGGGGCTATGGGCTATACGAGCGACTTGGTGCGGACGCGGCGGAGCTCGAAGTCGCGGCCGAGGTATTTCTCACGCACGTCGGGGTCGGCGGCCATCTCCTCGGGGGTGCCGTGGTGGAGGACACGGCCTTCGTAAAGGAGGTAGGCTCGGTCGGTGATGCTGAGGGTTTCGTGGACGTTATGGTCGGTAATGAGAATGCCGATATTGCGGTCTTTAAGGTGCGCTACGATGTCCTGAATGTCCTGTACGGCAATGGGGTCGACGCCGGCAAAGGGCTCGTCGAGGAGGAGGAATTTGGGGTCGTTGGCCAAGGCGCGGGCAATCTCGGTACGACGGCGCTCGCCACCCGAAAGCTGTATGCCCTTGCTGTGGCGGATGCGGTCGAGGCCGAACTCGGAAATAAGGGACTCGCACTTGTCGCGGCGCTCCTCCTTGGTGAGGTCGGAGCGGAATTCGAGAATGGACATAATGTTGTTTTCGACGGTCATCTGACGGAAGACGGAGGCTTCCTGTGCGAGGTAGCCGACGCCGAGCTGGGCACGGCGGAACATAGGCATTTTAGTTATTTCACGATCGTCGAGGAAGACGCGGCCGGAGAAGGGCTTGATGATGCCGACTATCATGTAGAACGTGGTGGTTTTGCCAGCGCCGTTGGGTCCGAGGAGGCCAACGATTTCGCCCTGGCGGACGTTGACGCTCACCTCTTTAACCACAGTGCGGGAGCGGTATATCTTGACTACGTTTTCGGTTCTGAGTTCCATTTTTTTTATATTGCGGGGATGGGTACAGTGTATTTATTAATGAAAGGGGTTATATTATTCCTTCGCGGAGGATGTCGTGCAGGTGGACGATGCCCAGGTAGCAGCCATTGGCATCGGTAACGATGAGCTGGGTGATGCTGTGGGTGCGCATGAGGTGGAGGGCGGCGACGGCGTATTCGCTATCGGCGATGGTCTTGGGATGGGGCGACATGATGTCGGCGGCGGTGAGGCCGTCGAGGGGGGCGCCGCCGTTGAGCATGCGGCGGAGGTCGCCGTCGGTGATGATGCCAAGGATGGTGCCGGGACGAAGGGGGTCGACAACGACGGTGCAGCCGAGGCGGCGGGAGGTCATTTCGAGAATGGTGTCGCGGATGGAGGCCGTGGGGACCACCTGGGGTTTTTCGTTCTGGCAGTAGAGGTCAGAAACGCGCATGTAGAGCTGTTTGCCGAGGGCACCTCCAGGGTGGAAGCGGGCGAAGTCGCGGGCGGAGAAGTTGCGGCACTCGATGAGGGCCACGGCAAGGGCGTCGCCCATGACAAGCTGGGCGGTGGTGCTACTGGTGGGGGCGAGGTTATTGGGGCAGGCCTCGTGGGGCACGGGGGAGAGAAGGACAATGTCGGCCTCGTGGGCAAGGAAAGAATCGGGGTTGCCGACGATGGCGATAAGGCGGTTGCCGAAGTTTTTCACGAGGGGAATGAGGACTTTGATTTCTGGAGTGTTGCCACTCTTAGAGATGCAGATGACGACGTCGTGGGGCTGGAGCATGCCAAGGTCGCCATGGATGGCGTCGGCGGCATGCATGAAGAGTGCGGGGGTGCCGGTGCTGTTGAGTGTGGAAACGATTTTGGCGGCTATGTTGGCGCTCTTTCCTATGCCAGTAATAACAACGCGCCCAGAGGCCGAAAAAATGGTTTGAACGGCATCGGAAAAGGCGTTGTCAATGTATTTTTCGAGTCCTTCAATGGCTTTTTTTTCATCTGCAATGACGTGTCTTGCAATGTCTTGTATTTCTTTAGGAGTCTTCAAGGTCAATTTTTTTCTGTAGTTTAAATATTTTTTGCTAACTTTGGACTGCAAAATTACATGTTTTTTTTGGATTATGACAGATTTGCATGGAAAGTTAAAAGAAATATTTGGTTTTGATAACTTTAAAGGGGACCAAGAGGCCATCATCAACAGTATTTTGGAGGGTCGGGACACCTTTGTTATCATGCCTACGGGAGGGGGCAAGTCGCTCTGCTACCAGCTGCCGGCCATGATAAGTGAGGGCACGGCGATAGTGGTGTCGCCACTGATAGCGCTGATGAAGAACCAGGTGGACGCCGTGCGCTACACCTCGGGACAGGACTGCGTGGCGCACTTCCTAAACTCGTCGCTCTCGAAGGCTCAAACCAAGGAGGTGAAAGACGACCTGCTGCAGGGAGGGACGAAACTACTGTACGTGGCGCCCGAGACGCTGTCGAAGGAAGATACCGTTGAGTTTCTGCAACAGCTGGAGATTTCCTTCTTTGCCATCGACGAGGCGCACTGCATCTCGGAGTGGGGGCACGACTTCCGTCCCGAGTACCGCCGCCTGCGCGACGCAATCGACCACATAAACAACCACTCTCCCATACTCACCCTGACTGCGTCGGCCACCCCCAAGGTGCAGCAGGATATTATTAAGAACCTGCGCATGGAGAACGCGCAGCTTTTCGTCTCGTCCTTCAACCGCCCCAACCTCTACTACGAGGTGCGTCCCAAGCCCGCCGACAACATAGAGCTGCACAAAGAGATTATCAAATTCATACGCGAGAACGAGGGCAAGAGCGGCATCATCTACTGCCTCACGCGCAAGAAGGTGGAAGACCTGGCGGAAATGCTCACCCTCAACGGTATCAAGGCCCTGCCCTACCATGCGGGGCTCGACAACAAGGTGCGGGCCGAGAACCAGGACAAATTCCTTATGGAAGAGGTGGACGTAATAGTGGCCACGATAGCCTTCGGCATGGGCATTGACAAGCCCGACGTGCGCTTCGTCATCCACCACGACATACCCAAGAGTCTCGAAGGCTACTACCAAGAAACCGGCCGCGCGGGTCGCGACGGGGGCGAGGGCAAGTGCATAGCCTTCTACTCCGAACACGACGTAGAGCGGCTTTACAAATTCTTCACCGACAAGAACATCACCGAGCAGGAGATGGCCGGACAACTGGTGCAAGAGGTAGTGAGCTATGCCGAATCGTCGGCCTGTCGACGGCTGAACCTGCTGCGCTATTTCGGCGAGGACTACAACCAAGAGAACTGCGGCTGCTGCGACAACTGCCTGCACCCCAAACCCAAGGTCCCCGCCAAGGAGGAGATGCAGTATGCCCTGGAAACCGTGGTGGCCACCAAACAGGCCTTCAAGGCCAAGGAAATCGTCGACGTGATGATGGGCCGCAAAAACAGCAACACAAAGGTCTACCGACAGGACGAGCTGGAGCAATGGGGGCAGGGCAGGGACCACGACGAACTATTCTGGAAGGCAGTGCTGCGGCAGGCCGTGTTCGACAAGCTACTCACCAAGGAGATAGAAATGTACGGGGTGCTCAAACTGACCCCGGCGGGCCATAAATTCATCAAGAAGCCCTACGACATCTACGTCACCTGCGACCACGACTACAGCGGCGCATCCAACGACGACGACGAGGAGGAGGTGGTTCCCACGGGCGGTGCGGCAGCGGCCGGCGACGAAGCGTTGTACACGCAGCTGAAAAGCCTGCTCAAGTCCATCGCACAAAAAGAGAAACTGCCCCTGCACGTCATTTTCGAAGACCGCTCCATCAAGGACATGACCATACAGTACCCCTGCAGCGTCGAAGAACTCAGCCGCTGCCAGGGAGTGGGCATCGCCAAGGCACAGAAGTACGGCAAACCATTCGTAGACCTCATAAAGTCATACGTCGAGGACAACGAAATCGAGCGTCCGCAGGACATCGTAGTGCACAGCGCCGCCCACCGTTCGGAGAACAAGATATACATCATACGCTCCATCGACAGCCGCAAATCGCTCGACGACATAGCCCGTGGCAAGGGCATGACCATGGACGAACTGATGGGCGAGATGGAACGCATCATCTCCTCCGGCACCAAACTCAACATCAACTACTACATCGACGAAAACATAGAGCAGGAGCACCAGGAGGTGCTGCTCGACTACTGGCGCGAGTCGGAGAGCGGCGACCTTCAGGAAGCCTACGACGAATTTGCCGGCGACGACGACTACACCGAGCAGGAAATCCGCCTCATGCGCATTAAGTTTCTGGCCGACTACGGACACTAATCATTTTTAATCGGTAATACATAATGAAAAGAACACGCTTTGTGAACCTCATAGCCACACTGCTGCTGGTCCTGACGACAAACACCGTCGCCGCACAGGCACAGCAGAAAAAGACCAATGACAACCCGTCCCAGGCCGGCAAGAAAGAAGTGGGCATTGTGGCCCACCGCGGTTTCCACAAGTACGACGGCTCGGCCGAGAACAGCGTCTACGCCATGCAACTGGCCGTCGACCACGACTTCTACGGCACCGAATTCGACATGCAGCTGACCGGCGACGACGTGCCCGTGGTCTTCCACGACGCCCGGCTGCAGGGAATGGCCGTGGGCGAGGTGAGCCATGCCCAACTGATGGAACACCCTGGAGCCCGCCTGGCCAACGGCGAGACGATACCCACACTGGGCATCTTTATGGAGAGCTACGCCAAAGCCATCAGGCAGCAGCAGGACCGCGGCAAGGCCACCCGCCTCTTCTTCGAGATCAAGCCCCTCCTAAAGGCCGAGAAGAACGAGCTGGCAGCAGCCATGGCCAAAGAATACGTCGAGCGCTACGGGCTGCAACAGCAGGTCTGCTTCATCTCCTTCAGCCTTGACGTCTGCCAGGCGCTGAGAGCCATCATGCCCGACGCCGACATAGCATACCTAGGCGGCGACCGCGCACCGCGCGAACTGAAACACCTCGGCATCAACGGCATCGACTACAACTACAAAACCCTCCTGGAACATCCCCACTGGGTGGCCGAAGCCCATGAACTGGGCATGACCGTAAACGTCTGGACGGTGAACGATGTCAAGATAGCCCTACAGATGAAAGAGCTGGGCGTAGACCTCATCACCACCGACCTCCCACTCGAAATGACCGAACTACGATAGTGCACAGCAAAAAGTGGGTGCGCAGCCGCCACCGCACGTTTTCACCCTCCCCCATCCCACTAAGTAATTGCTCAAATATATTTTACATATAATTTCCATCTAATTGACCATTAATGATAATTAATGGATAATTCATGGTAATTCGTGTTTAAACAATATGCACATTAATTTTGCTTACCGACTTATCATAACACAAATTGAAAAAACAACATGATAACAACAGGCATTAAAGGCCGTCTCGAACGCACGGTCACCGACGAACTCACCGCCGCACAC
>Ga0326511_10003198_pt1 | contig 13166 bp, 13 predicted proteins | sample 0_2496_0518_D_FD_203701 | JGI IMG/M metagenome (GOLD analysis project Ga0326511, IMG submission 203701) | Bovine rumen microbial communities from UC Davis, California, United States - 0_2496_0518 | ecosystem: Host-associated > Mammals > Digestive system > Stomach > Rumen | place: USA... | reverse complement strand
TAATGTCAGTGATGGTGAGATCGTCTACGTTAACGAAGCTGGCAAACGTCACCGTGAGAGTCGTGACCTTTTCAAGCGTATTGTTGCGCATATTCAGCGATTCGGCTACATTGAGCAAACACAGCTAAGAGGTGAGTTTGACACCCGAGCCTCTGCATTCATTTCCACAGTTTTTGCCAATATACCTTCCTGCGAAGTTTCTCCTGTTCCAAGACGGATTGTTATACGTCCACAATAGCGACTGAATGTACGACATACTTATAAAGGAAGAATAATTAACTCATAAGGGATTTATAAACCAAAAGAGGAAGAGTGACTTATATAACCTGCCCTATGGAAAAGAGGCATCGATTAAATAAGTGACAAAAAGATGAGGAAATGTTGGGTATTTATTGTATACCTTTAGTCCTCTAGGATTAAGAAGTTCTTTACTCCTGGGTTTCTTCTTATGTGTATTTTTAATCGTTTAACTTGTAAAAAATCATAAATTCAGAAAAATAATTGGGCAAATATGGCATAAAGTGATATATAATCACTATCTTTGTAGCCAATAAAACTTCGATTAAAGTGGAAGCTGTAAATAGAATAAAGATGGTTCTCTTTGAGAAAAGGCGTACAAGTAAGTGGTTATCAGAACAACTTGGCGTTAATCCGTCTACTGTAAGTAAGTGGTGTACCAACACATCGCAGCCTGACGTTGCATGTTTGCTTAAAATTGCAGACTTGCTGGAGGTTGATATAAAAGAGTTGCTCGTCAGGGAGTATAAACAATATTTAATATCACAAGAATCTATGTAATTGATTATGAAATATAATACGAATTCACATATTGAGTCCATTAATGATGTGAAGATGTTCTTCTATCATCTTGTTCATGAACGCAAATTGAATTTTCATCCAGATGATGATTTTGCTGAATATATCAGCTATGATAGTAACACTCCATCTTTTACACCTGAAGAAGTGAGTATTTATAACAAACTTATGGAAGAATCTTTCGATGCATGCAAGAAAGCAAATGAAGACATCTATAATATGGGGTTCAAGGAATTGTCGAAGGGAATTATATGCTAAAAAAGAAGTATACATTTATAGACCTGTTTGCAGGTTGTGGTGGATTATCCGAGGGTTTTCTCCAAACAGGAAAGTTTGAAGGAATTGCCCATGTGGAATGGGAAAAACCGATGGTAGACACGCTAAGGCAGAGGCTTATTGATAAATGGGGACATTCTGAAGAAGAAGCAAAAAAGCAAGTTGTTATGTTTGATGTTCAGAAAACGGAGGAACTCATTCATGGTCAATGGTCCGATGAGACAAAAAAAATATATGAAAAGAATAATCATAAAGATACTGTACAATTGGGATTGGCCGGTCTTGTTGGCGACACCAAAGTTGATCTCATAATCGGCGGCCCTCCCTGTCAAGCCTATTCAATTGCAGGAAGAGCACAGTCTCCAACAGGAATGAAATTCGACTACAGAAACTATCTTTTCGAAAGTTTTGTCAAGATCGTCGATTATTTCAAACCCCGGGCCTTTGTTTTTGAAAATGTGCCAGGCCTACTTAGCGCATGTCCTGGCGACATTCCTGTTAGAGAACGTATTTACAATGCCTTCAAATCAATCGGCTATAGCATTAGGACACCTGAGGCACTTAAGAATTCTGTTTATTGCGCAGAAGATTACGGTGTACCTCAAAAAAGGAACAGGATTATCATTATAGGTTCAAGAATTGATGGGGATTACGACATCGAAGAATTCTATTTTTGCCTTACCAAACACAAGGAAAACAAGAAAAACAGAACGCTAAAAGACGCTATAGGGGATTTGCCTAAACTATATCCAAAGGACAATGTAGAAAAAGTTGGTAGGGTGCATATTTCCCACGAACAAAGAGAGGGAGAGACTGTCAATCTCCACATTCCCAGATATCATGGCAAAAGGGATCAGAGGTTATTCTACGAGTGGCTTTCTCATAAGATGAATTCTTTTTCACAAGATGAGAAGAGGAGGTTCTATACGCGAATAACAGGACACTCTTCCAATCACATAAAATACCGGAATTTGGAATGGAACAAGCCGTCACCTACTATAGTTGCACACCTTAACAAAGATGGATATATGTTTATTCATCCAGATATAGAACAATTAAGAACGATTACGATTAGGGAAGCAGCACTTCTCCAATCGTTCCCTATTGATTATAAGTTTATTGGATCGAATGCGTATTGCTACAAAATGATAGGGAATGCTGTTCCTGTAAAGTTCGCATATGAAATAGCAGAATCAATGTATGATGTATTAATTTCAAAAGAATGAAAAGAAGGCTCAATATATTAATAGCATGTGAAGAGAGTCAGGCTGTTTGTCGAGCATTTCGGCTGCTAGGACATAATGCCTTTAGCTGTGATTTATTTAATTGCAGCGGTACTATGTTTGGAACGGACAAATCCGACCCACATCCAGAATGGCACTTTAACCATGATGTAACCACCGTTCTTGATAAGTCAGATCTAACCCTACAGAATGGTGAACAAGCTTTAATTGAGGGTGATTGGGATATAATGATAGGGCATCCTCCTTGTACATTTCTAGCTGTTAGCGGTGCGAAATGGCTGTATGATCCAAAAGATAAAGGGAAGCCCATTGAAGAAAGACGACCTCATCCTAATTTCCCAAATAGGAAAAAAGACCAAGAAGATGGTGCAAAATTCTTCCTTTTTCTTGCAAATGCAAAAGTTAAGCGCATAGCAATTGAAAACCCAATTGGGATTATGAGCACTCGGTGGAGAAAGCCTGACCAAACGATACAGCCATATATGTTTGGGGATCCATATTCAAAATATACCTGTTTGTGGCTCAAAAACCTACGTCCGCTTCATCCTTCAAAGCCAACAGAAGATCATGGTGAAAGAATATACTTTGGAAGTGGTAAATCCCAACCCAAATGGTATTCAGATGGACTGACCAAAACAAAGTCAAAAGAAGAGCGTCAGAAATGGAGAAGTAAGACATTTCCAGGAATAGCTAGGGCTATAGCAGAACAGTGGACGATTCAGGTCGCAGCTGAAGAGGACCTGCTTTCAGAAGAAGAATGGAATATCCTAGGAAAAGACTATTTATTCCTTCTTGATACAATGACAGGAGGCGTTCGATATACATCTGCTGAACCAAATGATGTCATAGAAAAAAAGCGTTATCCAACTCATTTCAACAAAGAAACCCTTAACCTTATTGAGTCAAGGGAACAATCATTAATAAAATACATAATAAATAATCAAAAATAACAGAAGTCTATGAATGTCTATTTAAGAAAACTATTCCCCCACGACCTCACTCATGAGGTAAGCATTACAGAGAATATTATCGCTGACTTTTTTAAGGGGAAAAAGGAAGGGCTTACTTTTTACAAAGAAGGTGATCCCAACCGTCTAAGTTATCCTATTCGCTTTTATAAAGCAAAAGATAGTAGATTTAGTAACAATTTGAAACATATGTACATGGATGAAGAAGTACATGAAGGGGATATACTTATTATCAGAGAAATTGGAGATGACTTGTTTACTCTATCCGTAGCAGTATCTGGGACACAACTACATAACCAAATAAAAGGTTTCTTTAGTGGTAAGCAGAGACATTTAATAATAGATGAATCTTTTATTTATTAACTAAATACTTGGAACTATGGATGTTACTGATATAAAATATGACGTTTGCAAAGTTTGGATTAAAGACCAAAGAGAACGTTTGCGCAAAGATTGGAATACTATTTTAACTACAAGAAAAAACTCAATTGAGGAGCTGAAGAGATTCTTAGATAATAAGACTGATGAAGAGGGTTGGCCAGAATTCAAGATTGAAAACAATTGTAATGATAAAGTTCAAGAGCCAGGCCAAGAACTCAACGAATGGAGGGATTTGGTTTTGTTCATGAAGAACGCTGAGGAAAGTACAGCAAGAATTCTGTATTTACAGGGACAGGCCACTATTCAAGGAACAGATGATAATGAAAACAGTGCTGTTTTTAGTCCTACTGATGATCGTACAGCATGGCAATGCTATCTAAACAAATTAAAAAAGAATGGTTTTGCAGAAGAATCTATTGATGCAATTTCTCACGCCACACTCAAAGTCTTAAGACAATTAAGTGCTGACACCTCTAACACTGACGCCCGGAAAGGGTTGGTTATAGGTAATGTTCAATCAGGAAAAACTGCCAATATGGCTGCTTTAATGGCCATGGCTGCTGATTGGGGATATAATATGTTTATTGTGCTATCCGGCACTATCGAAGCTTTAAGAAAACAAACACAAGAAAGGTTATACAGAGATTTGAATAATGAAGGATGTAATTTGCGATGGCGATCATTGGAGCATCTAAGAAAAGGTATGCCCCCAGGAGACAGATTACAGGATTTAGACTTTTCAGATAGTTCATTCCAAAGGCATTTTACAGTATGCCTTAAGAATAGTACTAGACTTAAGAATTTGATACAGTGGCTTCAGCAAGATCCTAACAAACAAAGGAAATTGAGAGTTATAGTTATTGATGACGAAGCAGACCAAGCAGGAATCAATACTGCTGATGTCCTAAACAATGAGGAACCTAAAAGAATAAATGCTTTGATTACAAACCTAGTTAATGGGAAAACATGGGATGGGAAAGTCTCAGTTGGACACTATCAGGCTATGAATTATATTGGTTATACCGCAACACCTTATGCAAATGTCTTAAATGAAATTGCAATAGAGTCTTTGTTCCCAAAAGATTTTATTTCCACTCTTGCTGTATCCAAAGAGTATTTTGGTCCCCAACAAATATTTGGATACAATGCAGGTGACAGTTGCTATTTTGAAGGATTGAATATTATACGAGAAGTTGACACAAAAGATGTTGATGACATAAAAAGCATTCACAGCGGAAATTCTACAAATATCCCCAAAAGCCTTAAAGATGCAATATGTTGGTTTATGTGTTGTGTCGCATGTGCAAGAAGTTGGAGGCTTAAGAAGCCCATAAGTTTGTTAGTACATACAAGCCAAAAAATCAATCATCATTCAAATATTGCAAATGCTATATCAACGTGGATTACTAATTCACAAGATACTGACATTATTGACTATTGTAAAAAGATATGGGAGCAAGAAACCAATCTGTTTAGCAAAAAGTTGTTTAGAGAACAATACCCAAATTACGCTCAAAATGACGATAACATAAAAGATTACCCTCCTTTTGACACCCTTCTCCCAGAATTGGCACAATTGATTGCAGGAGAAAGGTTGTCATTCATTAAATTAGGTGACGAAAACGAACGCATTTATCATAAACATATTCATTTATGTATTGATAACTGTGCGAGGAAAGATGCTACAGACGACGATTATGTTAGACTTGCATATCCAAACGAAAAACAACTTACCGCACTAGACTATGCACCTGCATTTATTGTCGTAGGTGGTGCAACACTTTCGAGAGGACTTACCATAGAAGGATTAACGAGTACTTATTTTTTGCGTTCGGTAGGTCAGGCTGATACCCTTATGCAGATGGGACGTTGGTTTGGATATCGAAGAGGCTACGAACTTCTTCCTCGTATATATTTGACGACAAAAGCTCGCAAACAATTTGAATTTCTAGCAGAATTAGATCAAGAACTGAGAGACGAAATACACACTATGGAGGTGAAAGGACAATCTCCAACAGAGTATGGAGTTAGAGTCAAGAACTCGCCCAAAGTCAGTTTTATCAAGATTACAGCTAACAACAAACAGCAGCTTGCAGAACCGGCCACATGGGAATTCGGAGGTAGTATGAAACAAACGTTTTTGTTTGATAATGACGAAAAAATTCTTAAAAGCAATTTAAATCTGACGAAATATTTTCTCGCAAAGCTTGGTACCCCAGTGCCCCAAAAGTCATGTAATGCACATGCTTCACATGCCATTGTTTGGAAGGACAAACCTTTCGATGGCGCAATTAAAGAGTTTTTGGGCTTATATAAATTCCAAGAAAGGCTCGGTGTTTTTAATGATCTCGTACCTTTTTTCGATTGGATAGAAAGAGCCACCCAGAAGGATGCAATAAATAATTGGAGCGTAATACTTGCTGGCACAAACAACGAAAGCAGAAATATCTGGGAAGCCTCAAATGATATTAAAATTCGCAAGGTCTTTCGCAATCAGAAAACAACCAACAAAGTTGAAGGAATACTTAATATAGGTACTTTGAGGACAGCAACAGACAGTTTGGCTGATATAGATTTGGAGAAAGGAAATGATGAACTTAAAAACAGAGTTAAGAATGCTGTGTCAAAAGACGTTAACGATATTCGTCTGTTGGCAAACATGGATAAAGTTCCACAGCTAATAATTTATATCATCGATAAAGATTCCAAGGCTCGCACGAGTTCTAAAGCTCGTGAAGATCTAAATGCTGTTGAAGATATCGTTGGTATATGTATTAATATACCAGGAGATGATAGATCTAATAATGTTGGTACGGTTGCCATTGATGTCAAAAAATACTTTGGTTCTACTTTTGATGGTGACACCGATGTGGACGACAGTGAAGACAATGAATAAAAAAACATAAATATGGAGAGACGTATTATTCCCTATGTGCCCCCATTTCCCGCAAAAGGTTCTCACTTGCTGAAAGAATTCGCAAATACAGGCACCCCAATTCTTGATTCCTTGGTTAGAGAGGCGATCCAAAACAGTTTGGATGCCGCGAAATTTGTTACAGATCCGGTAATTGTAAACTTTACAACTGGAGATTTTGACAAACGCCAACTTTTTGCCCAATGTGACAATTTGGGCGATATGTTGTCAGAAAAGTTTCCAAGCATTTCCGAAAAATTCATATGCTTCCAAGATTACAATACAGAAGGTCTTACCGGGAACGTTGTTGACATGGGTGATCAGAATACAGGAAACTATTTTAAATTAGTCCTTGATATTGGAAATGAACAAACCGAGGCAGGAGCAGGCGGTGCTTGGGGAATTGGGAAATCGTTATATTTCAGACTTGGTGAAAAAGGTTTTGTTATCTATTATAGCAGAATTAGCACAGCAAAAGGGAAATATGAATCTCGACTTATTGCCATGATGGTGGAAAATGAAAGACTTGCTGATTTCGTAATACCACCAGCCTCGTTTGGAATGAGTAAAACAGGAATAGCTTATTGGGGGGTTGTCGAAAATAATAATGTCCTCCCTATTACGAATGAGGATGAAATTAAACATATTTTAGATATTTTTCATATCAAGCAATATGAGGGGACTGAAACAGGAACTGCTGTCATATTGCCTTTTATCAATGAAGAAGAACTGCTTTCTGACAATCAAAAAATTTATGAAGAAGGGAAAGAAGAAATAACACCTTATTGGAGAAACTCCATTAATGAGTTTATTAAGATTTCCATACAAAGATGGTATTTTGCAAGATTAAACAACAAAAAATACCGTTATGGGAATTACTTATCTGCCTCTGTAAACTGCGAGAAACTAGAATTAAGCAAAATGGCGCCTTGCTTCAAAGTCTTTCAAGCATTATACAATAGAGCTGCAGGGAAAAAAGAAGAAGAGTTATTTGACGTACTATCTAATAATGAAGATGTTAAAGTAGAAGATGTGTCACTTGCAAGATATAAACCATTAGCGAGGAAAAAAGTGGGGACACTCGCTTATATAATTGCAGATAAAGATTTATTAGAAATGACACATCCGAACAACAATTGTTCGCCCTATGTTTATTGTGACACTGATATACAAGATTTTGACACTAACACGCCAATTATTGGCTATTGTAGAAAGCCTGGAATGATAGTAAATTTTGAAACTTCAGGTGACTGGTTATATAAAGTTCCAAACACCGATAACGAACATTTCCTAATGGCCATTTTTGTACTAAATTCGACTAACAGCCTCGGAGAGGATTACGATCTTGAGGAATATGTTAGGAAAATGGAGCCCAATGACCATATGGAATGGGTTGATGGAACTTTCAATGGGGCAAACTACACTTTTATAAGAGGTATAAAAAGTACTGTATCTAAAATTTTATTCAATTTATTGTCAAAGGATGATTCTATAGACTCAAAAAGAAAAATATCCGAACTCGGAAAAATATATTCATGGATTCTACCTCCTGAAGATTTTGGGAAAAAGGCCAAACCAAGGCAAACTTCACCCAAAGGTCCTAGTGAAAGTTTTGGTAGAACTCACAAAAAGATTAAATATGCATTATTATCACAAGAGCTAAGTACTGACAAAGTTGTCTTAACATACAACTTTGAAGCCAGCCAAAAGAAAGCTGACTTTGGGGTAAAATTGTTGGTTAGTACATCAGATGGGAAAAATATTTCTCTTGAAGAATGGAATAAGATGGGCGCTGCTATACCATTTTACATTCAATGCGCGCAAGTTTCTCTTAAGAAAATTGACGGTAAAGTTTGTTCAAAGATGTATCCCTTGTCTGAAGTAAAATCATCATATGACGACAGCCAAGTAGGGATGCACCTTGAATTAAGGAAATTGACATTCGCACCAATTCCTTTCTTACTTAATATTCAGTTCGATACAGAGCATATTTTTACTATTGATATAAGGCTAACAGTTCATATATCATCACGTAACGCAATCCCAACTATAAATATTGTATAATTATGAGTGACATAATATCATTATACCCCATCTATAATCCTGAGGTTACTAAAGAGATTTTCGATTTGCAGCCATATAAATTGGATTATATCGATGAAGATGGTTCCATTTACCCTTTATCGCTAAAGTCTGATGATCTAAGAGGGAATCTTTTTTATATCGATGACCCTGACAATATCTGGATTCATGAGAATTATGGCTTCAATATAAGTAAAGAATTGACAATAAAAGATCCCTCTTGCCTTTTTGGCTCTCATAATAACGCCATTGCATGTACCGGATCCACCCTAGGCATCGCATTTCAATGGTCTTCTAAAACCTCTTCAAGAAAACGTACAAAGAAAATCTGTTCTTTCAAGGAAGATGATAAGGATATTAAGCTGAATATTTCTGAGAGCTTTAAAAAATCAGAACTAAGAGGTGAAGTAAGTTTTACGATTTTACTTTACTTGGAGAGTTCAGGTATACCACAAGAAGGAGAAGAGTTGTTCGTAAACCAAGCGGGACATCTATTAGGAGAGTTAGATTCCATTGGCATTCAAATTGATGGTAATGGATCCATGCTTCCCGTCTTTTATGAGGATGTTAGAGGAGGAACTTTATGGCGCGTAAATTGCAATTTCGCAGATCCTTCAAGCGACAGCTTTTCTAACCCGGAAACAGTGTCAATAATAATCAATCGCAAAAATCCAAATTTTAAGTTCATTGACAAGAAAAACGAATCATACAATCAACAAATGGCGAATGAAGTGATGGCTTCCGCCATATCGATGATTGTAGAGTCTCTTCGAGCTACAGATGTTAACTTTACAACATTAAACAACCCTGAATGTGGTAGTGTTTCAGATGCGATAAGATATTTCAGAGACGTCCTCTCCTGGGATCTTTCTACACCTATCGCATTTAATAAAAGCATAAGAGAAGCCTTTGAAAAAAAGAACTAGGAGATGATACAATTTAGAAACTTTTCAATACAAGATGCAGAATCCATGATGAATGAATGGATTTCATCTAACGGAGAATATCTCCCTGATGTCAACAGGGATTTTGAGCTGATAAGGAAAGAGCTGAGAGAATTATACCCTAACGTCCAAGGAAATCGAAAAGATTACACCTTGGATGTCGAAATGGGAATTAATCTTTATAGCTATCTAAAAAACAAGGATTGGTTTAATATGAGACTTGCTGCTGATGATTCTTTTTGGAGAACTCTATCTGTGCAAATAGTCCCCGACTTAGTTGCAAAAAGATGGGGTTACGATAATATTGATCATTATTACAAAAAGTCAAGAAGAATTTGGTTCAAAGCTATTTGGTGGTATATATATTTGAGCTTAATACCTAACAGATTGGATAAGACTAAAGATATGCTCTTGTCTAAGAATTTTACAACGGACACCATTGAGTCGCTTGTTGAAAGACCAGGAAGTGATGGATTTAACGTTAAACTGTGTCGTAAGATTGTTGAGAACTATTCTAAAGTTTCTTATAACGGATCCACTTCCGAATTATTTCGCTCAGTAATGAAATTAAATACAGCAAGAGCTATGGTTATGGAACCTGAGTTATGTGATGGCGGTATTGATGGTTATGCCAAAACATTATTTACAGATTTGAATGCATCAATAGTATAATTAAATAAGTTAGAGCTATGACAGTTATCGAAGAGATTAGATCGCATTTTGCAACTTTGGCAGACGGTTTGTTGGAACTGAAATCAATATCTGCCGCACAACCTACATATTGTCTACGCTACAATGGTGAATATGGTGTAGGTGTAGTCTATGACAACGACAAGGACATTTGTGAGGAATCAACGAACGCCATGATTTCTACTCGCAAAGTAAGACTTGTCAATGGAGATCAAATAAAACTTTTGCTTCTTACATGCTATGACGAAGAATATAGAAACGAGTTCGCTCTTTTGTGTGAAACATTTGTTTGTCCAGGTGAGAACGACGAGCTAAGGAAGAGGTTATTAGACGATCCTCTCGCATGGTGGGACAAATGGATTGGATTACTTGGTGACCGTAAAAGCAACAAAAAATGTTATGACATTATTGCGGAAATGATAATCCTGCAAAAACTGTTCGAAAAGGACAAAACCACTTTTTGGGCAGCTCAAGAAAAAGGGAGTCATGACATTGAGTGTAACTCTGCAAGTTATGAAGTAAAATCAACCATTAAGAAATCTGATTTAAATGTAACAATATCAAGTCAGCATCAGCTTTTTAGCGAGAAACCTCTTTTCCTAGCATTTGTCAGAATGGAAAAATCAACGGAAGGTGTTTCTATTAATGATATGGAAAAGATGCTTATTAATGGGGGATATGACAAAGATTTTATTACACGGTATTTAAATGACTCTGGATTTTATAAAGGTTCCAGGATTCGAGATGAAAAGTATAAAGTTTTGGAAATACGAAAGTATACGGTAGATGATGAATTTCCTAAGATCACGAAAGAATCATTTGTTAATGGACAATTCCCAGAGTCAATAATAAAACTGATTTATACTATTAATATAGCAAATATCAAATACGAAAAGTTCGAATGAATACCCTATAATGAGTTTATTGATATTCGTAATATAATTATTTCCAAATCATGGACACATTAACTACAGAGCAACGACACAAGAATATGGTTTCAATTCGTTCTAAAAACACGAATCCTGAGCTTATCGTACGTCGAGGTCTGTGGAAACGTGGCTTTAGATACAGGTTGAATTACAATCATTTACCTGGTCATCCTGATCTTGTATTGAGGAAATATAGAACGTGCATTTTTGTTAATGGCTGTTTTTGGCATGGACATAATGTAGAGTTACCACAAGTTGAAATTTCGGAAATAATAGAGAACAGCGAGTGTTGCAAAATCCCGAAGACAAATCGCGACTTTTGGGTGGATAAAATACGCAGGAACAAAGAACGTGACAAAGAAGACCAACATAAGTTAGCAGAAATGGGTTGGCATTGCATTACTGTATGGGAGTGTGAACTTAAGCCGAAAAAAAGAGAAGAGACACTTGAGTCGATAGCATTTACACTCAACCACATTTGGCTTCAAGACCATAGCACCAATGCCATTTCATATTCTATTCTTGACAAGGAAGATATTTAAATCCCATTGGCAGCCGAAAAAGAATTTAAATAATTATTATTATGAGAAGTTTTGATGAAAAAATAATTTTTGAACCAACCGAATTTGATTATGTAAATCCCATGGCCCAAGTGGTTATAGTTGGAATTACACCAGGGAACTCACAACTTGATGGTAGTCGTGAAGGAATGTCCTCTAAAGAGATCAAACGCAAATATGCTTTTGCAGGCAGTATGCGACCAAATCTCATCAATTTGTTAGACTACATCGGAGTAAATTCTTTCTTAGAAATTGAAACATGTAAATCGCTGTGGCAGGAGGATTTCGATAAAGTGGATATGACATCGCTTTTGGTTGAGGCAACCTATGAACTTAAGAAAAATGGAGAAAAAGAAATGTTCAGACACGCAGAGAAAATAGTAAAGTCGGAAAAGCTTACCAAAATGTTGGAGGGTGGGTTTTTGAGAAATTGTAGCAAGTATGGGAGTAAAGTGCTTTTTGTAGCCTGTGGTCCAGGAGTTTATGACATATTGACCAAATTACAGACCGAGAAAAGAATTTACGGTACTGTAGTTGGTATTGCTCATCCGAGTGGTGCAAATACAGGACGTATACAGTGCTATCTTGGGAAAGCCAAGGCAAAAGATTTATCATACCAATGGTGTATAGACAAAGCAGAAGAAGCAAAAAGACTCGTCTCAAACCTTAAACTGTAAAAATGAACACTTCAAATCAAGAATCACGCAATTATCTTGAACTGAAGATTCCTGTTAGAAAGAATGCAGAGTGGTTTGCAAAACTTCGAAATGCGATGTCTGATGCTGGAATTGCCGTGAAGTGGCAGGATGGTTGGTATCATATCACCATTGTATTTGTGAATGATAATAACCATGTGGACCAATTGCATCAAGTTTTCGACAATGTATTTAATAGAAAGAGAGCACCTTTACTTACATTAGATAAGTTGGGGACGTTTACAACAAGAGGTGGTCTTCAGCATATAGTGTATCTATCTTCGTCGAAACTATCGGAAGAGATTAAGGCACTTATTGACGAGTTACGCGGAGTAGCAAAAGCCGTTGGTGCAAACTTGGACTCTGAATTTCGGCTGCACATCTCGCTCGGCAGGATTGATGCCAAAGCAGTAAGTATGGAACGTGTGGAGAAGATCATTGATAAAATTGTAGTTCCTGAATTCACGCTCAAAGTCAAAGAGGCTGAATATAGGTATTTTAGGAATAGGAGCATTCAGAAATGGCAAATGAAATAAAAAGGTCAGATATGAATAAGACAAAATTTGGGGTTGACTAGCTGCTTGAAGCAGGCGATGCAAACGTGTGTCACAGGTATTGGTTTGAAATAGAACTTGAATACGAGTTCTATGAGGAACTGTATCAGGTA
>Ga0326511_10003197_pt1 | contig 13174 bp, 13 predicted proteins | sample 0_2496_0518_D_FD_203701 | JGI IMG/M metagenome (GOLD analysis project Ga0326511, IMG submission 203701) | Bovine rumen microbial communities from UC Davis, California, United States - 0_2496_0518 | ecosystem: Host-associated > Mammals > Digestive system > Stomach > Rumen | place: USA... | reverse complement strand
GCACGGTATCAAATAATCCCCTTGCCTTTCGTATTTGCCGCCCAGTTCCTCAAATAATGATTTTGCCATTGTCTGTTACCTCCACATTCTTTTTTATTTTGAATGTCCGCAAAATCCGTCCTACATCATCTGGTCGGCGGCTTTCAGTGTTTCAGTGATCTCCTGCGCCTCGGCCATCTGTTGCATGATAGTGTCCATCAGATCTTGCGCTTGCTGGTCAATACCGGCGAGATAGGCATTCAACTTCCCGCTCAGCAGCAAAGCATTATATAATGCGGGACGGTACTTTTTGAGATACCGTTTGTGCCGCTGCCCCCATACGCCGACAGACTGTTTTTCTTCAGCAGGTACAGTCAGGCATGGGAGATAATAGTCGCCAGCCAGTTCATACCATAGGCCGTTATCCTCGTTAAAAATATGCTTGTCCATATTGAAATCCTCCACTATAATATATTCGCACATACATCACAGTCCCCCGATTGCCACACGTTCTTATATCTTGTTACGAGATTTTTCTGCCCTTGCTTCTGCCCTTATGGACAGTCAGGGCAAGAGTAAACTCGTGTGAAACTGAATAAAGGGATAAAGCGAACACACTGCGAAAAACCCTTTATTTTCAATGCTTTTGGAGGATTTTATTGAAAACCTACGGCGAGCGATAATCGCTCATAATATCGTGGTATTCAAATTCTGATTTATCTAACCACGAAACAACCGACTAAACCATCCCTGTTTTTTCGGCTCGTCTCCACTTCCCTCGCTCTGATCGGTACCGGAGGTAAGCTGCTGCTGTATTGTTCCCGCGTGAAGTGCCTGGGCAGCCTGTGCCGTCTGCTGGGCGGCAACCAATGCAGCGTTGCTCTCGGAAAGCCTTGCGTTCAGATCCTCGATCTGCTTGTCCTTTATCGCAAGCTGTCCTTGCAGCGTGTCGATTGTGGTCTGCAATACTGCTATCACACCCACATTTTCAGACTGCTCCAATACCTCTCCATCGGAGCGCTCCGTATGCGCATACGTATGCGCTCCAACGGAGCACTCCTTTTGCAGAAAGTCTTGTTTTATAAGGGTTTCACCCTGCTCCTCTATATACAAAACCCCCTGCTCCGTATGCGCATACGGAGCGCAAACCGTATGCAGTTTGCCTTTGTACCGCTTATAAACCGTTTGCTTCGATACGCCTATCTCGTCGGCTATCTGCCGAATCGTTTTCATGGCCTCACACTCCCCACACTATCGCTGGCGGGTGTGTCCAACTGCTTTGCTATGTACTCCCTCAGATCATCATCAAGCTCAAATGGGAGCCGCCCCAGACGAACGGTTTCCTCAAAAAATAGAATCGTTGCTTCTTCCAAGGTCATTCCATTTTCTGCAAAGACCTTTTCTGCCTGTTCTTTCAGCTCGGCATCGATCTCCAGCGTAACTTCAACCAACCTCTCCATTCCCATCACTCCAACAGCCGGCCATAGTCCCGTTTAGCATAGACTACACGGGCAACGGTCACCAGCCTTTCTTCTTCATCCACCCAATAAAACATCAGATAATTTTGTACCAAAATTTTTCGGTATTCATGTTTCAGTGACCGGATCGGCTGGTAGGCCGGAGCAGCATACGGAAAAGTCAGCACGCTTTCCGCTGCATTCACCAGCTCTACCGCCAGACGATCCGCCGCATCCGGGTTTTGCAGTTCTCTGCTGATATACCGAACAATTTCAATCATATCTTTCCGGGCAACAGGTAAATACTCTAATTTATACAACCCGTTCCCCTCCAATGGCATCTTTCATTGCCTTCAGCACATCTTTGGAAGAATAGCGTTGATCCGTCAGCTCCGCCTCTTTCTCTGCCTCCTGCAGCTTGAAATACACCTCGCTTTCAAATTGCAGGTTCTCAAATGCCTCCATACTCAAAACAACCATATCACCGTATCCATTCTTTGTCAAAAAAACAGGTTGAGCAGTTTCATGCACGGTCTTTGAAATGTCAGCAAAATTGTTTCTCAAATCAGAAACAGGTCGAATCATATTCATATTATCATCCTCCTTTGCTTTATCTTATCATAATTATGCTAAATTATCAACACTGTTTCCTTGCCATAAATAACTTTTACCTATGTTACCATTTAGGGGTCGAAAAAGCCTTGATTTATGCGGTTTTCCGTCCTCGAAATCAGAGGGGGCAGTATCCTTACCCTACCACGCCAAAAAACGGCGTATGATATATGGCTATTGCCGCATATCAACGGACAGGCAAAATATCGAACGACAAGTCAGGAACATTCTGAAGACATATCCTGATGCAGTTATCAAGCAGGAGGTTTACACCGGAACAAAGACGGACGGCAGAAAAGTCTTTGAACAGCTTTTGAAGTTGGTCAGGTCGGGCGATACGCTTGTCTTTGACAGTGTATCGAGAATGAGCCGTAACGCTGAAACCGGCTTTGAGGTCTATCAGGAATTGTATGACAAGGGCGTGGAGCTTGTCTTTTTGAAGGAGCCGCATATCAATACAGCGACTTATAAAAAAGTTCTTTCAACTAACATCGAAATGACAGGGACGAAAACAGATATTATCCTGAAGGCTATCAACGAGTATCTGATGGAGCTTGTCAAAGAACAGATACAGCTTGCCTTTGAACAATCAGAAAAAGAAGTGTCTGACTTACATCAGCGTACAAAAGAAGGTATCGAAACCGCGTAGAAAAATGCTAAATTATATGTTATAATCAAAGATGAAGATTGCGAGGTCGTTGATATGATAAATATAAGAAAACTTGAAAACGAGCTGTGGGAGTCCGCTGATCTGCTGAGGTCGGGGTCGAACCTGACGGCTAATGAATATTGTATGCCCGTGATGGGGCTTATCTTCCTGCGCTATGCGTACAGCAGGTTCAGGCTTGTTGAAACGGAGCTTATGAAAAACAGACCTTCACGAAACGGCAGAGTAAAGCCTGTTGAGGCTGCGGATTTCATTTCAAAGAGTGCGCTGTATCTGCCGAAGGAAGCACAGTATGAGTATCTGCTTAATCTGCCGGAAAATGTCGCTGCGCTGGAGCTGAAAAACAGCAGCGGTCAGACCCTCAACAGTCTGGGTGAGGTCGTCAATTATGCTATGGAGCTTATTGAGGGACAAAGCGACCAGCTCAGGGGCGTTCTGCCAAAGGAATATACTATCTTTTCGGATGAGATACTAAAGGAGCTTTTGCGTATTTTCAATAACTCTGCGCTCAATGATGTGGGCGGAGATGTTTTCGGGCGGATATACGAATATTTCCTCAATAAGTTTGCAAAGAATATCGCATCGGATGACGGTGTGTTCTTTACGCCGAAATCCCTTGTCAAAATGATCGTCAATATCATCGAGCCGAAAAAGGGTGTACTGCTTGACCCTGCCTGCGGCAGCGGCGGTATGTTTATCCAGAGCGGCGATTTTGTAACGGCTGCCGGAGAAAAGCCCACCCACGCCATGACTTTCTACGGTCAGGAAAAGATCGAATACAACGCAAAGCTGTGCCTGATGAATATGTCGGTGCATGGTCTTTCGGTGACGCTGAAATCCGGCGACGAAGCAAACACCTATTACAACGATTCGCATAACCTCTGCGGCAGGTGCGATTATGTTATGGCAAATCCCCCGTTCAATGTTGACAAGGTAAAGTCAGAATCCGCCGCAAGTGCCGGTCGTCTGCCCTTTGGTCTGCCGGCTGTGAACAAAAGCAAGGAATTCGGCAACGCAAATTATCTGTGGATATCCTATTTCTATTCCTATCTTAACGAACACGGCAGAGCCGGATTTGTAATGGCGTCCTCTGCAACGGACAGCCAGAGCAAGGACAGGGATATCCGTCAGAAGCTGATACAGACCGGTCATGTAGATGTCATGGTCAGTGTCGGGAACAACTTTTTCTACACAAAGTCCCTGCCCTGTACGCTGTGGTTCTTTGACAAGGGCAAGCCAGAGGAACTGCGCGACAAGGTGCTTTTCCTTGATGCAAGAAATTACTACACCGTTGTTGACAGAACGCTGAACGAGTGGAGCGAATGGCAGCTTAAAAACCTGAACGCCATTGTGTGGCTGTATCGGGGAGAGGTGGAAAAATACGCAAGGCTGCTTGACGAATACCGCTGCGCCATTGGCAGCGGGGGCAGCTTTGAGGAGCGCAGAGCCGCAGCGGAGCAGGAGCTTTCCGCCCTGCGTGAGGAAGCAAAAGCCGCTGTTGAGGCTGCCGACAAGCGCAGCAAAAAGAAGATTCAGGCGGAATATGACGAGCGCACAGCCGAAAAAGAAGCCCTGCTCACGGTCGCAAAGGAAGCGGTATGGCTTTATGAAAAATTCGGTGAAGGAGTTTATGCAGACATTCCCGGTCTTTGCAGGGCAGCAGATATATCGGAGATCGAGGAAAAAAGCTGGTCGCTCACACCCGGTGCGTATGTAGGCGTTGCGCCTGTGGAGGATGACGGCATTGATTTTGCACAGCGCATGAAGGAAATACACGCCGAGCTGTTATCCTTGCAGCAGCAGTCCAACGACCTCATGGACACCATCTCAAAGAATCTGGAGGAGATGGGGTTATGAAGTGGGAAACGGTACGACTTGGGGATGTAACTGATTCTTGTCTTGGGAAAATGCTTGATCAAGAAAAAAACAAAGGTGAGTATCAACCATATTTAGCGAATCTAAATGTAAGATGGGGGTATTTTGAACTTGATAATCTTTCTGTGATGCGATTTGAAAAACATGAAGAAGATCGTTACGGTTTAAGATATGGTGACTTGATTGTTTGCGAAGGAGGAGAGCCTGGCAGATGTGCGATATGGAAAGATATAATACCCAATATGAAAATACAAAAAGCACTACATAGAGTAAGAGTACATGATGATTTAGATTATCGTTTTTTATATTATTGGTTTTTGCTTGCTGGAAAGCGTGGTGCTTTAGAACAGTATTTTACAGGTTCGACAATAAAACATATGCCTGGTGATAAATTAAAAAGTATAATTATTGAAAAGCCACCACTTGAAACACAAAAAAGAATAGCCGACATCCTCTCCGCCTACGACGACCTTATCGAAAACAACCAGAAACAGATCAAACTCCTTGAAGAAGCCGCACAGCGACTGTATAAGGAATGGTTTGTTGACCTGCGTTTCCCCGATCATGAGCATACTGCTATTGTTGACGGTGTGCCGGAGGGGTGGAGAAAAGTCAACTTAGAAGCAATAGCTCCTGTTCTGACCGGAAAAAAAGATGCGAATTTCGGAACATCCGATGGAAAGTATTATTTTTTTACATGCGGTCAAGAACCTATCAAAGCTCCATCATACTCATTTGACTGTGAAGCGGTTATTCTTGCCGGAAATGGTGATTTTAATGTGAAATTATATAGGGGACAATTTGAAGCATATCAGAGAACTTATGTTTTTTCTCCTTATTCTTCCAAATTCTTATATCTTCTGTATTTTTCAATAGTAGAAAATATGCGACAATTGAGTAATGGAGCAAGTGGGTCAACAATAAAGTTTTTAACAAAGAGAATGCTTGAAAAAATAACTGTAATAGTGCCTGATGGTAACAACTTGGCATATTTTAATAAGCAATGTGAATGTTATCAAAGAAAAAAAGAAGCGTTAATTTGTCAAAATAAAAATTTAACAGAAGCCCGTGACCGTCTGCTGCCGAAGCTGATGAGCGGGGAGATGGAGGTATAATATGGAAATTGAAGATATAAACAAAATTAAAGACAAAAAAGAATTAAATGATTTTCTCAATGCGTTTATGAAGCTTGAAGCACAAAAACGTAACCCGAGCAGAAACGGAATGATCGATGCTTTGAAAGAAGCGCTAAATGTTGCATGGACTGATATAAAAAGCGTTGAAGCAAGCCGAGGTGAAACAACTCCAACACCGTGGGAGCAGATTCATGATAAAGACTTATACAATAAGCTTGCTGAGTATCAGCAGGGAATGTATCAGCATGCAGTAAAAAAATACGGCGAGGAAGTTGTTAAGAAATTACTGGAGCAGAATATGTCATAAGAGGAAGTGATCCGGAATGCGTCACGATTATAGAGGTGTAAAATTTTATAGTGCTAATGATTTGAGTATTGGTTGGGCTTTAGAAAAAGCTAAAAAAAAATATTATTGAATTTGAAGCTGATGAGCGGGGAAATGGAGGTATAAAAAATGGAAGAATTATTATTTTCCAAAGATATAAGTATAAAGATTTGCAGTTCGGACAATCCAAACATGGATTATATGTCATGGATGTTAGAAAAACTCGAAAATCTCATAAAAGACTTGCTTAGAACATCGCTGGATGATGAAAATATTAAGTCTGCTTTTTCGGAAGCTATAAAAATTTATTCTCTGTGTACAGGGAAAAATGCTGTCTACAACGATAAAGAAATATACCGTTTTATTTTGGATAATGGTGTTGATGGTTTTGATTATGTAAGGTATTGTTTGGGAATAACACCAGAAAAAGGAAAACTCGCAATTCAACTTCAGCGACAGATTGAAGATAATAAAACCATGAAAACCATAAAATCACTCATCACCCCTGATAAAACAAATAGGACGCTTATATATGATTTATTAAGACAGATTCATCAAACAAATGAATGGACAGATAGCATTTTTGTTGATGCTGATGAAGTGTCGAATGGAAATAAAACTTGGGATTGGTTCTATAACAAACATAAGGATGATGATATAAATAAGTATTTGTTCGATATTTGTGAAACGCCACAATCACTAAAGAGGTGATTCTATGAACTCTGGCTACACCGAAAACGATATACAGGAAAGCGCAGGAAAGCTGCTGCATGATGAGCTGGGCTGGCAGGTGGTTTTTGCCTACAACAAGGAAGTGCTGGGCGAAAAAGGGACGCTGGGGCGCAAAAGCTATGAGGAAGTTGTGCTGTGGCGGTATTTCCGCAAAGCCCTGCGGCGGCTGAACCCGTGGATAAACGATGAACAGACCGCACAGGCGCAGAGGATATTTTCCGACCACCTTGCAAGCGCCTCCCTGATGCAGACCAATGAGGAAAAATACCGCCTTATCCGTGACGGTATTCCCGTTGTCGCAAGGCGCAGGGACGGCGGCACAGAAACTAAAAGAGCGGCTGTTATCGACTTTGCAATCCCCGATAACAACGAGTTTCTTGCAGTCAAGGAGATGAAAATTCATTCCCGTAATTACCACCGCCGCACGGATATTGTCGGCTTTGTCAACGGTATTCCTCTGCTGTTTGTGGAGCTGAAAAACTACTATGTGGATGTCAAAAATGCCTATACCGATAACTACACCGACTACCTCGATACGATACCGCAGCTTTTCTATTACAATGCCTTTGTAATGCTGTCCAGCGCAACAGAAGCAAAAGTCGGAACGATAGGCAGCAAGTATGAATTCTTCCACGAATGGAAACGACTTGCAGAGGACGATCAGGGCAGCGTTGCCCTGCAAACCATGCTGCGCGGTATCTGCAAAAAGGAGAATTTCCTCGACCTTCTGGAAAACTTCATCATATACGACCATTCCGGCGGCAAAACCGCAAAGATACTCGCCCGCAACCATCAGTATCTTGGCGTAAACGAAGCGATAAAAGCCTATGAGGAACGCAGACTCCGTAACGGCAAGTTAGGCGTTTTCTGGCATACGCAAGGCTCAGGAAAAAGCTATTCCATGCTGTTTTTAGCGGCAAAGATCAGACGGAAGTTTTCAGGTTCTCCGACTATCATTATCCTGACCGACCGTGACGAGCTGAACAAGCAGATCAGCGATACCTTTGAAAACTGCGGTATGCTCAGCGGCACAAAGGCGTCAAAATATATTGCCTCCAGCGGCGAAGACCTTATCCGTAAGCTGCAGGGCAATCCCAGCTTTATCTTTACGCTGATACAAAAATTCAACAAGCCGGGCGCAGCTCCGATACATACCGATCACGATATCCTGATCATGTCGGATGAAGCCCACCGCAGCCAGTACGGTGTTTTTGCCGAAAACCTGATGACGCTGCTCCCCGATGCGTCAAGGATAGGCTTTACAGGTACACCGCTGCTGTCAAGCGATAACCTGACCGCCCGTACCTTCGGAGGTTATATCTCCGTGTATGATTTTCAGCGCGCAGTCGAGGACGGCGCGACCGTTCCGCTTTATTACGAAAACCGCGGCGAAAAAATACAAGACCTCAAAAACCCTGAGATCAGCGACAGGATACTGGACGCTATCGAAAACGCTGATCTTGATGTTGACCGTCAGGATAAGTTAGAGGAGGAATTCGCAAAGGAAATACATATCCTCACCGCCGAACCCCGACTCAGAGCCATCGCAAAGGATTTTGTACATCACTATTCTGATCTTTGGGAAACCGGAAAGGCAATGTTTGTCTGTCTGAACAAAGTGACCTGTGTGCGTATGTATAACTATGTTCAGGAATACTGGCAGGATGAGATAAAAGCGCTTGAAAAACAGCTTAAAAATGCAACTCAGCAGGAATATCAGGCGCTTGAACGAAAAATAGACTGGATGCGTAAAACAGAAATGGCTGTTGTCATCAGTCAGGAGCAGAACGAAATACAGACCTTCCGCAAATGGGGACTTGACATAACCCCGCACCGCAGTAAAATGGTCAGCCGTGAGCTTGACAAGGAATTCAAGGATGAGGATAATCCTCTGCGTGTGGTATTTGTCTGTGCCATGTGGCTGACGGGCTTTGATGTGAAATGTCTTTCCTGTCTCTATCTTGACAAGCCCCTGAAAGCTCATACACTTATGCAGACTATCGCCCGTGCCAACCGTGTGAACGAAGGCAAAACCAACGGACTTATCATAGATTATGTCGGCATCGTTTCTGCCCTTAGAAAAGCCCTTGCTGATTACACACGCAACCCGAGCGGAAAGGATGTAACCGACCCGACTATTGACAAGGAAATGCTGAGACAGCGGATAATTGAAACCACCGCATCAGCAAGAGCATTTCTTTCCTCAAATGGCTATGATCTGCAAAAGCTGATAGATGCGAAGGACTTTTCCAAGCTGGAAAGATTAGAGGCAGCAGAGGCTGTCTGCGGCACAGCCGAGGACAGAAAAACCTTTATGACCTACGGCGCGGAAATAAACAAGCTGATAAAATACATGAACCGTGACGAACTGACCGAAGAACAGCGCACAGAATGTAATGCCATTATTGCGATCTATAATATGCTGTGTCAGAAGCGCCGGCATATAGACATTACCGATCTGATGGTAGAGATCAATTCTATCATAAACGAATATATCAGCATGGAGGATATTTCCGATACCGGCAGCAACGAAGAACGCAAGGTCAATATCAGCGAGATAAACTTTGATCTGCTGCGCCGTGAATTTGAAAAGGTTCGCAAAAAGAAGCTGATTCTGCGCGATCTGGAGGAGGTCATTCAGCGTAAGCTGGATGCTATGCTTTCGGATAATCCGTCACGAATGGATTATTTCGAGCGATACCGTGATATTATCGAACTGTATAACGGAGAACAGGATGGTGCTGCAATCGCAAAAATCTTTGAGGAACTGACAAAACTCGCAAAAGACCTTGACGATGAACAGCAAAGATATATCCGCGAAGGCTTCACAAGCGAAGAAGAGCTGACGATCTACGATATTCTCATCAAACCGGAGCTGAGCAAATCCGATATTTCAAAGGTGAAATCCGTATCTATTGATCTCTTGCAAAAGATAAAGGATATTATTGTCCGTTCAGATCACTGGTCAGAAAAGGAAGAAACAAAAGCGTCCGTCGATATTGTTATCCGTGACACATTATGGGGTGAGCTTCCGGAATGTTATGATGACGATAACATTGATAACTGCCGCGACCGAATAAGCCGATATATCTATGAGCGTTTCGGTGAGGCAGCATAAAATCAGACATAAAAAATCAGCCGCTTGCTGTTCCCGAAGGAATAACAGTACCCGCCCAATAATCTATCCACCGCTCCCGTCAGTACCTCATTTGCAAGAAAAATAGTAAAAATTATGGAGTTGGTTGAAATATGACAGAAAATAAAACAGAGAGAATCTTCATAAGAGTATCACCAACAGAAAAGAAAGAGATTGAAGAAAAAGCGAAACTTGCTAACCAAAGCGTAGCCAACTATCTGATCACGCTATCCAAAAATCAAAGAATTGTCGTTGCAAAAAAGATGCCGCGGCTCATCACGGAGATAAACAAGATCGGCATTAATATCAATCAGATCACTGCTACTGCTAACACAACAAAGTATGTCAGTAAAGAAATGTTGCTGAAAGTCAGCGAGGAGTTGGAAAAGGTTATCGGACTTTTACAGCAGATACTCGACGAAGTATACAACATCGATGACCATTCGTTTCAGAGCTTGGAAAACAAGATCGACAGGCTGACCGCAGCAGTTGAGAAATTACAAAATGGCAGCCGTCAAGGAAATTGAAAAAAAATTAAAACACATCAATATGTTGCCGATCCAATAGACTATGTTCTCTCACCCGAAAAACTCATAATCCGTTTTTTCTTCTTCTGCGGGTACTCCGTCGGTAACATAAACAAAACAGTAAGGCAAGGAAAAAGTCAGCCTTGCGGCTGACTTGCAATTCAGTCCTCCGATTTAGAAACAGGGGACTTTTTGCCCTTTTAGGGTAAATGTCAAGTCAATATAATTCCATACCTGAACAAGAAACGCTCAGAACCGTATTATCTGACTGCGCAGAAGAATGATGATTTTCGGGCACTTCCATTCAGACACAAACCCATCTCACTTTGACAACACCAGCAAAAAATAAAATCGTTCAGAAACGCCCTACAAGCCCCTACATGGCGTTATAAATCAAAGAGGGTAAGTTATACCCCCTTAAGGAATTAGATCGCTCTACGAGCTTGTATAACGCTCTCAGGGGCATTGTAGAAGTATAAGCCTATTTTGCCGCCGTCTTGCCCCGATCTCTGCCGCCGTTTGTGCTGTTGTACCTGTAAAAGAATCGTGCTTTTTCTCTTTTTACAGGCTTTCACTTTTATTGTGACTGCATAAAGGAGTTAGCGGTACTTCTGGGAAGTACGCAAGCTAAGATTTTGTATATACATTGTACGTACAAAATCGCTTGTCAGTGAAAACAAATCGCTATTGCTCACCAATACAAAAATGCCCCGTGGCTACTCCTGCTCTGATCGGCAGCTGCACTCTCCGGATCATAAGACGAAACATCGGCAAGCATTAAAGCCTGCCGATGTCAGATACTCTCTTATTTTGCTGTAAAGCTGTCGCCTGCATTTGTTTATGGGTTGCTCTTTTTGGCTTGCTTTGTTTTGGCTGCCGCTTTATTCCCATACTCAGAATTGACAGCTTCCCACTCATCCCCGCCTATTGTTATTGAGTAGTCATCAGCAGCAGGCTCTGCAAAGTAGTTGAACAAAAGATGAGCTTTTACAGAACGCCTAATAAGCTACTGAAAGCCGAAGCTCTGATCCGCAGTCAGAAAATGAAGTGCCGTGCATTGTCCAAAGATTAGGTAGAGCAGCTTACAGACAGCAAGGACAAGGACGGACAATACAACATAGCCTTCAAGGAAGACGACAAAAACAGAATAGACACCGCTTTGAGGAGGAAAAGAAGAAGATAGTGTATATCTGTCCATCAAAGAAAAGCGTTGGAAGTTTCGGATTTGATACGCCTCTTGATAACCCTCGATATTTTTACTTTAATTGACTTTTTTAGGAAATCAGATTATAATACAACGTAGTGCGAAGGCTTGTACAACGGAAATTGCATATCCTGAAAACAACAGGATTACAAGAAAAACAACGTTGCACAATCATTGCACAATGGAAGTTGTTTTAAAAAAGGGGATAAGACAGTGGGATTGATGACGATTAAACAATTTGCAGAGAGTCAAAATGTAACTTATGAAGCGGTACGAAAGCAAATCGTCAGTTATGGTGAAGAGTTGAAAGAACATATAATCAGGAATGGGCGAACACAATATCTCGATGAGTGGGCTGTTGAATTTCTGACGAAGCGCCGGAGAGAGAATCCGGTCATCCTTCTCAGTCAGGACAAAGATGAAACTATTGAGCTTTTGAAGAGTCAGATCGAAACATTACGGGTTCAGTTGATGACGGCTCAAAACGAGTTGTTGAAGGAAAAGGATCGGATAATTGAACTTCAGGACGAAGTGAAAAAAAATCTTGAAGCTCGTGTAAAGTATACAGCTCTTCTGGAAGATAACAAAGCGAAGGAAGAGAAACTAAAGGAAGCTGAATGTCAAATCACGGAGATCAAAAGAGAATCTGATGGTCTATCACGGGAGATGGAAACTATCAGGGAGGAAACTGACAATCTTCGTAAGAAAACAGAAGAGGATCAGAGAATGATTGAAAGTCTTCAGAAGGAACGTGACGAAGCGCAGATAGAAGCTCAATCGTTTACAAGGTCGTTTTTAGGTTTTTATCGAAAGAATAAGCAGTCATAATAAATCTTAAAACAAGCGTAGCAAATGCTCGTATCTCTACAATACCGCTGTAAGCGTCTCTGAGGGCGCTCACGGCGGTATTTGTGTTTTAGGAGTATAAAGTATACTGCTTAATTTAGAATGCTGTACAGAGGCTTGTAGGGCGGTTTCTGACGCTGTCAGTCTGTTTTTAGCAGCGTATCTTCCAGATCGTCTCTGGATTAAAGAGAAGTGTTGACAACTTCGAGGTTGAAATGTTATTGATAACGGCTATAAAAAAATGTGTATTTATCGGTGTTTGCAGTTTCGAACTTTCGGTTTATGCTCCTTGATAACGAAGACTTGATAATACACTTGATAATATTCTTGATAGAAGACTTGATAACGGAGGTCAGAAAGTCCTGTATTTATCGGTGTTTCCAGACTTTAAGGTGAGAACTTTAACTGCGATAGGTGAGAACTTTAACTGCGATAGGTGAGAACTTTAACTGCGATAGGTGAGAACTTTAACTGCGATAGGTGAGAACTTTAACTGCGATAGGTGAGAACCTATTGACAAATTCTTACCTATACGCTATAATAGACTTTGTGAGGGTGCGCCAGTTCGGTGCAGATAATACAGTTTCGGTGAAAGTCCGAACCCGGTAAAGCCCAGCAAGCAGCCGGTACACAGCCTTGGAGCCAAAGCCGCGAGGCAAGGCTTAAGCGTAGGCAGTG
>Ga0326511_10003196_pt1 | contig 13176 bp, 14 predicted proteins | sample 0_2496_0518_D_FD_203701 | JGI IMG/M metagenome (GOLD analysis project Ga0326511, IMG submission 203701) | Bovine rumen microbial communities from UC Davis, California, United States - 0_2496_0518 | ecosystem: Host-associated > Mammals > Digestive system > Stomach > Rumen | place: USA... | reverse complement strand
AAGTCGTACAATAAACAAGCGGCATACATGCCAGAAAGGAAAAACAATATGTTCAGAAGAAATAGAAAGGGGTTAAAGTACATGCCATCAGTATCATCCACAACAATCATCACTCACTACAATCACGGAGATTGGCGGATAAATCCGGACGAACGCCACCGTCTCCTGTACATGATCCAATGTAAGATGGGTTATGTGTCTACATCGGAAACGATGTTCAAGGCATTAGAGCAGATGTATGAAAACGTAGAAAGTTTTGGAAAGGTAGGTTGACAATATGTGTAGAGTAGACGAGCTGAACAAAGAGATAAGTATGGAAATCCAGATCACAGAGGGAAAGGACGCAAGAAACAGCATCAAAGACTATCATATAAGTAAGATGGCACTTGCGATCCAAAAGGCCATCACAACCCGGACAGAACTCCAGGCATCAGTAGAAAGCATGGTAGCATCAGCCGATGACATATGGGATATCAACACAATCCACGCGGATCATGTCAGAGAAAGAAGTGATGACATCTTCCATGACAGCAACGATTTTCTGTCTACCGTGGACATGGATATCAAATTGGCGTTGATCGATCTGGGGAAACACTACCATGTATCTGATAGCAAGTACATGAACATCCTGGCAGACATCGAAGCCATGGAGCATTACAAAACGGCTGCCGACATCGTGGATAGTATGGCACTGGCGTTAGATCGCCCGAAGTACAGAACAGACAAACTCCACGAACTCGGTACAAAATCATATGATTTCACCAGTTCATATCCGGTAGAAAAACTAAACACAGAGGGCATTCATCCGCTTCCACAAGAAGTATGGGAACATATGGAAGACGAAGAACTGACCGAAGAGGAACGCAAGGAATGCGAGCGATTACTGGTAGAACTGGAGATCGAGAAGGAGATGCGTAATGAATAGAAGCAATGTAACAGTATACACATCAAACGACGATCCAAAAGAGTATTTTAATGTTCGGGCAGCGTATCATGATGAATTTGGTTTCTTCAATATTTTGTTCTGTAACAGTGACACAGACAGGGTTTGCATTCGTAGTGATTTAATACTACGATATGAAATCAAAGAGCAATAAATAAGCCCCGGGATTTCTCCCGGGGTCTTTTTTTATTTACCGCTTAAGATTTTGTTTACCTCAGCCTGTACAGCTCTGTAATCATATCCAGCCTGTGATAACCGCAGACGTCTTATTGATCCGTTTCCATACTTGCCTCTGATTGTGTCAAGGGCTATTCTCCGAAGTCCGTTATCATCAGATACACCAGGTTTATGATCAGCATCAGCAACACAAGTTTCATTTTTCAATCCCTCCATGATCTTTGTAAGAGTGTCTACATAAGCGGAAGAGGTTGCCCATCCGTCACTTTTCAGCTTTTTGATGTAGTCATAAGCATCAGTAGCTTTCTTTAAGTTCTGGTAGCGTTTGTAGCTTTCGATAAAATCGAAGTAACCGTTAATACCCTCTTCCAGAGATCCGAAAGCCCGGAACTTTGCGGTGATGGTGGTAAGTTCACCCTTTACATACTCCTCACGGGTGACCAACTCGGCAACCGTACCTTTCCACGATTTTCCGGCTTTCATACCAAAATAGTTGTGGAACTTAGAGGCAAGGGAGCTTTTACCCCAGTTACTTTCGCAACCGGCCTGGGCTATAATGGCCTGGCTGTATGCTCCGTAGCCTCTAGCCTTGGCTATACGTTCGATCACCGGTGCAATTTTCTGTAAGAACTCTGTTTTACTCATTTGAATACTCCTTCCTTTAATGCAGCTTCTACAATTGCTTTTTCCTGCTCGGTAGCCCGGGCAGAAGAGAAGTAAACTTCTCTTGCTTTAATATAACCCGTCAGATTGCTGATTGTCAAGATTTTGTTGGTCTGGTATCCCTCATAATTCTGGTATCTGGTGGGCATTGCGTCAGCGTGGCGACTTATTACTATGTATGCTTTGGAGTATCCCAAAACTGCATTGGCGCCACCAATGTTGCCGTCTTTCACAACATTGTTTTCTGCTTTTGTCGCCTGGATCTGGGCAGCCTTTCCGCTTTGTAGTCCAGATGTAACAGAACCAAGTGCGGTAGCTGCTCCACCTACCGCAAGTACAGGGTTACCGGTTGCAAGGCCTACCAGCCCGGAAGCTGCACCGCCAACGAAACCACCCACAGCGGTAATCATGGCGTTCTGTTGTGCAAGTCTGGCCTGCAGGACGCTTGTAAAGTCTCTACCACTGATAGGGATGGAAGAAAGGCAGTTGCCTTTCATTGTGTCCTGGATCACAGAACCGGGGTTTGTGATCAAAAGTGCAAGGATGTCACCGGTTACAAAATCCAAACGGTACTTTATAATCAGTTCCTTTCCCATGTATGTCTGGGCATCCAGTGCTTTCCATCCGATACAAGGGAGAAACAGCTGTATAGATGTTTCGGTGAAATCCCTGTAATCGTTGAAAGTTCTGGGAATGACTACACTTCCGAACTCAATTTCGTGGTACTCATCGGTAAGAAAGTAGGCTTTTACCTGCTCTCCGTTGTAGGCAAGCTCCTGTATACCTACCAAAATTGCCTGTTCCCTTGCGCTCAATTGATCAGAGGGAAAAGCAAACGGTATGAAGTTTTCAGCAATTATGCAATCCATGGGATTTGCATAAAGGCTTTTACTGATCTTTGTGTCATCTGTGTCCATGCTCCACAAACTTTTCTGATAGTTTAGTTCTGACTGATCTGTCAGTTTCCATGCATGTATGGATCTCAATTTGCTCTTTGGGTGTCTCCAGCTAGTATCCACAGGTAAGTCCTCCTCTTCCCATCCAGCCCCATTATGGAGCCAGGTATTCACATTATTGTACTCAGGATATGTATACGGTGCAAGGCCGTAAATTCTTTCACGTTCGAACCATCTGGGGAACCGTACACGTGCATCAATGGCATCAGCATATTCACCCCAAATTTCGTAAGCTTCGGCAACGGTGTCGGCATTGAATGTTTCCAATACTCTGTAAGATCCAGCAAAACTTCCAATTCCGCCTGCATCATTATTAGTAGCCCATCCCTCTGGCTGTGGTGCAGGTTCTCCGTGTGGTGCTCGGTCGCAATGCCATTCACCAGCTCTAAAGTTCACATAGTCATCATACAACATAAGCAGATCACTACCACTACCCCATCCACAGCCAAAGCATGCTTTAATTTCGTACAGTGTAGAACTTTTACGCTCGCACATAAAGTAAAGAGCAATCTTTGGCAACTTTCCATCTGGGTTTGTCTGCTCAGCCTCATACTCAATATCTACGGGCTCATCCCATCCTGGCTTGTTATCGTTCAACCAGTTTGAAAGAGAGTAAAATTGATCATCTCCCAGACTCACGGTGTCGCTTCCCAGGGTGACAGTTGTGGTAAAAATTGCGGGATATGAGCTGTTAAGCTTCCATCTCCCAGGTTGGATGATGGATCTACGCCCGGGCACCAGGTTTATTAAATTGGCGTGTTCATAAATCCATTTGTCTGCATCTCTATAAACTCTCATGCTTTCACCCCTTTACGGTTCAATAGGATCACTACTGTGTGATGTACCAGAATGCCCAGAAGGCCCGCTGCTTCCACTATCATCTCCGCTACCATCACTAGATGTGCTTCCGCTATCATCAAAAGTGGTTCCGCCACCGCCGCCGGTTGTGTATGCACCGACTGTTAAAAGCAGCGTAGTACCAACCTCAAAATCAGCTGATGCGCCATCAAACTCTATGATATTCTGCACCAGTCCTTCCTTGCTCGCAAGGTTTCCGGTGTTCAGATCCATTTCCGCATTGGCTGTCATACTTGTGCGATCCAACATGACTTCTGTGGCCAGTATATCAGCCTGAAAACTCATAAGTGGATCGACTTCCATGTAAAGAACTAACTGGTTATGCCCAAGGCTGCGCCACTCTCTTATATAGTAGTAGCGCCCAAACGCCTCAATAAAGGCGTAATTGTAATCCTTGTAAATCATACCTTCAACCCGAATTTCAGGCCTCACCAAGTCAGTCTCATTTCTTATTTCACCTGTTAAGGTTGTAGGGTTTGCCAGAACCTTGTTTATCTTATTGTTTGGGCTTGTAGTCTGATAAAGTATAATCTCCATGTCTTTCCTCCAATTTAGGGGCTACCTGTTAAGATAGCCCCTGTGAATGTTTCACGTGAAACATTATGAATTGTTACCGATAGTGTAAACCGGGAACTGTGGTGTCTGGTTCTGTGCCTGCATGTCAGCATAGTCAGCCTGGTCGATCATTATGGCAGGTGTGGAATTGTTCAGATTGCCGTAGCTGTACTCAAACGCTATGTACATTGGTTTGGTGGTACCAGTTGCATAAGTCTGACTTTCAGACATCTTTATTGGGCAAGTGTTCAGATATCTAGTGATAGGCACCCAGACAACACTTGTCAGTTCCGAAGAAAGTGAAAGCACGTTACTTGTAAATGGTATCCATTCAAATGTATCAGCCTTAGTGCTGTCAAGTTTTATCACCATATATGTGTACTTGATATCACTGTATGGCACAGATGCGTTTTTCTCATGGTCTGATATTGTTTTAAGCAAATAGCCAGTGTCAGTTCCCTGTGAGTTTTTAAGAGCCTGGAACACTCCCGTTACTGCAAAATAGCTTCTTTCTCTGTCGTATGGATTCCCCACAAACTGATTAGGATCAGAGTTGAGAAACGTAAAAGGCATGGCTCTAAGCCCAAACGGAGTAGCACCCACTACTATTACTGATCTCTGGAACTGGAGTTCAATCGTATTTGCTACTGGGTCATACTTATAGGCCATGTTACGTACTCCGTTACTTTCATAACACAGTAAAGCCACATCACGTTTAGTATATGCGGTATTTTCTGTATACCGTGCATTGGGTGCCTGTGTGCCAAAGTACACAAGATGATTATACTGTGTAGACATGTCCCACACCTTGGAGAAAAGTTTTCCAACCGGCAGGGTTATTGTGCCAACATGCGGTACATTTAGATTTGTGATCAATGTATTCAGTACCCATGTGGAAAAAGCTTCAGCTACTTCTTCATCTGTGGTCAGACTTTCAGCAGGTTCAAAAGTTCCGTTTCGTCTTACAATGCCACCCGCTGGTGTTCTCCACGCCGTATTATAGTCAGTTCCATCGATCTTTGTAAGCACCTGTCCTGCATTACCCCCAGCGGGGACACCCTCACCGGCAGGACCCTGCTGCCCCTGGCTACCCTGTGGGCCTGCTGGCCCCTGCTGTCCTTGGTTACCCTGTGGGCCTCTTTCGCCCTGCTGTCCTCTTACATTTCCTATCAAAGTTTCACTCATGTCTTTAGCCCTCCTCTTCTCTATACAGATTACCACTCTCCGCATCATAGCGCAAGTGGATCTCAAATCCTGCCCGGTCGATGATGTACAGGTTTCCGGACGCTTCGTCATATCGGAAAGACGGTACCACCTGCCCGGCTTCGTATACTACATATAACCCGGAATTTTCGTCCACGTACATTGTAAACTCTCCGTAGCTGGCAATTTCTCGCAGCGCTTTCGGCTTCCTGTTCAGACAGATGGAGAAAGTACCGACTGTACAATCATCCACAAGCTGGCACAGTTCTTTTATGATATCGTTAAAGATGATGTCGTAGAACCGTGTGCCGATCCTCAAAGCAACTTCCTGGTTAATAAGATCCATGGCCGATGTAACACCGATGTTACCATGCGTGTGCTGCTCAACCTTGTCCTGCCTGGCATCCTCGGCACTGGTGTTCACCCTTGCATCCTCGGTCAGCGTGTCCGTGTGTGCCTGCTCACTGATTGTATCACTGTGCTGTCCAATGCTCTGGCTGTCACTGTGCGCGGCTGTGCTTTCGCTGTCGCTTCTGGCTCCGCTGGTCTTGCTGTTCACCTGTGCCCCGGTGCTGGCGCTGTCACTGTTTGTCTCGTTCGGGTTAGTAGAATTGAACCCCTGCATGTAGTGTGTAGCGCTGTCCTGTCTCTGTCCTATGCTTTCGTTGTCGATCTGGCTACCCTTTGTTAGAGTAGTGCTCACGGCTCCGAAACTCGTTGAAGAGCTCTGTGCCCCGTACTGATTTGTACGGCTCTGGGCTCCGTATGCAGTTGCTCGGCGTCCAGCTCCAATATTGTCCGTTCTACGGGTGGCACCAAAGTTGCTTATGATTTCATCATACTTGTCGTAGTTCTCAATGGGATCATAAGAAGCTTCTACAAGGGCGTCCCAAAGTCTCTGATATTCGTTGGAGTTCTTCTCAATCAGATCTGTGACGTCTTCACGAAAGGCATTATACACACCGGTCTTATCGGTCTCATAATTCAAATTCCAGAGCGGGCACCAATGTGCATGTGTCTTTGCAAAATTTCTGTCGAGCCTTGCATACTTGGCAAGATACCCGGCCATAAAGTCATAGCTGGCCAGGTCAGCCGGATCACCGAAAAGAGGTTTGTTTTCATTTCTCGCTGTTCTGTACAGTTCCAGGATTGAAATTCTGTCCATCATAATCACCCCTTTCTAATGCTTCGAGTTCTTTGCTCTTCTTTACCTTCAGATTTGTCCCATACCGGTCATTAAAGTCATTGGCCGATTTCTCCCTACATTCCTGCATGTCTTCCAGGTTCAAAAGCAACATCTGGTCATCCTGTCCAACTTCCGCTTGTATCATGTTGCTCTTTTTCGTCTGGTGGGCTCGTACTCCTATATCGTTGTAGAAAGCACAAAGCAGGTTTTGGCGACATTCCAAAATGTCTTTGGGATTGATAGCAACACTACTGTTAGACGCTGCGAACGTTACACCCAGCATTGCAGTATCTGATACAGGTTTAATCTTACCATTGGCGATTGCGTTGCGGTGTTCGATGTAACTGTTCAACTGCTCTTCCGTCTGCACTACCGGAATACCGCTTGCATCTCTGGCATTGATAAGAGTGTCAATATAGGTGGTGTCGGTGTGTGCCAGTAACACGGCGTACCTGTGTATCAGCGGCAGGATACTTGTGCACATGGAATTATTTCTGAAAAGAACACCGTCTTTCCCAGGCTTTGCTTCTCCGGAGTATAGTGGGCTTCTCACCATGACACTTTCCCATCTGTCGTAATAATATGTAGGATCACCGCCGTAGTTGCAATTGAGCAACACATGCTTTCCTGTTTTCTTTACCTTGGTTCCAAACCCCATACCATTAAACATGATGATTTTTTCAAATTCATCTTCGGGTATGTCCCCAGTGTTTTCCCAGTCGAACAACCGGATTGATCTTTCTGCCAGGTTCTGTTTCCAAAAAGCGTAGCCACTTTGCACGGTTCCGTCCTTTGCATCGTAACCGTATGGGAACGCACCGGCGTTTATCATACTATCTAAAAGCATATCTTTTCCCTCCATAATATAGAAAAGGACGGGGCGACTATTTCGCCTCCGCCCTCTTCCCGGATTATTGTCAATGTTTCACGTGAAACATTATCATGCTACATAGAAGACCACAGCATTTTCGGAGTCATCGACTGCATAGCCGTAGTCGAAATTTTTACCGAACACGAGGCGGTCGTTGATCTCGTCGTAAGTGCTGAATGCTCTCTTCTTTTTGATCACAGAAGCAACGCTGTCACGGTCATGCAGGAAAGCAATAATACCATCCGCTGTTACAGTGTGATCAGCGTCAATCTTGACGTTTACAGAAGACACATCCCCGAAAGTGTATCCGGTACCGGGTGCCTGCCAGTAGGACACTTCTTCATAGCGGGGCAGCTCCACAAGCTCTTTGTGGAAAGTATCAGACTGCAGATAGAACGCAGATTTCTTTGCGAAAGTGGACAGCACTTCCACTACGCAGTTTTCCTCATCGGTAACCCTGGGAATGTCCTCAGAGCAGTTGAAAGCAACAGACAGGTCGTCCATATATTTCCGGGTCTGACCGATCTGCTCAGCTGCAAACTTCAGGAACTCAAGATTTTCCAAACAAGTTGCCACGGTCAAGGTTGCACCCTGATGTGCATCGTTGTACTCGGTGAGCAGGTTTCTCTTCTGGGTTGCCTTGCCGTTCAGCATAACCACTGCAATGTTGGTAGCTACTGCAAGGTTATCGTTGTCCTCATCGTACTTTTCCACCATGTTATCCATGTTGGTATAGATACCGGAGATGAAAGCTCCCATTGCTTCTGCACTGGTGAATGCAGTGAAAAGCTTGGTCTGGGGTACGGAGTCCGCAAAACGGAAAGTACCGACCTTAGAAAACAGCTTCTGCACAGCTTCGGTCTGTGGAGTGATGTCATACTTGGAAAGGGTACTGTTCTTGTCCCAGTCGGTGTTAGCCTGAGCTCCGATCTTCTTGTATGCTATCTTCTGATACCAGATACCCCAGTCCATTTCGTCCCTCTTTACGGAACGCTTTTTGGCCTTGTACTGTCTCACTGCGATCACAGTTCTACCGATCCTGTCTACCAGTGCCTGATAGAATTTGTCAGTGTTTGTCTGGCTGGAGAGCACCTGATCACCCAGGGACACCAGCGTGGAAGTGTCTTTTACGGTAATGGCAGCAATTCCCATTGCTTCGGAAGCCGCGCTGTTTACAATTTGATAAATCTGATTTACGTTTGCCATATCATTTTTCCTCCTTTTCTTTGTTTAGGATGTCTTTGATGTCATCCACTGCGATTGACAATGTTGTCATTGTCTTATTGATGTTGTCCGTGAAAGTCTTGTCTTTCCACAGTGCATATGCCAGGACTATACCGGCTATACCATAGTTAAACAACACATTAGCTATGTCCGTCAGTTCCATCGTTTGTTCCCCCTTTCTGCCCCATGATCTCTGCCAGCCTCTTAGCTATTGCATCGATATCTGTGTCAGAAAGTGTTGGGGCGGTCGATGTTTCACGTGAAACATTTTTATCCTCAACCTCCGGCTGATCAATCACTTTCTTGTCTTCGGGTGGCTGATTGTCATCCCAGAGGTTATTGGCTTCCTTCTTTGCGGCCTCTGCCAGAGCAGTGGCTGCGGCGTCATCTTCGGGCTTTACATACTTATCATAAGCTTCAAACATATCCATATAGTGTACCTCCCTTTCATTGTTAAAATTATCACAAAGATTTTTCTTTGTCAACATGAAAAAATGGAAGCTGTTATAGCTTCCATTTCTTTTGCTGGATAAGGTTGTTAAAATCGGTACCGATCCGGTCGGTAGGAAAGACTAATTTGTTGTTGTAAAAGCAGTCACGCATCATCATTTCCGGTTTCAGATCAGTCCGGAAAGACGGTGTCACCATTGGATTTGGTGACCATGCCTCCGATATGATCCGGCACACCTTTCTATCTGTGGTGTGGGGCTTTACATATACGAAACGCTCCCCATCTTTTCCTATATAAAGTTGCATTAGGTATTTGAACCCGAAACCCTGGATTACTACTTCATATATCATTTTGTAGTTTTGCAAGTCTGCATGTGGGATTTTGTTTTGCTCGTATACGTCCCATTCTCCACCTTTGATAGATTTGGCAGCGTTACCGAAAAACATTTTACTGTGGCTTCCTAGAGTATCACAGAACTCCACCGCAATCTTGGTGATTATGTCCTCCCCCTCCGGGCCTGTGCTGTGTTTGTCATACACGTCAATCTGGCCTGGTTTCATATTGCAGAAGTTTTCCAGCTGCCACTCTTCAGAGTATACATTGATCTTGTTTACAGTGTTACCGATCATCCAAACAGTGCCAGTGTTATCACGGAAAATGGTAGAAACAAGCTGCTGGAGCCAATACGGTTCCTGGGGATCATGCGGGGCATTGTTTATGAACTCTTCATAGATGATATCACTGCAACCGGTGTATGCATGGGATTTGTATATTCCATAGTGGTACAGATCCCCATACCACCCCATCAGCGGGCCTTTTTCATACTTGCCTTTTATGGTACGGTTTGCCAGGAAAAGCTGGCCACCGTATGCAAACGCACACATATAAGTACCGGCTGTGATCTGCTCTATGGGAGCATCATTGAAATACTCCATTACACCGGTTGCCTTTACTTCGTTCGGCTGACATCTCAAGTACCAAAATTTGTGCCCGTCCTGGTCTTTATAGAAATTTTCCAAACGCTTCTTCTTTACATCGTAGGACTTTCCAGTGCTTCGCTCTGATACAAGGATTTTATACTGTGCCTCTGTCTTGTCTATCTCTTCACTTGTCCAATACTTCTTTGCCATGTTTTTTCTCCCTTCTTTTACGGTGTCAGCCCTCTAACCGTTATCACGTCCCCATTATGCCTTGACGCTTTCCCTTGTGTGTATTTTAGTTCCAGTGTTCCACGCTTGTCAATAGACTAGAATAATCGTCTGATATAGACAGTGTGTAAACAGATTTTTCGAAGTGGATAAAAGAAAACTCAGACACATAGGCCGTTTGCCCCAGATAGTCGGTGACAGGAACGTTCTTAATCGGTTCCTTTGCATAATACGCTACCATTCTGCCAGAGTAATCTTCAGGAACTACCATTTCATCATTGAAAGTAGACCATGGGTCTACCTGTTCCATAAACCATTTGGAAGTGTTCTTCTTGTTAGATCCTGCTATGGTACATTTAAGCTGTGTACCTTGTTCATTGTAGTATGCGAGTGCTACGCCTTTAAGCTTGTCAATTTCATCCTGGCATGGCTTGTACTCTACGAGATAACGTTTTGCTCCCAGTGTCTTGAAAGTATCATAATCGCCATCATCGTCCCAAACTCCGATAGGTTTGCTCTTTCCCTTTATCGTCTTGGGTGCCGCTTCTGCCGGATCAATATCGTAGAAATTCAGTATTGACGTTATTTTCTTTGTCACTTTTTCATTGTAGTCTTTTATGTAGGTCTGGTGGTTCTCAGGGTTCAATATCTTTATACTATCAGTATCAGCATAAATATAATCACGTCCACATTCAAGTATACCGGTCCAGAGGTTTCTTCTGGCATAAGCGGTTACAAAAACACCCCACGGGTAGAAAAGGAACCGCTTTTTACTGTTATTGTAATCCGTGATTTGCTGTTCTGTGTCTTTGCCTTCTGTATGCACATACTCGTTATCAATATAACTGATTTCATCGTTTATGATGTCCTGTACGGTGCAGCCATAAATGGAATTTAGCATTCCTTTAAGTAGCTGGTACTGAACTTCTTCACCAACTACGTCTTTCAGTTCTGTCTTTCCTTTATAGAAGTGAAGTATGCACTCTATTATTGGTTTGGGCAGTGGTGCCATTTCATATATGTATGCTTCCCCAAACGTGACTTTGTTAATTTCGTAACACTTTTCGATTGTTTCAAAATCCACATTGGTGCAAGTAGTCCAGAACGACTTTGCTGCTTTTATACGTCCGTTATCATTTATGCAACCCTTTACCTCATAGCATTTACTTTCAGAAAGGTAGTTATCAGCTTCGGTCTTGCTGGTTACTCCCTCAAAAGCTACGTTCATCACAATACCATAACCGTCCGCAATCAGTTGTTCATAGTGCTTCCGATCTTTTATAGCAACCTTTTCGCCTTTGCTCATGGGGAAGAGTTCAGAAAGCATCACAGCCGGGTAGGAACTGGTAAAATCGTATGACTTTACGTTATGCCAGACTTTGTTTGCTCTCCGGTGGTTCGCATGTGTAAACCCACCGGTAAAAGCTGCTTTCAAAAAGCCATATTCTTCTACACCTGAAAGAGTGAGTTCTTTCATCAATGCTCTGTACTGTTTGCGGTACTTCTTATTAGAACAGTATTCCCGGCAATAATTTCGTACTATGCCGGTTTTGGTCATGGGGATTTTTACGATATCCCCAAACAGTTCCATTTGTTCCTGTATGTATGCCATCAGTACAAAAACGTCATGGGTACAATAATCAAATTCTTTCTGTGTTAGTGGTGTCTTGTAAGTTCTTATTTTGTCATAATCCAGATCACCGACCATCTTTTGTACTTTGTACTTTGTAAGATCTTTTCCGACCTGTTCCAGACCACACCCAGCCAGTGCCAGACTATCCCGGAACTCAAATCCCTCTGAGATCATATAGAGAGGCTTACGCAAGTCTTTCGCAAAAATCTGATCCCATGTAAACATTTTCCGGAAAAATTCTGAGTCATATGGAAGATTGTGCACATATATGACCATTCTTTTCCGGTCGTTCAGTCCGTAATAGTTTTTAATGGTATGCAGTGCCTGAGCCCATTCTTTCCATGTTCTGCCAGTCACTACATGTCCATTGATACCCATTTGCCAGATATACATGCAGGCAAGCTTATCACCGTTATCCGTATTAAATGACGTTGCTTCTATATCGAACGCACACGGAAAGTTTATGTACTTTATGAACTTTACTTTGCGTTCCTGGCGGTCAAAATCACGCTTGTTTACCATTTCGTACCGCCCTGCGGCTTTTATCATGTCTTCCGTGTTACTGTGTACCTGTCCGAGTTGAAACATGTATTTGCCTTTCTATCTGAATTGCCGGAGCGCTGTCAGATCCTGTTTCCTTACTTCTTCAAGTATGGTTTCTAGTGATTTCTTTGCCTGATCAAACGAGATTTCATCACGCATCAGCTGGCCTATTATATCGAAATCCTCTACTGTTACTGATATCAATGATTGCAACCGTTCACTATCGTAAGCGTTGGAGATTTTTGCATTAGCTTCCTTTATTTCGTCTACAAGATCCCAGTAATTTTTCTTTTCGTCCCAAGTCCAGTTACGGTAATTTCTGGCCGCTTCTTCGTTTTTAAAACTTTCAGCTACATGCTTATCCCATAACATCAAACCTTTGTAACTGGAAGTTTGTGAACCGAGATATTGTTGGTAACGCATCACATCGGCAACTAAGTCGTTACGACGAATTGACCCATCTTTGTTTCTTCCATATTTAGATAGGTCGAATTTGTAACCGCCGCTTTCTTTCAAATCCTGATACGGTTGGCTAATTCTGTCCAGGTTTCGCTTTTCAAGCACGTTTGCTCTTTTACGTACTTTGTTAATTGATCCACGGATAAGGTCTAACAGATCTTCGGTCTGCATTCCGTGGAGTTGTTCAACATCATAGTCTAGGATTTGGCTGATAGAATAGTTTCGTTTTGTCTGCATAATTGTTATCTCCTTTCTTATTGTAAGACCATTGTACTACTGGAATGTTCTACAATCCAATTAAATGAG
>Ga0326511_10003195_pt1 | contig 13178 bp, 12 predicted proteins | sample 0_2496_0518_D_FD_203701 | JGI IMG/M metagenome (GOLD analysis project Ga0326511, IMG submission 203701) | Bovine rumen microbial communities from UC Davis, California, United States - 0_2496_0518 | ecosystem: Host-associated > Mammals > Digestive system > Stomach > Rumen | place: USA... | reverse complement strand
TATTTAGTGTATTAAATCAAATATTATACACAGATGCAAACAAAAAATAATATCCCCAGTGGTTTGACTGAAATATCATCTTTAGCTTAATGCGCTCTCATCCCACGGTTAAAACCGTGGGCTTTCTGGCTCACTTATATTGTAAAAAATCACTGACTTAAATCAAGAAAGATAGGAACTAGACTACAGACCTCCACTTTGCTACTAGTTAAAACCTTCGATAAAAGGTACAATGTCATCGTTTTACTTATTTTACGATAACGCTCCATAGTCACGCCTAATGACTCAGATCGTAGCGCGGTGCTAAAGGTACTATGGATTAAACATTTAAAAGGAAGAAAACGATGATTATTGAGCCTAAGGTTAGGGGATTTATCTGTGTGTCTACTCATCCTAGTGGCTGCGATGCCAACGTTAAGCAGCAGATTGATCTTGTCAAAAAAAACGGACCTGTAGCAAACGGTCCCAAAAAAGTACTGGTAATTGGGGCCTCCACCGGATATGGGCTGGCATCTAGAATCAGTGCCGCCTTTGGCAGCGGAGCCGCCACTTTGGGAGTATTCTTTGAAAAACCAGGTTCTCAAAAACGTCCTGGCACAGCCGGCTGGTATAACACCTGCGCTTTCACAAAATATGCAAAAGAGGCCAATCTTTACGCCAAAAACGTGAATGCCGATGCCTTCTCCAACGAATGCCGTGAAAAAGTCATCGAAATCATTAAGTCAGATTTGGGTAAAGTCGACATGGTCGTGTACTCACTGGCTGCCCCTGTACGTAAAATGCCTGACAGTGGTGAAGTGGTCAGATCAGCATTAAAACCAATCGGTCAGACCTACACTTCAACCGCTATTGACACCAACAAAAACGAAATCATCACTGCCTCTCTTGAACCTGCTACCGATGAGGAAATCGCCAATACTGTCAAAGTAATGGGAGGACAAGACTGGGAATTATGGATTGAGGCACTGAAAAATGCCGATGTTCTCGCTGAAGGATGCAAAACAGTGGCCTACAGTTATATCGGCACAGAAATTACCTGGCCAATCTACTGGCATGGTTCTTTAGGCAAGGCTAAAGAAGATCTTGATCGTGCCGCAAAAGCCAATATGCAAAGACTTGCTTCCCTTTCTGGTGAAGCCCATGTTGCTGTACTAAAAAGTGTGGTTACGCAGGCATCTTCAGCCATTCCGGTTATGCCGCTGTATATATCTCTCTGCTTTAAGGTTATGCGCGAGCAAGGAGTCTATGAGTCTGTAATTGAACATATCTTAAGAATGTTTAAAGAGATTTACTCTAATAAGGTCAATATGGATGACAATAATCGTATCCGTATGGATGGATGGGAGTTACAGGACAGCATCCAAAATAAATGCAAGGAACTGTGGTCACAGGTTAAAACTGAAAATCTTTACGAGATTTCTGACTACGCAGATTATAAAAAACAGTTTTTACAACTCTTTGGTTTTGAGGTAGAGGGGGTTGATTACAGCAAAGATGTTAACCCAGAACAGGATATTCCTGAACTGATAAACCTTGTTTAACAATACATATATGCAAATTTTATGAAAAGGGCATACCAAACGAAATGGATGCTCTTTTTTTTAGAACATAAGATTGACTTTTTAGAAAAAAATTAACATTATGATTTTTTAATAAATTTTTTGTTTATTTTTTTTAACAATATCAAAAAATTTGCAATATAATATAGACTCAGAATTTATTTTTATATAGGACAATATATTATGAAAAAAAATCTACTTGCTCTAGCAGTTATCGCAGCCGTATCCGTTGGTTCCGCTAACGCTGCCCTTGAAAACTCCTGGACACTAGGTGTAGGTGGCGGCTGGGCTCACGGCTTTGACCATTCTTTCAGTTCTGACCTTTGGGAAAATAACGACTTCAAAGGCAAAGATGGTTACGGTATCAAAGCATATGGTGAGTATAACTTCTGCTCATGGTTTGGTTTAGGTTTAGGCTATAACTATCTTGGCAACCAGTATATCGAATCAACCAATAATTATACCTTAGAGTCAACCAAGGACAAATTCCACCAGAATATCATCGAGCTCTATGGCCGTTTCGCCTACACTTTCGATGACAAGGGTTCTGATATATTCTTCAAGGTTGGTCCTACTTTCGCAATATCATCCTTCCCTGAAGAAACTGATAGAAGATGGGGTGCTGTTGCCGGCGTCGGTGCTCAGTATCAGTTTACTCACAATTTGGGGATCCGTGCAGGCTATGATTATTTCGTCAATTCTGCAAGACCACACTACGTTGACAGAGAGCGTTTAGATGAAGGTTTATTATATGTAGCCTTCCAGTACACTTTCGGTGGTCCAAGTGCTCCAGTAGTTGAGAAAGTTCAGTCAACTCAGACCCATACCTTAGATGCTGGTATTCTCTTCCCATTTGATAGTTCAACTCTTTCTTCAGAAGGTCAGAGCGCAGTTGCCAACGTGGTACAGTCTGGCAGCAAGTTAGAGAATGCTCAGTACGAAGTTTATGGTTATACCGATCGTATCGGTTCAGATGCCTACAATCTGAAACTGTCTGACAGACGTGCTGATGCCGTAACTGCAGAATTACAGAATAACGGTGTAAACCCAACTGTATCTGACGGTAGAGGTAAAGCTAACCCTGTTACCGGTAACAAGTGTGACGGTGTTAAAGGACGTAAGGCTGTTATCGACTGCTTGGCTCCAGATCGTCGTGTAGAAGTTATCGTAACTGGTTTAGAAACTAGAGTTAAAAAAGACTAATTAGGTCTTTTATCAAAAAACCTCGTCCATAACGAGGTTTTTTTTTCAAACGCAAATTCAGAATAATCAAAATCTGAAAATCAATACCTAAACCCATCTTTAGAACCTTAACTATATAATCCGATCTTGATGGCCCCTTATGGGGCCTTTAATTTACATATTTTAAATATATTAGAATATTGTGGAATTTGTAGAATATTTATGTTATGATACTTATATAGTTTGGGTTTCGGAGGCTGTATATGTATGTAGGCGTTATGGGTAAGGGAGATAAGAAAAAGGCGTGGCTTATTGAAAGTTACCGTGAAGGCAACAAAGTTAAAAAACGACTGCACCAGTGTTTCGGCTATATCTCTGAAATAAACCGTGATGATCCGGATGCTTTTGACAAGCTTAAAGCCAAATATAGTAACCAAGAAGATCCTGAGCAAAAACGGCTACGGGAATCAAATGCTGTTTTGGAAGTCTTAAACAACAAGATTAAAGAGGTTAAATTTCCAGCACATTGTCCTATGATCAATTATGCTGGACAAATTACTCTTCCTTTGTGGCGTTATATGGGACTCAATAAAACCATAAGTGATTTACAGCATTATCATAATCCAGATCTTACCTGCTCGCTAAACGATGTAATTTATACTTTATGTTCACTTAAACTATGGGATCCCGGCTCTGTTCTGCATGCTTACAGACATAAGGCTGATTTGCTTGGTGCGCCTTTACATGGGGTCAGTCTCGATCAAATGTATGAAGCCCTAAGTTTTATGAGTGCTCATAAAGAAACGATTTTCAGAAATATTAATCGTATTCTTGACAAAAAAATGCACCGAACGTACACCATGGTGTTTTATGATGTAACCAATGCCTATTTCGAAAGTTGTCTTACTGATGAGGAACGTAATTTTATACGTACTGACTGTTATGAGGATGTTGAAGAGCTCTTAAAAAAAGCTGTCAAAGATGGAGAGATGGAGGCAGACGAAGTAGAAAAAATACTCAATGACAAAGAGTTTGACTTTGACAATATCCCAGACAGTATTAAGCATGAACTGCGCTGTATTCTTTATCTACGCATGAGAGGTTTTTCTAAGGAACACCGCTATGATTTACCAATTATTTCACTTGCGCTAGTAATTGACGAGAATGCTATTCCGATAGATTTTGAAATATATTCAGGATGTGCCTCTGAATATAAGACCATGTCCACATCGATTAGCCGGATGAAAGAAAAATACCAAATAAAAAAGACAATAGTGGTTGCCGACCGTGGACTAAATTCAACACAGAATCTGCAGATGCTACTAGATGAGGGCCATGGTTTTTTGGTTGCTCAAAAGATAAGTAACCTCAAAAGCAGTGACAAAAAGGAAATGTTAGCACCTGAAGGGTATGAAGAGCATATTGTTCTCAGGGATAAACATGCTCCGGCAACTGAGGACAACATAGCAGACCGCCTAAGGTTTAAGAGTATTGACTTTACCAAGGAAGACAAACACGGCAACAGTGTAAAATGTAAACTAATCTTTACCCACAGTACTAAACGTGAAGCCCGCGACCTAAACATCATAGAACTTGCTGTAAAAAAAGCCAGCGCCGCTGTGGCTAAAAATGAGGTTTTGCCTTCATCACGCCAAGGTTGGCTGAATTTTATCAATAAGCACAAAGGTAAACAAACTAGAGCAGAAAAACTTAATCAGGAGGCCATTAATAAAGCAAAAGAACTGGCAGGCTATGCGGGCATCGTCTACCATGAAGTCCCTGGATGTAAAAATGGGAATATAGAAGCAAGTATGATTTTAAAAGCCTACCATCATCTGGTACAGATTGAAGACTGTTTTCGCATAATGAAAAATAATTTAGGCCTAAGGCCAATGTATGTGCAGCTTGAAGATAGAATCACCGGTCATGTCATGTGCTGTGTGCTGGCTCTTATCATGGTGAGACTGCTACAGATAAAACTGCATGAGAGTGGATATAATCTCTCGATTGAAGAAATCACCTGTGCCCTCAGAGATGCAAGACTTGCCGTTATACCGGCAAAGGATGGTGAACATATCTTTCTGTCCATATCGGACTACAATGATATATATAAAAACAGAGAACGCCTTTCCGATGAGGATATAAGAAAGGAACTGCAAACACCTCAAAGTAATAACACAGATAAACTGCTACTCTGTCAGGGGTTAATGCCTCTGCCGGCGACATGCGGAAGGCAGCATTTGCGCATGTCATTCAAAGATAGCTTCAGCTCTACGCAACCACTAATCGATCCTATCGTATATGATCTGGTGACAAGCGCTCACGAAAATGAGTCTCAACTAGAAATATAAATTCTACACTGTTCGAAAAAATCCAATTTGTTCAATCCCAATTATAAAAAGGTTCTTGGACGATTATTTTTTAAATTTAGGTTCTAAAGATGGGAATCAAAATCTGAAAATCAATACCTAAAGCCAAAATAACAGTCATAAAGCAAATACCACCTATTGTCGCCTCCTGCTTCAGCCGTAGGCAGATATCCCCATTAAATTCCTTCTGAAGTGCCACGCATCTAAGCAAAACAAGATTTGGGAAACACCAAAATTTTATGCTAGGTTTAAATGCAACTGGTAGGCTTTAACCGTATTTTCCATGAGCGTAGCAATAGTCATAGGACCGACACCGCCTGGAACGGGAGTAATAAATGCCGCATGCCTTGAGGCTTTCTCATAATCAACATCACCGCATAGACTGCCATCATTAAGACGGTTTATCCCCACATCAATAACGGTAGCACCATCCTTAACCAGATCGCCGTCCAAAAAACGTGGCTTTCCTACGGCTACAACGAGAATATCCGCATTTTTAATGAGACTGTTCTGATATTCGCGATCAGAAAAACGATGTGTCACACTAGTGGTGCAGCCGGCCAGCAGCAATTCTAAAGCCATAGGACGACCAACGATATTCGAGGCACCAACTACTACAGCATTCTTGCCTTTAAGATCTTCCCCCAGTACCCTATGCAGAAGTGTCATGATCCCGTGAGGAGTACAGGCACAGATATTAGGGATCCGCTGCACCAGCCTTCCTACATTGTATGGATGAAATCCATCGACATCTTTTTTAGCACTGATCCGCTCAACAATTTCTGATTCATTAAGATGTCCCGGCAGTGGAAACTGTACCAAAATACCGTCAATATTTTCATCAGCATTCAACTTATCTATAAGACTGTTTAATTCCTGCTGCGTGGTATTGTCCTTAAGATCATAAGCAAAGGACGTTATTCCCACTTCTTCACAGGCACGACGCTTATTCCGTACATAAACCTGTGAAGCAGGATCTTCGCCAACTAGCACCACTGCAAGACCAGGACGACGGTGACCTCCATTTACATAGGAGTCAACCTTTTCTTTAAGCTCTAATCTTAATTGTTTAGCAATGGCCTTACCATCGATAATTTGTGCACTCATACACTGACTCTGACCTCTTTTAAACTTTGGAAAAAGTATTGAAAGCTACTGAACTGACACGTGTTTGCTCACCATCCATTCCTGTATAGTGAGTAATCCCCTTATACAGCATATTAACACTAATGATGAATAAGGCTACGGCAAATACTCTTTTTAAAGTTACCGGAGCAATACTCTTGCCAATATTAACACCCAAAGGAGCGCATATATAAGAAATAGGTATAACACAGATAGCCGTTAATACATTGACTAAACCAAAAGTACCTAAAGGAGCGGCATGAGGAGTATTGCTAAGATTAGTAAAAATCATCAGCAAAGCACCAGGCACGCAGACAAAAAGTGAAACTGCCGAGGAAGTACCAATAGACTTGTGAGGCGGCACTGAGCAGGCATTTAATACAGGAACAGTTAAAGTACCGCCACCAATACCAAGCATTGATGAAAAACAGGCTATTAAAAAGGCTATACATCTTTGTCCAAAAGGACCTGGAAGCTTTGAAAAAGCAGGCTTTGCTTTGGCTCTAAAAAGAGTATTTAAAGCATTTAAAATCATCACACTGCCAAAAAGAATGGAAAGCCAGGCACCGCCAAAGAATTTTGAAGTCATAATGCCGACAACCACGCCTAACAACATGGCAACTGACCATGATTTAATTACCTCAAGATCTGTATTTCCCTTTTTATGCTGAGATCGAGCAGCAGAAATAGAAGTGGGAATCATGCATAAAAGTGAAGTACCGGTTGCGATGAGAATGGCTATATCAAGTGGTGTATTAAAGAACACAGTAAACACAAAGGTAAAGCAGGGCACAAATATAATGCCACCACCAATACCTAACAGACCGGCTAAAAATCCAGCCACAACCCCGCACAAACACAAAACAGCCACGGTTTCAGCGACTTCAAGATAAGGTATACCCAAAAACATATTTTATTGTTCTCCTGATTATCAGCTTTTTCTGCATATGCTGTATTTTAGCAGAAAGAGCCAATTCATCGCCAAATAAAAGTAGTTTGTTTTTATCAACAGGTTGAACACTTTGTTATTCACAGTCCTTTAGTTGCATTTCATTGGCAGTGCGCTTTCTTTTGACAGACAAAACATAGCAGGTACTGTGTTAAGAGACATTTCCGTCTCATACCAGAATAAATAACATACACTAGATAAATATTCAAAAAGAATAAAAAAGCACAAATAAAGCAACTCTATAATCAGTTTATCAGAAGAAAGACAAAACCTGTCCACTAGTGAATATGACGTCTTTCTATAAACGCTTAGTTTTGCAAGGGATTGAGTCAACTATTGTGCATTCATTCCAAACTAGTACAAATCTTTATACAAAATAGAAAATTAGTATTGACGATCACTCTATTGTCTAGTATCATAACGTGCGTTAAATCATTTCAGTCCTTGGAAGGACTATCTGGATTAGCAGATTTATTTTGCGTCCTTAGCTCAGTTGGATAGAGCAACAGCCTTCTAAGCTGTGGGTCAGAGGTTCGATTCCTCTAGGACGCGCCAGTTAATGAGATAATGAAATGATTTTCTTGAAATGGTGGCTATAGTTCAGTTGGTAGAGCACTGGATTGTGATTCCAGGTGTCAAGGGTTCGAGCCCCTTTAGCCACCCCATTCATTACTCCGCGGGAGTGGCGGAATTGGTAGACGCACCAGATTTAGGTTCTGGCGCCTACGGTGTAAGGGTTCGAGTCCCTTCTCCCGCACCATTTATGTACTCTCAAAAATACTTTTTTTACCAAATTTTTCACAGTTTTACACAGAATTAACTAATTGTTTCATAAGCAAAATAGTTTTGCCTAGTTAAATTTTGGCAAATAAATTTAAATTTAAGCAAAATTTGGAATATTGGATAAATCTTGTCATGAGATCGTAATTGGTCGGTAAATAGCAATTGACGAATTCGTCAATTGCTATTTACCGACCAATTACATCTACCACAGCCAAGCCTTATAAGCTATTGTTAGCAGATAAGGCAGATTCAATATTATCCTTTCATACCAGAATCTGGAATTATCTCCTTCTACACTTAATGCAAAGTTTATTCGCAGAGTTAATGGAGTAATTATGGATTTCATAAGATTTATCAACTCAAGAGATATCCGTGAGTACCTTTACAGTATCGACTACCAGCTTTCATTAGAACAGAAGCTTTTTGTTGTTGATAAATGCTACCGTATTCCTCTGTCTGAAAAGCTTATTGCATTTGAAGATATTCTTAAAGAAAAAGACGAGAACATCGTCATAAGAAGTTCCTGCTTATACAATAAAGATACCAAAGATTATGAGAAAGTAAGCCTTCATGAAATGACAAGAAGCCTTATCAGGCACTATGATTTTCTTCAGAATAAACTGCTATCCGATGAACCATTATCTTATTACAAGTTATCTATTCTTGAGAGTGATCGTGATTACTATATATCTGCCGGAAGATTTCCTGACTTTAAACATGTTATTGACTACTGCAGAGAACAGTATTTAGAGTGTCCAGATTATGATTACCTTAAGGCATTTTCAATAAAAAAACAGTATTTTGATGGAACAGTTGATCACCATGGAAATATTCAAAATAAAACAATAATAGCCAATTACAGCGATAAGGGTGAGCTTTTAAACATAGATGGAGATTTTACCTGCGGGGACTGGAATAGTTTTCTTACAACAGATGATCTTCTGATTTATCTGCCAATGCCTTTTGAAAAGGGAGATATTGCTGTAAACACAGAAGACAGACTTTTTAAATTTTCTTCATCAAGTTTTATAAGCTCATATGATCCTAATACTCCTTACGTTTTAAGTGGCACATTTATTCCAGACGAGAAACTATCTAAGGGGTATGATTCCTCTGATATCAATACTTACTGTTATTACCTGGATAAATTCAGGGACTGTTTGCTTACATCTGAAGTAAATGAGCATCTGTATGACATTGAGTATTATAGGAAACCTGTAACAGGAAAATTCAAGCTGTTAAAGGTAATAAGTTCAATCCTAAAAAAACAGAAAACCTTTGATGTCGAAAGTCTTGCCTTCGCCGTCAATTTCTATAAAGCAAAAGCTTCCTATCAAGAGCTTAAAGAGCACTTAAGCATATTTGACAGAGAACATCTTTTCTTCTTTAATGACGAAGACTCTGATTGTAATGCTGATGCAAGCGAGTTTCCTTTATTTTTACGTAACTCAGTTAAAATCTGGCTAGATGATGAACGGGATGCTCCATCTGACTACATTCACTGTCACAGTGTTAACGAGACCAACAAAAAGATTCAGGAGTGTGAAAAAAATGCGGTCTTTATTGAAGAGCTTAATCTTGACCATGATTTGGGTGAATATTCCAATGATGGCGGTGATGCAATCAAGCTTTTAGATTTTCTGGTTCAAAGAGAGACGTTTTATAAAGTAAAACTGCATACTGCTAATCCTGTGGGAAGAGCAAATATGCAACGTGTCATTGATAGGTATTGGGTTCATAAATAATAGATTATGAATTTTGAAGATGAAGGTTTAATACCTATAATTAAAAGTATCCGGTGAAGATTTTCTTCGAACTTTGATTATGAGAAAGTTAAATAAATAAAGAAAAACTTGTTTATAGGTGTGCCTTATATGATTTGAAACGATAAAAAATTAGAAAAAACGAGAGAATCCAACTACTAATCGTTAAAGAAAAAAATCAGAAAAAAAGAATATATTCAATTATCACAATAAATACATATAGGATGAATCGGGACTTTTTATGGTTGACGAAAATAATAATTCTGAAAGTGTTAAAACTACGTATTCTAAATTATGTGAGATAGAAGAATTAAATATAAAAATACCAAAGTACAATTGTTCATACAAATGGGAAATTTTTAGCAAAGTGAGAGTAACTGAAGTCTCCATCCCCCTCTCAGAAAAGGCATGATTAGTCATGCCTTTTACACATTTTATTTTTTCTTTTTCAGAAGATTTTTCTGATGCCTCAATTCACACCGATACTGCTTAATTTTCTTTCTCTCAGCACTTATCTCTTTCTTAAGTTCTAAGTAATAGGCTTCATTGTATTCATTGTCGTACACTAATTCGGTTACTCCAGCAAGTTCAAATGCTTTCTCTTCCGAAATTTCTACTAAGTCAGTTTCCATTTCATCTAATGGAGGAATTTTCCTTAATTTTCCGTCAATGAAAACCCAACACTTACCATATACTACATAAAATACGCTTATATATTCATTTGCTTTATTACCGAGTCTTGCGTAATATCCGTTCATTTTTAATCTCCATGTATTCGTCCCCTTACGGGGAATAGGTTTATCAGACGTGGCACCTCTTCTGGTTATTTAAAACGGCTTTTTGAGTTTTAACTGAATGTAATCTGGAATTGGCAGATCGTATGGCAGAGGACTTTCCTTTATGTTCTGATAGTCAGAGTACTTAAGCTTCAGTGTTTCCACAGGAGCAACATTATATTTCTCTATATTCATCCTAAGAATCGCATTTGCAAAGACAGTACATTCTGCAGGAACAACTGAAAAATCACAGGTAGTTCTATGGCGGATAAAGCTGTTGAAATAGTCGACTTCCTCATCAGAAAGAAACCATTGCGGATTTACAAAATTACTGTTTTTCTCTGCATAGCAGGGGCAGTCCATTCTGATCCTGGCAATCGGAGTTGCAGCATTAAATCTAATTGATTTAATCATCCAGATTACGTTAAGATTACGACTCTCTGCAGGACAGACCATATAACGGATATTTCGCTTCATATCAAAAGCGACAGTTGCTGATTCATTTAAAAGCTCATACAGCCGCTGTTTGTTATCAGGTTTAGTCATATATAAAAGTCCCTCAGCCCACCCTCACGTTTTTACTGTAAAGGTCTGGTAGTAAAAATTAAATGTACTTTGTACCACTGTAATTTGTTGACCAAAACATTAAGCCAGAGGTCGTCGGTCACTCGCACTACGGTGTGTAATACATATGATGTCTGACGTTCACCCAGGAAAAACGCTACTCCTGAAATTAGTTATGCTTCGATGAGTTCTGTATTCCAATTGGCTTTCTGCAGCTTTACTTCAAGCTCGCGCAGTTCCTTTGATAGATCATCAAGCCTCTTCTGCAGCTCCTTAACCTCAATACAAGGTCTGATTTTGATTTCAGAACCGCGGGCTCTGTCAGTTGAGCGTCTTGAGGTTTCAGTAAAGTCCCTGTAGGAGCTGATTTCAAGCAGAAGACAGTCTCTTCTTGCAATCAGATCGGTTAGACTCTCTCCATCGATTAAAGTACTGCAGTTGGTCTTGTTGATCTGACTTATCAGAACTCTCAGTCTCTGAATGGAAGCTGAAAGCTCTGGAAGCAGTTCCTTAGGATCTTCACCTGGAGCTTCGTTGTCCTGCACCAGAATGTTGTCTTCTATGCGCTCTGATACTGCTGAGATTTTTGCCTTGAGCTCTGCTCTTTCCATTAATGCTTCTGCTAGAGTCATATTTATCTCCTATCTTTAAGTTCATTGTTAGTGTAATGAATGACTGTTCCAGATTAAGATAACTGTCATTCTTTTTTCGTCAGAAAGTAGGACTCATGCTTTCTCCTCTGAGCTAAAGCTCCATCTCGTCTACTTCAAAATTTAGGCTGCATTTAAAATCAGTTGCATAAATGACTTCATGTATTGAATAGTTAAGATGATCGGTCAGATTATGCATGCAATATCCAATATTCCTCAGCGTCTGAATTTCTGGCAGCAGGTAATAACAGCAACATTCTCCTGATAACAGATGACTCCAGTCATCCTCATAATCGCAAAGGTAGAGAAAATGATTTAATAATGGAATTTCATCCGGCTCATATATGGACAGCTCTGCAATTGAGAACTCTCCTCTGTTATTAAGCTCAGGACTGCACATATACTTCCAGAGTTTTTTCATACGAGAACTCTGGTCAGGAAACTCTTCTGGCAGCTTTTCTGAAAAATCTATAGTTGCCTTGAGGTTGAAGATTTTTCCTCTGGTATATGGTTTAATCGCAGATAATACACAGATTGCTCGATTTTATAAGTCCTTTTGTTTTGCCAACAAAAGAGAGTTAAGTCTGTCAACAAGTTCAAGCTTGAGCTTGCTGAGCAGAGGATGATGCTCAAAGTTAATCAGGTTCTTTCTATGCTCAACAAGGATATTCAATACACCTATAAGAGAGTCCTCTGCCTCATTGCCGTAATGCCTTTCAAGTTCACGGTAGTAAGGTCTGTAGGCGAGGGCATACTCATCATCTTCTGATTCATATGCTCCTGCGAGTTTTAAAATCGCATCTTCCACACTCTTTAAAGAAAACAGATCGGTATTGTCCGGCAGATACTCCTTATAATCCTCAAGCTCATGCTCTGCTTTCAGGGCCGCCCAGTTTTTCCATAGACTGATGTAGTTAGTCTTAAGTTCCTGGGAATCACTATCTGACATCTGATGCCACAGCTTTTTTATAAGCACATCAGTCTGCTCTCTGTTTTTGAGTAAATTGCCTCTGTAATTTCTGAAAGATAGCTTTCTGTTTTTAAATATGATTTTTCCATCTCTGCCTCTCCTGTGTTTATATTCTTCCCTCAATGAGTGAAGAATATTGAATTGTCAGTCAAGCCAGACAGAGCCTCTCAGAAACATATAGACAATTTTCTGCATTTCGCTTTTTCCTTCGACCTCGGATGAGTCTTCATCGGTATAATGCAGAAATTTACTGCAATTGCGGGCAAGATCGTAGTTACTGATCTTAATTCTCGAGAATTCAGAGTTTTCCTTAAACCAGGCAAACAGCTCTTCTTTAAGCTTTTTGCTAAATCTGCCTTCAACCTGAGTTTTGCAGTTGCCTCAAAACAAAAACAGCCGAATCCCTTATAAAGACAGGCTTCAGGCTGTTTTAGATTATTTGTGTAAAGTAATACACTTTCTAGATTTTGCTCATAAGCTCTTCGCTT
>Ga0326511_10003192_pt1 | contig 13181 bp, 23 predicted proteins | sample 0_2496_0518_D_FD_203701 | JGI IMG/M metagenome (GOLD analysis project Ga0326511, IMG submission 203701) | Bovine rumen microbial communities from UC Davis, California, United States - 0_2496_0518 | ecosystem: Host-associated > Mammals > Digestive system > Stomach > Rumen | place: USA... | reverse complement strand
TCTCTACGCCCATTCTATAAGACTTATCTGCAGTATCATGATTTGGCAGTCCATTCAAACCATATTTTCCATTTAATACACGTTCATTAGTGAATGACATATAATAAAGATTTATGTTTGCCTTAACCTTATTTGTGGCAACTTCATATCCGGCTTCTACATCATGTGAACGCTCTGCCTTATTTGTAGTCAGACTATTATCAATGATAGCAACTGTATTTCCGTTTGCGTCATATTCTGGAACACGCTTATACCAGAATTCATTTCCGCCAAACATATCAGTACGAGTCGGCTCTCGACTTACTACAGAATAACGCACATACAATTTGTTGAATTTATTGATATGATAAGAAATACTGAGTCCATAGTTGATAAAATCCCAAGATGTATCAAATTTATGACGATCAAATGTATTCGAATATGAATTATATGCAACTCCATCCTTACTATAAAATAATCGATTCGGATCGTCCATATGGTCATTATATGAGAAGTCGACATAGCGATATTGAATATTTGCTCCAAAATTAAATTTACCTACTGTATAACTTGCAGCAATAAACGCATTAATATCCTTCTTATAACCAGTGTTATCATAAAATTCTTCTTCTGGAACATTTGCATAATGTTCCTTAAGCCTGTCATTCATAAAATGCTCACGTTGATACCAATATAGATTTGTACCAGCAGTAAGAGTTAAATCACCAAGATAAAATTTAGCAGCTGCATTACCGCCATAAAGATAATGTGTCAAACCATAACTATATCTAATACCTGTAGGTGCCCATAGTATACCATCACCATCTGGATCAGGATCCATACGTACCATATAATTATCAAGATCCATATTATACCAGCCATTCTGATACTGAAGATATGCAGAAGCAGTCAAGAAAATATTATCATTAAACTTTCCCTTATACTGAATCTTATTCACAGACTGGAACCACTCATCATCATCTTCTTTAACATTACCGTTAGCATGCTTATTTACAGCAAGCTCCTCACGAGTATTTCCAAGCCATCCTTGACCATTTCTATGACGTCCATTCAATGACAATACATCAATAGAATGTCTGTTATTAATGAAATACCCGTACTTCAATGTAAATGCCTGTGAATTATTAAATCCATAATCCTTAAATCCATCTGTCTGTTGCTGTGTCGCCTTAATATGAAATGCATGATGGCCGCCAAACAAACCGGAATTATAAATAAGACTTGTCTTGTAAGTTTTAAATGAACCACCGCCTACATATGCATACGAAGTAGTGTCATTCAAAAGATCTACAGATTCAAGATTAATAGAACCGCCAGAAGAAGCAGTGCCATTATTTGTTGAATTAGATCCTCTCTCAACCTTAATAGAATGCATACTTGACATCAAATCCGGAGAATTTGCAAAATATGCTCCATAATCTTCTGATTCATTCCATGGCATGCCATCAAGCGTTACATTAATACGTGTCTGATCAAGGCCACGAATACGGAAATATCCATAGCCAAACTCTGTGCCATTATCATTCATACTGAAAATGTTTGGCATTGAAGCAAACAGATGTGAAGGTTCTTGGCCGTAATTCTCTGAAATAAGTGTCTGATTATTAACCAGATAGCCAACATTAATATTGTTGCGATACAATGAAGTTACTGTAACCTCATTAAGATTAACACTGTCATTAACAGCAGTATTCTCTACTACATTCTCTGCCTGTGCACTCAACATGAATACACTAAGCATAATAAAAATAAGCTTTCTCATTTTTCTAATTTATTTAAATTGTTAATTACTACTATTATTACTTATATTACAAACCATATTTTTAATGGCTTTTGAACACTTTGGGCAACATCCGGGATCATTATCAGGATCATCTGAAATACCGCAATGCGCCAATTTACGATAACCATATAGATAACGGTGTCCATCTGCTGTAATATATGTCCAATTAGAAAGGGTATAAGAATCTCCTTCAACAACGGGTTCATTACCTGCATCTTTATTTGTATTACTCTCACAACAGCTTGTAAGTCCAAACAAAATACACATAATAAACAGGATTACCCCTGCAACTACTACCAAATAAACCTTTGATTTCATAATATTTTATTAGTTAATTATTACTTACTCCAATGACGTGCATCCCGCAAAAAAGCATGAGCCAGACAATTTGCATGTGATACCAAATCCTGATCATCAATCTTCTGAATATGATTCAAGAACTTTGCCTTTGCTGTCGCAATCCAATAATGTACATAGAATCGCTTCTGCTTCGGCCATAGTGGGGCAAACTGATCATCATAATCATTTGCAAGTTCATTAAATGTTCTGATAAAGATAGACTGATTAAGAGGTGTAGTCTTTTTCAAAATATCCCTCAAAACATTGCAGATTTTTGAATCCTCTCCTTTGATATTCTTGCTACTCAAATGAGAAGACACGCGAGCAATAGTACGATCAATAGCTTCATCACTATACTGACGTACCTTTGCTTTCTTTACTGGATAACCATTTGTATTCATATTAAATCCTTTATTTAATTAATCGTAAATTTCTATATTATTATCATCCACCCATTCTATTAAATCATGGGATTCTTTCTTAGAAGTTATATATCCCTTGCAGATACAAAACATATAAAATATTTCATTCCAATTAATATCTTTCTCGTCACATTCATCAACAAGTTTGCGATATTCTTTTAAATATTTTTCAAATTTCTTATTTTGTATCATCTTTAATTTTATTATTTCTGTCAATACATTCTTTAAAAGAAGAATTTTGTAATGATATAAATTCTTTACTCACTCTTTTACGAATAGTCTGCTCCTGCTCCTTACTAAGTGCAATAATATATGGATATTCATTAATAACTTCAACCCATTCCCATTTCCTTGTCTCTTCATTAAACTTATGTGAAGCATCTTTCACAAACTTTGTAATCTTTAGATTCTTTTTAATAACACCTTGATGGGTGATTATTGTCTGATCGGTTGTAGGACCATTCATGAGAATCTTTATATCAATAACAGGTGATTCTTCTTTGCCATGGATACTTACTACTTCGCCAAATATAATAGCAGCACCTTTAGAATCTGCTCCCATTACCAATCGACCAACTGCAATTTCCTGTCCTAAATAATCCTTTGCTACCATTGTATAATCTGAGATTTAATTACAGGCTTATAACATAACTCCTTGAAATCGAAGTACTTAACATTTTCTGTACGAATACGATAACCTAATACATAGTAGAAATCTTTTTCTGCTATATACATATTTCTGAAATCTGCTTCCTCTACAGGTTCCAAAACAAATGCAGTCTTGTTCTCATGAAAATTCAAATTATATGAACGTTCATACTCTTGCATCTGTTTTACACATGCATTATAAAACTCTTGTAAATCTTGATTTCCGACTTTATCGATATAGTTATACTTTTCCTCAACCTGTACAAAGGAAGGATAGCGATAAAATCCAACAATATTGTATTGTTTGCCTCTAAAAGTTATCATATTATTCACAGTCTTCATAATCGTCATCTGTTAAAACTTTATGCCACATAGGCAAATATCCATTATCTAAATATTTTTCACCGAATGAAAATAATTTATCTATCCATTTACGGAATTCATCTTCATCTTTATAATCTACATAAATTCCTATAGGCATATCTATATCATTATAATCCATAGTAGCAATACGGAATTTTGGTCCTCCAACATATCCCTGCCAGAATTGCTCAGGCTTATCCCAGTATTGAATATCCTCATTATAATATCCATACTCTGGTTCTGCCTTACCACCCGCTTTCAAGAAATCTACAAATTCATCCGTTGAAGAAAAATGATATTTCTTCAGATGGACAAGATGCTTCTGATGCTTTATCTCTGCTTCTTTCTGTTTTTGCTCTTGTAGTTTCTTAAGCATTTCACCATGAAGTTGATCCTCTGCTTGAAGGTCAAACATCATTTGATCCCAATTACCGGGTTTCTTTTCTGTGAGTTTAAATTCCATATCTATAACTTTTATGCTGCAAAGATAGTAATAAAAAATGAAACAAAAAAATATTTTTGCTTTATTTAGTAAAAAAGACTGCGATAACTCGTGTTTCACAACAGAAGTTATCGCATAGATGTAATTAACAATATTAAAAACTATTTAAAGAAGCTTAAAAGCTTCGTAGCCCCAGTAGGACTCGAACCTACACCCCCTTTCGGAGACCAGATTTTGAATCTAGCGCGTCTACCATTCCGCCATAGGGCCAAATAAAATTTGATGGCGCTGAAGGGATCGAACCTCCACGTGTCCTATCGGTAGGCACCGCACGTTTCCATGTGTTAGTAATCAGCTAACACGCGCCAATGATTGTTTTCAGGCAGAAACAATAACCGGTTATATATTCTCGTCATTATTCCTTTAACGAGTGATTCGTACGTTTCCCGGGATCACCACCGCTCTATATATTACTACATAGAGTTATACCCCTTACCAAATGAACCAATTTTCTGATTCAATGAATCAATTAAAAACTGTCACGACCATTACTGGTAGGTATTCGTCTATTAATCTTCATCCTATAAGGATTCTTCAATTAATTTATTTGTTAATCGCTTTCGCTGTGATTTCTTATTAATTCTTATACGGATATTTTCGTAAAAGTCTTTATCATTTATATCTGTTACAAATGCATTCTTTGCCCATGCATCATATGAATGCTTTGAATTCTTGATATTAATCTTTGCTCCGTATGGCTTGTGTTTTCTCCAATGTGTATATGTTCCTGAATAATCAATCAATTCCCTGAATAAAAAACTGTATTTTCTATTTCTTGTCCATCTACGGAGTCTCTATTTTGTTTTAAATGTTCTACTCATTTAAACTTTATATGTTTTTTAATATCTTGCCAAAGTACGTAATTACATTGTGAACCACTGATAGGATCTACGATATACCAATCTTCTCCATAAAATATAGCATGCATTATATATAAAATCTCTATTTCACTCTTTGTTAAATCATCTATCCATGGAGCACATCCGCCATCTGGATATTGTATTTTACATGCTTTTAATCCTGCTTGTGCTTTCTTTTCTATATTCTCTAATATAGCATGCATTTTCTCATCATGCTTAATTTGATAACGTACTTTAAAAGAAGTCGGCAATAAGTAATAAAATATATTATTCATAAAATTAAAAATTGAACAGTAATTAAATAATATGCTGGTGATACACCATCTCACGGATTGCCCGCAATTACACCATTCCAAAGGTCCCCTTTATTTAACTTATTTACAGTTATATACAAATATCGTCACTAAGTTTATAGCGCTATTATTAATTAGCTATTGTTTCTGCATATCTGTTCATCTGAATAGGTTTAGTCCTCAGTGTCCTGGTACTCCACTATCATCCTCCGCGACGTGCGTTTGTCAGGATTCGAACCTGTCAATACCGAATATTCAAACGCTTTCATCAGAAACTAATACAATTTCACTTATTGCATTATTAATTTCTTCTTCTGATATTTCATTTATATCAGGATTTTCCAAAAGATTACAACTTTTATAAATTTGTGATCTGCTTTCTACTTGCTTTTGTGCAGCATCAACTTTTGCAAGAATCTTTAATGCTTTATCAGATTTCTTCTTGTCTATATTAAGTCTAAGTCCGCATATTTGACAAAATAAACTATTTGAAAAAAGAATCTGCTGTATACTTGTAGGAATAAGATTACCACAATGTGGACAAGGTATTCCTGGTATTCGCTGCTATTGCTGTTGCATCCTCGGTTTTGTTGGTATCATAAAATTATTAAATTAATATTTGTGCGCTCGGTGGGACTCGAACCCACACCCCCATTACAGGGATCAGCTTCTTAGACTGACGCGTCTACCTGTTCCGCCACGAACGCATTATCATTTCTCTATTACAGGAGGTGCGTTTTTTAATAGGCAACGATAATAATCCTATCCTGTAGTCACGGACAAATGTTTTAATATGGTTTCTTCGAATAATTATAAATCATGGCGCCTACTTTATAATATTCCGGTTATAATAAACATACTAACGGCTAAAATTAATATGTGTTAGCTTATTACTGCCTGCGGGTCAAACTCATATTGTAAACTACGTATCGTATTTGTGAGAATGTTCAGCATCGAACTGAATTAACGTTTACCTGATTTAAACGCATTCTCTGTGCATTCCATAAATTGTATTAGTTTATCTAATCCTATATTATAATGTTTTTCACTATAATGTTTTATTGCACCTATCAAATCTGCCATTTCACAAAGTTCCAACACAGAATTCTGTTGCTCTACTGCATCATATAATTCCGTAAATTCTTCTGTTATCTTTGAGAATTCTCCAAGTTCACCCTTTGGTATTTCCCTTCTATGATAACCAGCTTGAACTTGTTTCATCCCCTCTTTTTCTATATTCTCGTCATTCATAATATATTACCAATCTCTTTGTCCACAACTATGTTGAAATCTTTTTGGATAATTATAATCATGATTAAATTCTCTTTGTATCTCCTGTGCTAATAATAGCATTATTTCATTATACGTAGAAAATTTTACATATTCATCAGTATCATTCTGATATTCATCATAATTATATTCGTAAAGCTTGTTATTTTTTAAATATTCTTGTATATCCTTTTTTATATTATCTGTATATGAAGGAGAAATACCTGCACCAATATAATCTTTTTCATAATACTTCCAATACTTATTTACAAGCTTTTTAATAAATTGCTTCATAGATATGTCATTACTTTTGATAATCTAGGCTCTGCACATCCGGTACCATATATCCAATTTAAAAATTGGCAATGTCTAATACCATAAGATCCTAATTCAATACCATGATATTCTATATCATATTGTATAGTTCCCTCATCATTTGGAATTTCTACAATTTTTATATCATCTGGAAAATCTACTTTTGTTCTGAAAAATGATTCTGCTGACTTAATAACATAATCCAGATTTTCTGTATCCACTTTATCTGTTATAATCAGCTCATTCTTCATAAAACACTTCTCATGATATAAATCATATGCTTCATACCTAAAACATGGAGTAATTGTTTGATATTTTCCTTTTGGTAAATATTCCTTCAGATAAAGGTAAAGAAACGATTGCTCTCCAGAAGCCACTAAGCATTTATCATTATGCTTTAATTGATAATGCGGCCTATCTTTAGGCCGTGTAATATCATCAACATATACAGATACTGTCCATGGCGTTTCTATTCTCTGAAAACCTTTAGACTCATAAAAATTTATGCTATCTGCTAATAATTGATAGTTTATCATTTTTCTAAATTATTTTAGTGTAGTAAATTAATGAGTTATAATATTTCTATTACTTTCCCATAAATTTGGTTGCGAGATGTCCATCCATTCATATGTCCATGATTATTACCTATTAAACATCTGCCATCAGGTCCAATTGCATGAATAAGATGCAAATAGTAATGTCCATTAACCTTACAAAGAACAATATTCTTCTTTTCTAATACTGTACTTTCTGTAACAGGCGCACAAATAACTGCTTGACGTGACTATAAAATAGGTGTCATTGAATTACCTATTCCTGTTACTTTACAGGTTTCTCCATTTCTTAAATGATCACATGTTACTTTATTCTCGTAACCGCTAAATGTAAATTCACTCATAATTATAAAATATTAATTTTAAAATTTGAGTTTCCGAGAATTTACTTTGGTGGAGCCGGTGGGATTTGAACCCACGTCCAAACAACATCCAATAGAAAACTTATTACAAGCTTTGTGTTTCTTAAAACTACAAAATCAACTCAACCTAACAGTGCTCGAAAGCTATTGTCCTTGCGAACTCAGGGTTTCTGGTTTATTGAGTGGTATTCCCAACCCTTGTTATGGGGGCTTGACCGGAGGTCAAAGGTTCACCACGTATTTTTACGAAAATACGAAAACTTTTTGTTGTGAGACTTCTGTTGCCCGACCTATTATAAAGGTTCTCACTGCGCCGGCTTGCTTATTTATAACCTAACTGAAAAAACTGGTATCCCTGAGGGATTAAGCTGCCATACGATAAGTTGTTACTTCGTCGTCTAATTTTAATGTCAATGTCAAGGCTCTTGACTTTCCTACTTGATTTTCTACTGCACAATCGCCTGTCTAATCCAAAACGACCCCGTGTAGTTTTAAACTATGTTTTTATACCTTATTTATATTTAAAAGTTTGAATTATAACACTAAAAATTCAGAAATTTTCTGTTTTTTAATTTTTTTGCCCATTTTTTCTTCCTGTGATAGCATCCATGTTTTTTCTTTTTGTGCTTTTTCTTCTGTTTCACAAACACAATTTATTTCATGATCACCATCTTCATACCTGGTTTCCAAAATCCAAACACTCAGCATAAATTCATATCTTTTATTTTTGCTTTTAACTCATTGAATATTCGTCTCTCTAATAATCCTGCATTATTAATCATATTATACAGGTGCTTTACTTCATCTTTGTCAAGATTTTCAATAGAAATATTTCCTTCGGATACTACGAGTTTACACATATAAACTTTTAATTTTTAAAGGTCATAAATATCAACATCTTGTGGAACTTCTTCTGCATTCTTGAGCATAAACGGAAATGCTATTAAGCATGCAATTACAGATGCTCCATAACCATACACAATGTAAGTTAATACTGTTGTTATCATAATTATTATAGTTTTGATTATATTAATTGTTTTACTTTTTAATATTTTTTAGAATGCAGACGAAGCATGCCAAAATCCTTTTGTACTTGTATCCAACAAATGAGACCAATAATATTTCATAATATCTGAAAATGGACTACAACGATTCTTTGTAACAAATTCTCTTATTTCTTCCTCATTATAATTTGCTCTTCCATCTTCATCAAACAATTTATGATAAGACTTCTGATCACCTGTCATGAAACTTGGTGTGCCATGCTTATCCTTATATTTGAAATTTCCTTTATCATCAAAAATGCTTCTGAGATAATTATGTGAATGTTTCCATTCCTTACCCTTTTCATCAGTAATAGTTACATTACATCTGTTATCAAACTTATTGACAACTTCGATATAGAACTCTCTAGCCTTCTTAAGCTTTGGAAATTCTTCACATATTACCTGCTTTGTATCTGGATCTGTATAATTTACGTAAAATATCATATTACTTATATTTTATTGTATTTCAAATTTCTTATAATTATAATGAATATGTTCAGGATCTTCATTAATAGAAGAATAATGTTCATTTAATTCTTCATATTGTCCATATGTTAACCCTTCAAAACATCGTGTCAATAGTTGTATCAAATAAAAACGATCTTCTTTAGAAAACTTATACATAACATCATCTGTCAATGTGCAATCACTATATTTTTCTTTAAGAATATCATATGCATGCCTTCTTGTTTTATTCAACTGGTCATAGTGAAATTTATTAAGGAATCCACCTTTCTTTGGGCAAGACTTTTCCATTTTACATAAATGTTTAATAGCTTCCCTAACAGTATTTTTTTCATCATAATAAGTCTTTATATCCATAAGAGGATGATTATTTTTTTGCTTATCTTTTTCGATAACCTCCTTGCACTTATCTTCTGTATAGCAGATAGCTATAACATCTGTATATGAATCCTCATAGTTATAATAACTTCTTGTTACTGCAAATGCTTCCATAATTTATAATGTTTTTGCCTTTACTATTTCTCTATATCTATTTGACAACCTTTTTAAATGTTGTTTATATAGTATCCCTTTTGGATGTGATAAACTTGGTAAATTTGAATGTCTTGCCTTACTTATTTCTGAAATAACTTCATTTATGAATACTTTATCATTATTACTTAATTCTGATATTAATTCATTTACTATTCTAACAATTTCTGTGTTGCTAATCCCTGATTTTTTTACATTTTTTATATCGCCTCCACATCCTTCAAAGAATCTATACCACCATAAATTCAATTTTGAAAAATTTGCTTTTTTCTTTCTGAATGCATATACTGCCGCCATTCCGCCAAGGTTTACTTTTATATCATTATACTTTATATGAGTTGGAATATAATGTGAAAAATATCCACCAAAACCAGCTTTTATATTTGGTCGGATACAAAGCTGAACTACATGACGTTCACAAAATTTATCATATGTCCAATAATAAGTACCCTTTTTTAATGGTGTTGTACATTTAATAGCTTCTTTCAAGAACATCAGAAAATGACCGGCTTCATGTATTGCGGTTCTATTCATATAAATGATAGCATTCTATTATGATTTTCCATAAAGATTTTTCTATCTCGCTTCAACAGCTTCTCCACCATTTTCTTATCTGCACAAACAAGAGAATTATAGTATGCATGTGCTGTTGTGCGATTATATTCTTTTATTTCAACAGTTACTCCATGAGAAAGTTCATCCTCTTCCCATTTAATAATCTTTCCAATCTTTATATTAGTAATAGTGCCAACAGTATGTTTCTCAACGGAAGAAATATATCCGAATTCTTCTCTACTGCCATCCTTATTAATAATATAAAAAGTATCTCCGATATTTAAATCACCTAACTTTATCATAATCAATTCTTTTGTTTATGTTGTGCTTTCATATCTTCTGTCTGCTCTTCAAACGCTTTCCAATCACCACCGCATCTACACCATTTTTTCGCAATTTCCATTGCATAATACTTATCTGACCATTTATAATTTCCCCACTGATCACAAATATCAATCTTTCCAATCTTTGCATACCAATGTTTACCATCAGGCCACTGAATGAATCTTACCTCATCATAGTTATATTCAAATGGGTAAATCAATTCATCTTTCCAAACTTCATATTCATATTCTGTTGGCCATTCTTTTGGTGGATAATAAGCAAGACCATCTGTAAAGAACATAGGTTTTCCTGCAAGGAACCTGTTTACTCGGTCTTCATAAGTACGTTTCTCTAATCCACATGCGCCTTCAAGCCAATTCAGTCCTTTTAGCTTCATTTCACAAAGCTCTACAGCATTACGCCAAACAGAACTGGAATGATTCATGCTGTAAAGATAAGGTTTTCCGTCAATACTGCTTTTTCTGACACACACATTATCTTTAAAATCATCAAAGCCCTGCTTAAACTCCCTGCCACAAATCTTATTGAAATGATCTATGACATCTTGTAGCGTTTCTGGCTTTAAATACCATGTATTATTGAATTTTACAAAATGATACATTTATACATCAAATCTTAAAATTTCAGCTCCTTTTTCCTTTGAATCATTATAACGTTTATCACGTTTATCTTCCTGAAGCTTCTTAATTGCTTCACGAGCTTCATCTACTGTCTTGAATATCTTTCCATATTTAGAAGAATAACCAATCCACCATTCGATAAGAAGGAATTTAAATATTCTTTTTTGAATAATATAGAAATTTTTATTTGTCCTAAAAATTCTTAACTTCATATTCTTCAAAATAATATTAAAAATTTGCCAATGGATTTTCTTTTAATATATGTTGATTATTTACTTCTTGTATTTTATTCCAATACTTTTCATTAAGTATACTAAATTTTGAACGTAGCATAACAGGATTTCTTAAAAACATATCCATTATTACATACTTTAGTTCACAACGCATTTTTATAATAACACCATTATTTAGTATATCAATACTTTCTTTAGATAAATTGAAATACGCATATAAATTTTTATGTCCTGCTTGAATACCACTATAACGCTCTATAACCTGAGAACACCGCAATATCAAAATATAATCATTTGATAATTTCAAATACATATGGTTTCCTTCAGGTATATTATACTGTCCCATACATATTTGGCCGTTTCTATCTACCATATTTTCTATATTATATGGATACGATACTTCATATTTAAGCCATGTATTTCCATTTATATCTTTTTCTATAGAAACATATCCTGTTTCATCCGCTTCATCAGACGTAAAAAATGTCCAACCAGAAGTTTCAACAAGCATTTTAGAATGATCTATTACTTGTGAATATACAAATGTTGCAATACTACAAAAAATAAATGTTATCAAAAACTTTTTCATAATTACTTTGTTTATTTTTATATTAAATTTTAATTTATTACTCTTCACTAAAAAGATTCCACCCCAAATATTTCTTTACATACTTTGCAAATGTCATAAACTCTTTTTCTTCTTGAGTTGATGACTTCCATACACGGAAAATTCCATACACGCATGCAAATCCTATAAAATATGCAATAGTCATTATATACCACTGTGCATTATCAGTATTTGCACATGACAAGAACACTACATATGCGGCTGCAAGCCAAACAAAAGCACTTTTAAAATACATCATAATTTATTCTATATTATAATTATAGTTATCTTTCATTTCGTCAAAGCTAAGCTTATATGCGCCATGCTCAAAAATATATTCCCACCAAGAACGATTGGTAATTTCTATTTTCTTACCGCCATCGACTGTGAAACTAACGGGTTTTTCATAACTAATGCCATATGATTTCCATCCAGAGTTTTTCTGGATAAACTGCTCATATGTATCGCTTTCAGGATGATAAACAAATTTATCAATAGGATAATAATCATTCTGCTGCCATTTCTTAGCATAAAAATCTTTCTTAGAATTTAATGCTTGCTCTATTGTTATTTCTTTGTTCATAATATATTTAATTTTATACTGCAAAGATATAATAATTATTTTATATAAAAAAATATATTTGCATATATTTGCTACAATTAAGTATATTTAAAAAAATATGGTCAATACCATTTAGTATTGACCATAACTTATAAGTTTTATTTATTATTTTAATCCTCTGTTAACCATTGTTACATTAAGAACCATAAGATATTTACGCATCTGTTCATTATTTAATATATAACGCATATGCTTTATATTCTTATTAATTACATTATTAGTAACTTGCTTACGGTTATTTTCATTACATTCTACTGCAACAAACTTTAAGTCATTACTAAATTCATTTGTAACTGCTGTAACTGCATCCATTTGATCTGCAGTAAGATCCAAATAAACAGCTAAACGTCTGTTATCAATCTTTAAATCATACTTTGCTAAACGTTCTACTTCTATAGTATTATTTTCTATAGTATTATTATTTTCAGCAAATGAATAAACACTAAT
>Ga0326511_10003189_pt1 | contig 13189 bp, 11 predicted proteins | sample 0_2496_0518_D_FD_203701 | JGI IMG/M metagenome (GOLD analysis project Ga0326511, IMG submission 203701) | Bovine rumen microbial communities from UC Davis, California, United States - 0_2496_0518 | ecosystem: Host-associated > Mammals > Digestive system > Stomach > Rumen | place: USA... | reverse complement strand
TGTCAAAGAAGCTTCCGTCACGATTGACGGTCAGGTCAACGGGGCGATCAAACAGGGCTACCTCGTCCTGCTCGGGGTCGGTCCGGATGATTCGGAACAGGAAGCGGCGCATCTCGCCGACAAAATCGTTCATCTGCGCGTGTTCGAGGACGAAAACGGCAAGATGAACCGCAATCTCGAACAGGTCGAAGGAGATATCCTCGTCGTATCACAATTTACCTTGTATGCGGATCTCAAAAGCCGTCGTCCGGGATTTTCTCATGCTGCGCCGCCTTCGCTCGCGCAGCCGCTGTATGAAGAGTTTATGGCGGATTTGCGGGATCGCGGTGTGCATGTCGAGCACGGCGAATTCGGCGCGGATATGCAGGTTGCGTCCGTCAATGACGGTCCCGTAACGCTGCTTTTTGATACGGATATCGTTTAAGTTCGGATAAAACGGAGGTATTATGGATCAGGAAATTTTGACACAGTATGCCAATCTCGTCGTCAAGGTCGGCGTCAATCTGCAGAAAGATCAGATTCTCGTCATTCAGTCGCCGATCGGATGTGCGGATTTTGCGCACTGCATTGCGGAAGCGGCATTTGACGCCGGTGCTCATGATGTTGTCGTGAGCTGGGCGGATGAAGATCTCGCGCATCTGCGGTTTCAGCGCGGCAAAACGGAGCTTTTTAGGGAGTTCCCGGATTGGCGTCACGCGTTTTATACGGATTATGCGGAGCAGGGCGCGGCGTTTGTGTCGATCGCGGCGAACAGTCCGGGACTCTTTCAGGACGTCGATCCGCAGAAAATGCAGCTCGCGGCGCAGGCCGCAGGCGCGGCCCTTTCGGAATACCGCACACGTATGATGAAAAATCAGAATACGTGGTGCGTTGTTTCCGTGCCGACACCGGCGTGGGCGAAGAAAGTATTCCCGGATTTGACGTCAGATGAAGCTGTTCAAAAGCTTTGGCAGGCGATTCTCTCGTCACTGCACTACGAAAAAGGGAAGGACCTCACGGCGATCTGGCATGATCACATCGCGGCGATGCAGCGTACGGCGGCTTTCCTCAATGAGCATCAGTTCCGTCGCCTGCATTATACGAACGGACTCGGTACGGATTTGACGGTCGAACTGCCCGAGGGGCATATCTGGGCCGGAGGCGCCGAGGAGTCGACGACGGGGGTTCTTTTCGCGGCGAATATGCCGACGGAGGAAGTCTACACGGCGCCGAAACGCGACGGCGTGAACGGTACGGTCGTTGCGACGCGTCCGCTCAATTTTGCCGGCAACGTCATCGAGGATTTCCGCCTGACGTTTCAGGACGGCGAGGTCGTTGACTTTGACGCGAAGAAGGGGAAAGAAGCGCTTAAAACGCTGTTGACGACGGATAAAGGCTCCTGCCGCCTCGGCGAAGCCGCACTCGTGCCGTACGATTCACCGATTTCGCGCGGCGGCGTGCTGTTTTACAATACACTCTTTGATGAAAATGCGTCCTGTCATTTGGCGTTCGGCAAAGCTTATCCGACGAGCATCAAGGACGGGGAGAAGATGGATACGGAGGAACTTCTAAAACGCGGGCTCAATGATTCGCTGCTCCATGAGGATTTCATGGTCGGTTCCCGCGATCTTTGCGTCACGGGCGTTCTCGTCGACGGTACGGAAGTTCCGGTGATGAAGGAGGGCAATTTTGCGTTTTAAGGAAATTTCGGCTTTGACGGCCGTTTGTCTGCTCGCGGTTCCGACTGTCACAGTTTTGACGCCGAATCCGGTCGTTGAAGCCGCAAAACACGAAGCGGGCCTGCAGGCGAAGGATTTTTCCTGCCGCGGTGTCGCGCTCGGCGATGACGAATCCAAGCTCAAAAAGGCTTTCGGGGAGCCGGTTTTTGACAAGAAAATATCCGTGTACGGACTGCCGGTGCGTCAATATGTCTATAAAGATGGCTTTACGGTCAAAGTCAACGCGCACACGAACCGCGTCGTTGACATCATCGTACGCAATAAAACGTACAAAGCACGCAATAACATCCGTTACGGATCGACGCCGTACTGGTTGCAGAAAACATACGGTGACGGCGAGCGTCAACTCCTCGAAGGTGTCATTTATCAGGTATATACTCGTCCGGATGAACCGCACGAACGGCTGATGTTTGAGATTGACCCGGAAGACAGTTCGGTGCGTACGATGCGCATAACGGCTCTGCCGCTCAATGAAGACGAAGCAGACGCGTGGGCCGTTGACGGTCAGGAAGATCTCGCAGATGACCCGCAGCAGTCGCTCTGGCTCAGCGAGAAGACGATTGACACGTCAAGTCTCCCTCAGGCCGAGACACCGAAGCTGAAAGAGGTGGGTAAATGATCCCGAAACGGACAATGAAACATAACGCACTGCGCTATATCGGCATTACGATCGGCTGTCTCATCGCGAGCTGTTCGATCAACCTCTTCCTCGTACCGAGTCATTTGTTGACGGGCGGCGCGACGGGCGCGGCGATCATCGTGTACTATCTCTCGGGCTGGCCGATCGGTCTGCAGACGTTTGCGTACAACATTCCGCTGCTCTTTGCGGCGTGGAAGACGATGGGACGTGCGTATACGGGCGATATCATCATCGGCACGGCGATTTTTTCGCTGATGCTTGACTTGACGCGTCCGCTCAATGCGTATGCGCCGGTCAATGATATCATGCTCGCGGCGATTTTCGGCGGCGTGTTCAACGGTATCGGCTACGGTATCGTGTTCCGCATGAACGGCAGTACGGGCGGATTTGACATCGTTGCGGCGATCGTACGCAAGTATTATTCGCTCAATATGGGCGGTGTCATTTTTGCGTTCAACTGCCTGATTATGGCGGCTGCGGCGTTCTTCTTCGGCGTTGCGCCGGCGCTCTTTACGCTCATCTGCATGTACACGAATTCGCAGGTCACGGACAAAGTCATCGCGGGTTTCCAGCACCGCAAAGCGGCGTTTATCGTGTCCAACCGTGCACCGCTCATTGCCGAAGGCATCATGAACGGACTCGGACGCGGCGTGACGTTCCTGCACGGACAGGGCGGCTTTACGCATACGGAGCGCAACGTCATTTTTGCCGTCATCAATCTGACTCAGGTCAGCAAATTGAAACTCATCACGCATGCCATTGACCCTTCGGCCTTTGTCATTATCGTTTCGGCCAACGAGGTCATGGGGCGCGGCTTCAATAAAATGAACAATGACAGCAGGGCGGATCTCAAAAAAGCCCTGAAGCAGGCCGGCATTTCGCGGGCCGATATGATACGGAAGGAAGGAACGAACGGATGAAGATTACGTATCTGCTTAACAGCGGGTTTCTCGTACGTCTCGAGCATACGCTGCTCGTCTTTGACGATTTCCGCGATCCGCAGGACAGTGTGCGCGCGGCGATCGAGTCGGGCGGTTTTGATCGGCTGTACTTTTTTGCGTCACATTCGCATTTCGACCATTTTGACGCGCAGATCGGGGATTTCGCGCGGTATACCGAGCGCTATATCCTGAGTGACGATATCCGGCGTGCGGCGGGATCGCGGGTTCTGCCGCAAACGAAAATCGTCTGGATGCCGGAATATGACAAATGGCAGGATGACCATATCAAGGTGCGCTCGTTCTCGTCGACGGATCTCGGTACATCATTCCTCGTCGAGGTCAAGGATGTCAAGCTGTTCCATGCCGGTGATTTCAACTGGTGGGACTGGATCGGCGATTACGAAGAAAACCGGAAAATGGCGGCAAACGGCTTCCATAAGCAGCTCGCGCGGATGCAGGGACTCGACGCCGATGTTGCGTTTTTCCCCGTTGACGGACGACTTGAGGAGTCGATGGATAAGGGCGCGAAGGCTTTTTGCGCCGCAACTGACGTCAAATCGCTCGTGACGATGCACTCGGTCGGTTATCCCGTTTGGGAACCGCCTGCGGATTTCTTTGCCGAGGGACGGGAAATCCCGGTCTGGTCGCCGCGTCAGCCGGGGGAAACGCGGATTCTTGCCGTACCGGTTGAAAAAGGTGCCCGGTTTACGGTAGAATAAGAAGACAGAACAAATTATCCGAAACGGAGGAATGCAGCGTGGCAAACCGCAAAGCAGTATTTGATACGAATAAAGGTAAATTTACGATTGAACTCTTCGAGGATCTCGTACCGGTAACGGCGAAAAACTTCATTGACCTTGCCGAGAAAGGTTTCTTTGACGGACTGATCTTCCATCGCGTTATTGACGGATTCATGATTCAGGGCGGCGATCCGGAAGGAACCGGCATGGGCGGCCCGGGCTATACGATTCCGGACGAATTTACGCCGAAACTCCGTCATGACGGCGAAGGCGTTCTCTCGATGGCCAACACGGGACGTCCGCACACCGGAGGCAGCCAGTTCTTTATCACCCTCGCTCCGACGCCGTGGCTTGACGGTCATCATGCAATTTTCGGCCGCGTCACCGAGGGCATCGAGGTTGTCCGCGAGATCGGACATGTTCCGACGGATTTCATGGATCGCCCGGTCGAAGATGTCATCATGAACAAAGTCACGATCACGGACGGCGCTGAGGCCTAATGGCTTCCGCCTTCATTTATATCGTCCGCTGTGCCGACGGCAGTCTTTATACGGGGTGGACGGATGATGTACGTCAGCGCGTCGAAGCGCATAATGCGGGACGCGGCGCGAAATATACGCGTTCGCGTCGTCCCGTGACGCTCGTTTACGCCGAAGTCTGCGCGGATAAAAGCGCGGCTCTCAAACGGGAATATGCCGTCAAGCATTTGACACGCGCGGCGAAACTGGCTCTCATTGACAAGGCACAGGGGAACTTTTATAATTTAATTTGACTTGACACATAAAGGAGCGTTTACAAATGGCAGAAAAAGTCATGGTGACCGAAGAAGGTTATAATAAACTTGTCGATCAGCTCAACTATTTAAAGAGCGTACGCCGTATCGAGATCGCAGAACGCCTGAAAGCGGCAATCGCCCTGGGCGACCTCTCCGAGAACTCGGAGTACGATGACGCGAAAAACGAGCAGGCTTTCCTCGAAGGTGAGATCCTTGACCTCGAGGCAAAGATCCGCAACTCGGAGATCATCAAAACGAGCGGCGGCGACATGGTCCAGATGGGCAGCAAAGTCACCGTCAAAGATATCGAATTTGACGAAGAAGAGACGTTTATGATCGTCGGTTCGACGGAAGCCGATCCGGACGAAGGCAAGATTTCGAACGAATCCCCGCTCGGCGCGGCCCTGCTCGGTCAGGCTGTCGGAAGCAAAGTCGAAGTTCATGCCCCGGCAGGCATCATCGAGTATCAGATCGAATCGATCGAGCACTGATTTTGACAGTAAAGAAAGGTGTATAGATTGGCAAAGTTCCAGAAGCATGAGGGACCTCTTACCGAGGAAGACCTCAATGAAATGATCAAGGTGCGCCTTGACAAGATGCAGGCGCTGCGCGATTACGGTGTTGAGCCGTTCGGTCATCGTTATGAAGTTGACGCGTATGCGGCTGACATCAAAGCGAATAACGAACACCTCGCAGGCGAGGAAGAGGGAGCGGAAGTTCATATCGCCGGCCGTCTCATGGCGATCCGCGGTCACGGCAAAGCTTCGTTTGCAACGCTCAATGACCACACGGGCGATATTCAGGTTTATTTCCGTCAGGATGTCATCGGCGAAGAGAAGTACAAAAACGTGTTCAAACGCCTCGACATCGGCGATATTGTCGGCATTTTCGGCGTCGTTTTCCGCACGCAGCGCGGTGAAATCACCGTTCGCGTCGAGGATTTTGACCTGCTGTCGAAATCGCTGCGTCCGCTGCCGGAAAAATTCCACGGCCTCAAGGACGTTGACATCCGTTACCGTCAGCGTTACCTTGATCTTATTATGAATCAGGAAGTCCGCGATACGTTCCGCAAACGCACGAAGATCATTCAGTCGATCCGTCAGTATCTGGACGAACGCGGATTCCTCGAAGTCGAGACGCCGGTACTGTCGACGATCGCGGGCGGCGCTGCAGCGCGTCCGTTCAAGACGCATCATAATGCACTTGACATTGACCTCTATCTGCGCATCGCGACGGAATTGAGCCTCAAACGTCTCGTTGTCGGCGGACTTGACCGCGTCTACGAGATGGGCCGCGTGTTCCGCAATGAAGGCATGGATACGCGTCATAATCCGGAGTTTACGTCAATCGAGATTTATCAGGCTTACGGCGATTACCGCGATGTCATGGATATCACGGAAGGCATCGTCAACAGCGCATGTCAGGCTCTTTACGGTACGTCGAAAATCACGTATCAGGGCCTCGAAATCGACCTCAGCAAAGCAAAACGCATCAGTATGAATGACGCCGTTAAAGAAGCGACGGGCAAAGACTTCCTCTCGTGTCAGACGGTGGAAGAAGCGCGCGCAATGGCCGATGAAATCGGCGTTCCGTACGAACAGCGTCACGGCATCGGCGGCATTTTGAACGCGGCTTTTGAAGAAAAAGTCGAAGAATCGCTCATGCAGCCGACGTTTATCACGGGCCATCCGACGGAAATTTCGCCGCTTGCAAAACGCAATGCGGACGATCCGCGTATCACGGACCGTTTCGAATTCTTCGTTTACGGCCGCGAGCTCGCAAACGGCTTTACGGAGCTCAACGACCCGATTGATCAAGAAGGACGTTTCCTCGATCAGCTCAAACAGCGCGAAGCCGGCGACGATGAAGCACATGTCATGGACAAAGATTTTGTCCGCGCACTTCAGTACGGCCTGCCTCCGACGGGCGGACTCGGCATTGGTGTCGATCGTCTCGTCATGCTGCTCACGGACAGCCCGTCGATCCGCGACGTCCTGCTCTTCCCGACGATGAAACCGCTCGACGAAGAGAAAATCGAAGAAGCTGCACCGCAGTCCGCTCCGGCAGAGACGGCAACGGCTCCGGAAGCTCCGGCAGCGAAAGAAGTCATCGACTTCTCGAACGTCAAAGTCGAGCCGCTCTTTGAGGATTTCGTTGACTTTGAGACGTTCAGCAAGTCCGATTTCCGCGCCGTCAAAGTCAAAGCCTGCGCCGCCGTCCCGAAATCGAAGAAACTCCTGCAGTTTACGCTTGATGACGGAACGGGCGAGGACCGCATCATTTTAAGCGGTATCCACGCTTACTATGAGCCGGAAGACCTCGTCGGCAAAACCTGCATCGCCATCACGAACCTGCCGCCGCGCAAGATGATGGGGATTGCCTCCTGCGGCATGCTCCTCTCCGCCGTTCACGAAGAAGACGGCGAGGAAAAGCTGAACCTGCTCATGGTTGATGACCATATCCCGGCAGGGGCAAAGCTGTATTAAGCGTCATTGACGGATTGTCTGTACAATCGAATACCAATAAGAACAGCGCTCGGGAAACCGGGCGCTGTTCTGTTGCGGTGATAAAAAGAAGTCACGTTTAAACGACATAAATGAAAAAGCGGAGAGCCGCACCGATAACGGTACGGTTCTCCGCTTTTTATTCGGGAACACAGAAACCCGGGATGAATCAGAGTTTCTTTTCCGTGAGTACGAGGTCCAATGCATTGAGGACTTCGTTGATGTTTTCTTCCGTGATCACGAGAGGCGGCTGGAATGCCATGACATTGCGGCCGACGCCGTTTTTGCCGATGATGAAACCGCGGTCTTTGAGTTCCTCGAGAACGTCATCGAGGATTTCCGGGGCCGGCGAACCGTCGGCGTGAATGAATTCGGCGCCGTCCATGAGGCCGAGTCCGCGGACATCGCCGATGACCGGATGTTTCTTCTGGAGTTCGCGCAGGCCGTTTCTGAGCTGTTCGCCGCGGGCAAACGCGTTCTCTTTGAGGTGATGTTCTTCGATATAGTTGAGTACGGCGAGACCTGCCGTCGAGGAGACCGGATTGCCGCCGAGCGTCGATGCGCCCGGTTTCGTGTACGTGTCGGCGATTTCCGCCGTGGAGATAAAGGCTGAGATCGGTGCGCCGTTGCCGAGTGCTTTGGCGACGCTCATGATATCCGGAACGACGTCAAAGTTCTCGATGGCAAACATCTTGCCCGAACGCGCAAAGCCCGTCTGAACTTCGTCGGCGACGAAGAGTGTGCCGTATTGTTCGAGGATTTCCTTGACGCGCTTGAAATATCCTTTCGGCGGAACGACGATACCGGCGTTGCCCTGAATGGATTCGGCAAAATAAGCGGCCGGATGACCCGATGTGGACGTTTTGATGATATCTTCGATCATGTTCGCGCAGGCGAGGTCGCATTCCGGATATTTTTTGCCGAGCGGGCAGCGGTAGCAGTACGGATTCGGTGCAAAATGAATGCCGCCGACCGGATTCGGGTCTGTGCGCCACATGCCGATACCCGTAAGGCTCATCGTGAGTTTTGTGCGGCCGTGCAGACCGTTGCGCAGAGCAATAAATTCCGACTGACCCGTGTAAATCTGCGCGAGCAGGGCGGCGCCTTCATTAGCCTCCGTGCCCGTCGAGCAGAAGAAGGATTTCTGCAGTTTGCCCGGGGTGACTTCGGCGAGTTTTTCGGCGAGATTGACGAAGTTCTCCGTCAGGTAAATGTTGCAGACATGCTGCAGCGTGTTGACCTGTTCGGTGACTTTCTTATTGATTTCCGGGTTGCAGTGTCCGCAGTTAATGACAGACACACCGGCGAAGCAGTCGAGGTATTTTTTGCCTTCGCTGTCGTAAAGGTACTGCATCGAACCCTTGACGAATTCACGCGGCTGTTTGTAGAAATGCGCGAGACAGGGCATGATGTACTTTTTCTTCTTTGCAATGATGGCTTCCGGGCCGATGTATTTTTTTTCCAAGAGAAGACTTCCTTTCTTTACGACTCCCGGAAATGATTTCCGGATAGAGGATGGCGTCAGGGATGACGTCAGATTGAGTTGCGGCTTTCGCGGAAACGGTAGGTGCCGATACCGAATTCGCGCGGGCTTGCGTCTTTCAGCGCCTGTAACGGTTTTTCGATTTCGTAATCTTTGCCTGCGTCAAGCGCATCAAGTGCGGCGCGATACGTTTTCGTGACAAGAGCGGTGAGTTCCGGTGCGTAATCGTTGGCCTCGATGCGGTAGGATGCAATGCCGTTGAACTTTTTGAGATACGGATAAAGGCAGAGATCTTTCGCGAAGAGAATATGAACGCGGCCGAACTGGTCGACACGGAGACCGTGTTTTTCGCCGGCACGGTCGAGGAACGCATAACGGCGGTCGAGAATTTCCGGATTGTCAAGCTCGTTGTAATGCGGCAGTGACATAGCCGGGAAATTGTGGTCGCAGATCATCGACTCGTAGGAACCGTGAACGATCGTTTCGATCGGCAGATCGGCGTTTTCGACGATTTCGCGCAGCTGCTCGAACGAAAGTTCAAAGGAGGAGCAGGCCTGAACAAAGCCGTTTTCCTTCATGAATTTCGCGGCGAGGTGGTTGAAGAGATTGAACGAGAAGTCACCGTAAACCGGGAACTGCGTGATCGTATGCGCGAGTTTCCACGAACCGAGGTTGCTGACCATGATGCCGTCCGGATTCATCCGGTTGAGTTCCGTGAAGAACTGTTCGAGTTCTCCGCATTCGCGGCGCATCGTCGTACGCGGCGTATTGATGATGACTTTTGCCTTGCCCTTGGCGTAGGCGAGGATTTCCGTGTAGTCCGCGAGTTTCAGCGGGCGCTGTGGGCGGAACGCGTCACCGCCGACGTAAATGACGTCAGCGCCGTTGTCAATGGCAGCTTTCGCGTTTTCGACGCTGCATCCCGTGCGGACAGACAGCGTACGATGCGAAGAGTTTTTCTTGTCGATGTCACGTTCCTGACGCAGAACTTCGTCCTGGAAACCGGCTTCCTTGACGGCGTGGCTGAAGAAACGCGGCTCGCGTTTGCCGTCAAAACCGATGTCATCTTTTGTCGTCTGACCGAACGCAAACGTCGTCGTAAAGTCACGCGCGCGGTTTTCGTAGAGCGATTTCCAGCCTTCTTCGTCCGTCGTATAGCCGGCCGGATCGGCGATGTACGCGTCAATTGCCTTACGGTACGTTGACACGATGCGGCGGATAAATGCGGCCGGACGCATACGGCCTTCGATCTTGAACGAATAAACGCCGGCCTGAATGAGCTGCGGGATCGCGCGGTACATGCACATATCTTTCAGCGCGAGTTTGTAATCGCCCGGGCCGTCTTCGTCGAGAACTTCTCCCGTTTTCTCGTCGATGAGTTTATACGGCCAACGGCACGGTTTGAGGCAGCGTCCGCGATTGCCGCTCTGTCCGAACAGAACGCCCGAATGGATGCATTGACCGCTCTCGGAAATACACATATCACCGTGCATGAAATACTCGACTTCGATACCGGTGCGTTCGCGGAACAGGCTGAGTTCGGAAAGCGTCATTTCGCGTCCGACAACGATACGCGTGATGCCGTACTCTTTGAGTTTTTCGATCGCATGCTCGTTGTGCGTGTTCATCATGACGGATGTGTGCAACGGGATCGTAATACCCATTTCGTGCACGAGTTCGAGAACGGCAAAGTCCTGTACAAGAATCGCATCCGGTTTGATTTCATTTAAATAGGCGAGGTATTCGCGCAGTGCCGGGATTTCCTCGTCGCTGATGAGATTGTTGAGCGTGATATAGAGTCGAACGCCGTGAGCGTGCGTGTACTCGACGGCACGCTTTAAGGCTTCATCGTCAAAATTGAATCCGCCTTCATGCATACGCATGTTGAAGTGTTTGCCGCCGAGATAAACGGCGTCGGCTCCGGATTCGACGCCGGCAACGAGTGCGTCCCACGTTCCGGCCGGGGAAAGAAGCTCAACGGATTTACGGTTTAATAACATAATGTTTTCGGTTCTCCTTCACATTTGCCCGAAAGGCAAAGATTTTCTCTTACTATAAGAAATGTTAATTTCAGTATAACAGGAATTCTGACATCTATCAATAATGTAAAACGGTTTCGTCGTGCTCGTATCAAAATTGGGCAAAAACGGGCACCGGGAAAATTTTTTGTATCCGTAAACAGGAAGAAACCGCGATCAAAGCGAATATAAGAATACAAAAGGAGTCAACGTTTAGACTTGCTGCATAATACAGTGTATGGAAGAAGGAGAATAAAATGGGGCAACAGGAACATATCGGTCTCGTAGCCGGAGATAAATGGTTGGAACCGTATGAGGAAGCAATCCGCGGGCGGCACGATCATGCCGTTTGGAAGATCAATCATCTCACGGGCGGAAACGGTAAATTGACGGATTTTGCCAACGGTCATCAATACTACGGCCTGCATCGGACGAATGACGGCTGGGTTTTCCGCGAGTGGGCGCCGCATGCGCTGGATATTTTCCTCGTCGGTACGTTCAATCACTGGCAGGAAAAAGAACTTTATCGTTGCAGACGGTTAGGAGATTCGGGCAACTGGGAGCTGAAACTTCCCGCCGATGCAATCCATCACGGCGACCTGTATAAAATGAAGGTAAAATGGCCCGGCGGCGACGGCGAACGCATTCCTGCCTGGTGTCAACGCGTTGTCCAGGATACGAGGACGACGATTTTCTCGGCGCAGGTTTGGGAACCGGAGCATCCTTATGTTTGGCGTCAGGGTCATTTCCGTCCCAATCGTGATCCGCTCCTCATTTATGAGTGTCATATCGGCATGGGCGGCGATGCCGAAAAAGTCAGCACCTATACGGAATTTAAGGAAAATGTCCTGCCCCGTGTCAAGAAGGCCGGCTATAATGCGATTCAGGTCATGGCTATTCAGGAACATCCGTATTACGGCAGTTTCGGTTATCATGTCACCTCGTTTTTCGCAGCAAGTTCGCGTTTCGGCACGCCGGACGAACTGAAAGATCTCATTGACACGGCGCACAGTATGGGAATTGCGGTCATCATGGACCTCGTCCACAGTCATGCGGCGCGGAACGAGGCCGAAGGTCTCGGCAACCTTGCCGGTGATCCGAATCAGTATTTTTATCCCGGTGACCGGCACAACCATCCGGCCTGGGACAGTCTTTGCTTTGATTACGGCAAGGACGAAGTCATTCATTTCCTGCTGTCAAACTGCAAATTCTGGCTGGAGGAGTACCATTTTGACGGGTTCCGTTTTGACGGCGTGACGTCAATGCTTTATTACAGTCACGGACTGGGCGAGGATTTCACCGGCTACGGGGACTATTTCAACGGACATCAGGATGACAATGCCATTTGCTATCTGACGCTCGCAAACCGGCTCATTCATGAAGTCAATCCGGATGCTGTCACCATTGCCGAAGATGTCAGCGGTATGCCTGGACTCGCCGCGCCGTTTGAAGACGGCGGTTACGGATTTGACTATCGCCTCGCGATGAACATCCCCGATTACTGGATCAAACTCATCAAAGAGAAGAAAGATGAGGATTGGCATCCGTCAAGTATCTATTGGGAACTCACGAACCGCCGCAAAGGTGAACTTACGATTTCCTACTGCGAAAGTCATGACCAGGCGCTCGTCGGCGACAAGACCATTATTTTCCGTCTCGTCGATGCCGATATGTACTGGCATTTCCGTAAAGATGACATGAGCGGTGCTTCCACGCGCGGTGTCGCCCTGCACAAAATGCTGCGTCTCGCTACGTCTTCGACGATGAACGGCGGCTATCTGAACTTCATGGGCAACGAGTTCGGTCATCCCGAGTGGATCGATTTCCCGCGCGAGGGCAACGGCTGGAGTTATAAATACGCCCGTCGTCAATGGCATCTCGTCGATGATCCGGCGCTTTGTTATCAGTGGCTCGGGGCTTTCGATCAGGCCATGCTGGAATTGCTCAAGAGCGTTCCGGCGATCGAGAAAATCCCCGTCGAGGAGGTTTGGCACGACGACGGAGATCAGGTACTGGCTTATAAACGCGGCGATCTCGTTTTCGTATTCAATTTCTCGCCGACAAAATCCTTTACGGATTACGGTTTCCTTGTGTCCGCGGGAGAGTATCACGTAATGCTCAACACCGATGCCAAGGAGTTCGGCGGCAACGGCTTTGCGGATGACAGCGTTGCTCATCTGACCAATTATGACCCGCTCTACGACAAAGACGGTAAAGGCTGGTTGAAACTCTACATCCCGGCACAGAGTGCTGTCGTGTTGAAGAAGAAATAAAACTTCATCAAGGGGGCTGTACGCAGCCCTCTTTTTTGTTGGCAGAAGAAATTTTTGACACGACAAGGAAAAGTGCTTGACACGTCAGTACGGCTTC
>Ga0326511_10003187_pt1 | contig 13190 bp, 32 predicted proteins | sample 0_2496_0518_D_FD_203701 | JGI IMG/M metagenome (GOLD analysis project Ga0326511, IMG submission 203701) | Bovine rumen microbial communities from UC Davis, California, United States - 0_2496_0518 | ecosystem: Host-associated > Mammals > Digestive system > Stomach > Rumen | place: USA... | reverse complement strand
TTTTATACTTCACCGTTAAGCCATTTTTCTAAAACAGCTTTTCTGATTCGTTGAGTATTGCCGATTTTGAGTATTAAACCTTCAGGTAGTAAACCACGTTTTACCCACGTTCTAAAGGTGTTTTCATTACATTTTAATATCGGTAACACATCTTTGACTTCTAAAAGTTCCATTGCTATTTTCCTTTCGTTCTCATTTTCCATACCGTAATTCATTTATATCTACCACTTGACGTGATTTCATAAGGTTCTTGTATAACATTTGTGCTTCTGATAAATCATTACAGACAAAATCAATAAAAGGTGTTTTACTGAATACACGCACAACAAACTTGTCTGACAAATATTCATCATGCTCACCCTGATATTCAAGACCTCTTACGTCCTGAATATCAGAAACATCAATTAAAACTTTACCTTTTATCATGAGAATGTCAGACACTATTGCAGAACCTCGTTTATTATTCTTTCAATTTCGTTGTACCAATATGAAACACACTTTTCTTTTGCACACTTGATACACTGTCTGTCATTGTAAAAACATTCTGTCATAGAATCGTCAGCCGTTTTCATCTTAAATAAACAAAGTTTTATTCTATTCAGCACGTTTACATACTTCTGTTCTTCAGGTGATTTTACACAAGTTTCTTCTTTAAAAAATCGTTCTATCTTTTCTAATGTTCTTGGCATAAGTTCATCACCTTGTCTGAATCTTCTAACTGTATCTTGTGAAACACCTATATCAACAGCTACATCAAAATCTGACAAATTGTTATCATCTTTATACTTTATGACTAAATCTCTTAATTGTTCTGATTTCATTTCAACACCTCATCTATCTGTGTTTTTATTTCAAACACGGTACATTCTTTGCACTCACATTGGCATTCTATACAAAAACTGCATATATCTTCTCGTACTCTTTCAAGCACTTTTTTAAATTGTCCTTTTGCTTCTCTTGTTTCGTCATACCCAATTTGTAAAGCATTCTTTTCTGCAAGAAGCTCTGCACCTGCTTTTTTATATTCGTTATTTGCTTCTTTAAGCATTCTGTTTTCTTGCTGTAACCTGTCAATTTCTTGCAGGTATTTATATTGCTGTTTTCCACCTACCGTGATTAAACCTTTTTGACCTTCAACCGTCTTTCTTAATTCTTCACATTCTTGTATTAATTTTTTGCAAACATTGCGTGTTTCCTGATATGTTTCTGCAAGTCGTAATTGTCTATCTTTCAGTTCGGCATTTTCTTCAAGTGCAGTTTGCAGTGCTTGTTCTGTTTCTGATTTTCTATATAGTTCGTCACGCAATAACGTGTTCTGTTCACTCAATTCTGCTATACGCAGAATCATTTGCGATTTTGTTTTTAATATTTCTGCCATTTTAATACCTCATTTGATAGTGCATTTGCTTCTGTAATCACACTGAATAATTCACCGTTTGTTGCAATACGTTTTGAATGAACAGACAACATCAGTCTTGTTTTATTGCAGATTCTTCTTAATGCTTGTTCATATCTTGACAACAAATTTATACGTCTATTTCTTTCACCGTTTGAAACATCAGCAAGAGCAAGAAGAAAATCAGGTTGGTGCATTATCTTTTTAAGTTCTTCATTTTGATGTTCTAAATCTTTATTTCTCATAATCAAGAACGGTACTTTGTCAGATAGTCTGCTGATTTCCTGTTTTAATTCGTCACGTTCTTGTTCAAGTTTCTTAACTTGCTTATATAAACAAATTTGACCTTCACATTTGAAATCAGCTTGTGCAAACATACCACAGTCAGCAATGCACCCTTTTTTGTAATATATGCAATTTGTTATATCAGCACCGTCAATTATTATTTTTTCTATAGTATTATCACCTGTTTGAGTATCCATATATGTAAAATATTCTTTATTATCTGTCATTTTTCTGCATTCCTTTATGAGTTTGTTTTTTATATTTAATATTATGCTTTCTCATATAATCTCTAACCGAAGCAACAGTAATAGGTATTCCCATAAAATCTTCGTACCTGTTTGCAATTTCTCTGCTTGTGAGATTTTCTGTGTTACTGTAAATCTTTTTATACATTTCTTCTGCCATTCTTCTACCTCACAATTCTCTATACATTTCATCAATATCTATTCTGTTTCTATCCTCTTCAATAGCACGGTCAATTTTTTGTCCTATAAGCATCACTACTGCATAAGCAAGAATAATTAATACAACTTCGGTCATTTGTCGGCTCCTTCTATAATGTCAGCTATTTCTTTTTCTGCACAGTGTTCAACCATTTTTGAATCACAGTCATCAGGGCATTTTTTACACATACTTTTCTTCAGAATAGCTTTAATTTGGTTGATTAATTTTCCTGAATAATATATTTGCGTTCCCTGAAAATTGTCAAATACCCACTTCATTTTTTCACCTCGTCCTTCTCACGATATTTGATAATCATTATCAATAACAGAATCGGACTGATGACAACAAAAATAACTGCAAGAATCGGTATTAATAAAAGTCCTAATATATTCAAAAGAAAATCTTTCATTATATCACCTCGTTTATTTTGTTCTGAATATTTACAAATGTATTTATTGTTAAATCTTTTATTGCCATAATACGAACTTCTTCAAGTGTTTTTCTGTAAACATTGCGTTCTGTTTGCAACTCTTTGTTCTGCTGAACAACAAGATTATATTGTTGAACTGCTGTATCTAATTTATTCTGAAGTTCTTGAACAACTGCATCATGTTCAGCTTCGTTTTCATCAACTAACTTTTTAAGTGCATCAAGATTTACAACTGTCATATGTTTAGCTTCTGATTTACACATTTTATTTTTCCTCATATTTATTAACACTTTTGCCGTCTTCATTGAAAACATAGTATTCTTCAATAGTTTGACCGAAAAAATCATTATGGTTTGCATACCTACCAATAGGAATACCGACATCACCGTATTTAATAACGTTTATACGAAATCTATCTTTTAAATAATTCTGCAAAACAGGAGTTATTTCACACCATTGCTTGTATTGATATTTTTTAAAAACTGATTTATCTGTTTCTTTTTCAAGTTCAATAATTTTTATTAAATCTCTATTTTCAGCTTTCAATTTTTTAATATCAATACACAGTTCTTGTACTAAAGTTTCCAACCCTGTTAATCTTATTTCAGGTGTTATCTTTAGTCTTTTAAATAATTTTTTTAACATTTTCTTTCCTTTCTAATTCTTGTATTGTTTTTTCAAGATTATTTTTGAACATCATGCAGTATTTAAAATTCAGTGCATTTTCAACAGCAAGATTCAATTCCTTCATTTTGGAATATTGTTTTGCAAATTCTTCACCATATAAATACTGCACGATATTTTTCACTTACGTCTTCCTTTGTTTAGAACTCTTTGAAGTTCTTCGTCTGTTACTGATTCTTCAAGAAAAAAATCATCAACCGTTTTTGCAATTGTTTTAAGAGTTTTTGCAACTTCTTCTTTTTTTATTCTTGGTTTTTCCTGAAGCAAATTTATACATTCGCTTACAACATTCAAGATTCCATTCATTGAATAAATCGTGTTTGCTCTAAAAATCTTTTCAATTCTCGTTGCCATTGCTTAACTCCTCTAACCACTTACAGAAAAACGTTGTTTCGCTGACTTCTTTATTCGTGTACCAAAGAAGCCAACAAACAGCTTCTTCAGGAAAACCGACAAAGATTTTTAATTTGTTTCTGTCATCAGCTTTTGAAAGCAGAACATACAACATTGAAGTAAAGTTTGTTGCATTAATATCTTTGCGCCAATATTGAAGATTCTGCATTGCCTTGTAAACTTGTTCCTTCATAAGTTGTGCTTTTATACCTGTTGTGATTTCTTCAAAAGTTATCAGACTTTTTGATTCGTCAATTTTTTGTATTCTTAAAAATGTCATATTTACCTACTTGTCTAATACTTCCCAATCTTCTGCTAATATATCCGTTTGGCTTCCTAACCACGGCACTACTCCCTTCGGTGCATTTGGGTTATCTGTAATTAAATTGTTTGTTACAATATAAATGTACGGCAGTGTCATTTTTGAATGTTCATCAGGTCTTTGCATTTCAATGTAAATACCTTTACCATTCCAACCTTTACGGCACATCTTTTTGCCATTCTTCAATTGTTCTAATGCTTCACCAAAATTCATTTTCTACCTTCCTTTCTATTTTCCTGTACTACCAATGCCACCACCACGATTACCTTGTTTAAAATCGTCATCATCACGAACTTCTATCAGGTTTATTTTTGGTCGTGGTATTATCATCATTTGTGCTAACCTTTGACCGTCTTCAATTTCAACTGCTGAATCACCGTAATTGAATATTGCAAGTCTGACTTCATCACGATAACCTGCATCAATTATTCCTGTTGAGTTTGACAACATACAATGAAGTTTGAAACCTGTTGAACTTCTTGGAAATATCAGCATTGTATAACCTTCAGGAATCTGAACCTTTATGCCGGTTGAAAAACTTTTTGAAGTGTATGGTGCAATTAAACATTTTTCATCATCAACTTTAACTTTTAAGTCCATACACGCATCTGTTTCATTTGCGTACTTCGGTTTGTACTTTTCATTTTCACAAACAATTTTTACATCTATCATTCTCTTTTCCTTTCTTCCCTTTACTAAAGAAAAACAGGGTGTAAGGGGATAACACCCTGTTTAATGAGTGAATATGTCAATTAACACACCTAATCTCCTCATGCTTCTGCAAGAAACTTAATTGACTTGTGTTCGTAAACTCTCTAAACATAATCTGTTTTGGTAAAAAATCTTTACAGAAATAACAAGACATAAAATTTATCTTGTTCTTTTCCTGACCTTTAAATGTCATTCTTGAAGGAAACAACAACAGTTGCAGGTCTATATCTTTGAAAAGTTTATACGGTGTACCGTCATTCAGGTATAAAACTGACATCAGAATTGCGAACGGTTTATTGAAACTTAAAACACGTTTGAACATATCAGTTTTATTTGTGAACGGTGGGTTTGATATAACCAAATCAAATGATTCAGGTTCATATCTGTAAAAGTCCTGACCTGTTGAAATATGTGAATAAACAACGTCATAACCGTATTCTTTGAAAACTTTTACAAATTCTGATTCTTCTGTATCAAAAGGACACCATATTTTTTTATTCTGAAACGGCTTCAGAAATTCAAGCAAAGGTTCAACTGCATAACGGTATGTATAGCATTCGTCATTCTTTCCTTTTGATGTTCTTATATATTCATTTGTCTGCTTGTTTTCCATTGTTATTTTCCTTGAATAGTTCTATCGGTTTAAATATCAGTTCAGTTTTGCCGTTTTCTAAAATCGTGTATTGATATGATTCGTCTATCAAAGTGAAGTTGTTTGACTGATTTTCACACTCTCTGCATTGATATGGGTTGTCGGTGAGTGAACCACATCTTGAACAGATATACATTTTTGTTGGGAATTTATTATTAAACTCTCGTTCTGTTTTAAATTCTTCTGTCTGCACTTTATAAATTCCTCACTTCTGTATATGTTCATAATGTATATCTGACCGACTTTATACTTCACTTTGTTCTGCTCCGTTTTGTTCTGCACGTTTCGTTATAAAAAGTGACCATATAAGAAAAACACCGTCTTTATTGAAACGACCTTTGCAGACAACTTCATCACCTGCATTTGCATTGCATCTACCCCACAAAACACACATTCTGCCTGTTTGTGGAAACATACTGCTTTTCATATAAAAAACACTTTTTAAGCTGTCACCAAATTCTTTGTTCTGATATTCAAAATTGATAATTGTTGAAGTAATCAGAACAGCATCTTTTTCCCATTTTGAAACGTATGGTTTTTTCTTTCTTCTACTCATTTGCACACCTTTCAAAAACTTCTTTGTCTGTAATATCAAATTTTTTCATCAGGTCTTTTAAACTTGGAACAAGACACGCACGACCGTTCATTTTGACAATTTGCTTGTCTTCGTAATACTTTGCGATAAGTTCAAGTGCTTCGTATTTTCCTGACACACTTTCAATTTGCAGTTCAAGTTCTGAAGGTTTGTTGCGTTCAGCTTCTTCAAGCGCAAGTTTTTGTTGCTCTTGCTTTAACTCTTTTTCTGTCTTCTTATGCTTCAACGCACCAAATTCACCATTAACCAACCGTGCAAGGTTATTGTCTTTTAACAGCCAATTTGCACAAGGTTTGAAATTGACATCAGTATCAAACTTCAGGTTCTTCAACGTATAAATGATGTCACGCAACTTTGCTTTTAAATCAGGAATCTTTTCATTATATTTTTTCAGGTTTTCAATTTCTTCTGTCTGCAATATCGGTTCTTCACCGAAAAATTCAACATAAGATTTATTGAAAGCTGACAGTAACCAACGGACATTTGCGGCTTGCGTTCTTGCTTCGTTCTTCTGTTCAACATAATTCAAATTACGCAAAATTCTATCTGAAATATATATTTTCCCTTGTTCCGTTTCTTCAACTCTGAACAGTTCAAAGTCATTCATGACACGTTTTATTTTTTCAACATCAACGTGAATCTTATATGCAAGCAGTTCTTCTTCACCAACAACAAACGTGTTCTGATGCATGAACTCAACTATTAACCAATAAATACCGTAACCTTCTGCACCTAAAGTGATGAACAGCTTCAGAAGGTTCTTGTCTTCAAGTGGTGCATAGTCGTGTGAAAAAAACGGTTTTATTATTTTATCTTCTCTAATTGCCATTTCTACCTTCTACAAAGTAATCTTTAAACCTTGTTTTTTAAGCTGATTTAATCTTTTTCTGCAAAGTTTACTAACAACTTTTTTGTCTGCAACTCTGTACAGAAGTTCATTGAACGCACGTCTTTCTGCTCTTTCCATACGTTGCTTGTCATACATAAATTCAGGTAAATCAACTTCAGATTCTTTTGCTTGTGTTGGTTTGAGTACATCAAAATAAAATTGAAAAACTTGTTGAAATAAAAAGTTCAATTCTTTTTTCGTCTTCAGTTCTTCTTTCTGCTTTTGGGTTCTGATAAATTTCATAATAAAATTTTCTTTTTTTACGGCTCTCTTTAAAATTGTTCTCATTTTCTTAAACTCCTATTTTTCGTCTTGTTCGTTGCTAACTCGTTCTTTTAATGCCCTTACGACATATTCGCTTCTTGACAGGTTTTCTTCACTTGCTTTTTCATCAATTTGCCTTAACAAGTCAAAAGGAATACCAACCGTCACAGGCACTTTGTTTTTTGGTAATCTTGTCATTTTGTTTTCACCTCTTTCTTTCTTAATTCTTCGCAACAAAACTACACGAATAATAACGGTCAAATTTTGCCGTTTTCGTGTTTTTGTGCTATTACATAAACAAGTAAGTAAATAAGTTTATATTTACAATTATATTCAAATGGATAATTGTGTCAAGTCATTTGAATATAATTTACAAAAGTTCATACAAAAGGAGTAGAAATGTTAAAAGAAAATCTTAAAAAACTCCGTCAGGAATTGGGTTTGTCAGTTGCAAAACTATCTGAAAAAATTGACATTCCTGCTATGACTTTGACGAATTATGAACGTGGTGAACGTACCCCTTCAGCTCAACTTTTTATTCAATTGAATAAAAAACTTAATGTTAATTTGAATTGGTTTGTTTCCGGTCAAGGCGAAATGTTTATTGCACAGGAAAATGAGGAACTTTTATCTGAAGTCCTCAATGAAGTTGATAGAATTTTAATTAAGTATGGGGTTAAGAAACAATAGTTTTAATAAGATTTTCAAATAAAACTATTGCTTTTTTCTTGCCGTATGTTTTAATTAATGCATACAGAATTTGTGATAATTCGTTTTTGTTCATGATTTAACTCCTTTCTGTATATAGAAAGTAAAGAAATAAAAAATCGGAGTATTAAAATGAAAAAGATACATATTTTTTTAATAGTTTTTGCAGTAATTTTGTTTATATGGTTTTTAATTAATTCTGAAGAAATATCAGAAATGAATGAAGTGCATAAAATATCACATCAAAAAAGTGTTGGTATGGTATTATCAGATTCAGAAAATACAAAATTAGAAAATTATATAAAAGACATCTATGAAATAAAAGTAAGAGGGTGTTCGTTCGGTGCAAAAATTCTTTCAATTAAATGTGCATTTACCGATAATGTGAGCAGATACGCATTAGGCAGATATGATGATTATATAAATACTGAAGTTTTTAAAGAAAAACATAAATTAAAACCTTTATTTACTGAAGAATAATTTTGCATATGCATTTGCATATGCAAAATTAATGCAAAAGTTATGCAAAATGATTTTTGCATATGCATTTGCATATGCAAAACTATGCAATGCATAAAATTTGCATATGCAAAAAAATGCAATGCAATGCAAATAAAATAAAATAAAACTAAATAAAATAAAATAATAAAATTTAATAAATTAAATTTTATCTTTAAGCAAAAGATTTTCTTTTTAAAATTTTCTTTTAGTGTTTGTTACAATATGTTAAGTTTTCAAAAACTAATAATAGCAAGAAAAATTAAATTTGTAAAAATAATTACTTGCTTATTTACTAATGACTTAAATTTAAAAATTGCTTAAAGTTGAAAATGTAATTTGAACAAACAACTGAAGTAGCACAATGCAAAGTGTTTGCTTTGTCGTGGGAACGGTGAAAAAGTGTTGATGTTCGCTAAATTACAGGAGTTATTGTGAGAGCATAGAATGTTTTTAATACACGGAACAAAGAAAATTCAGCATAAAGTTATTTGGTTTCTTGAAGATATTAAAGGTTTTACTGAAAGAAAATTGTATATTTTTTCATATTTTACAGGTAAAAAAGAAAAATGTATCACTGTTTTATACGAAAAAAATAAACTTTCAGGTGAAGTTTTTCAACAAAAAGACGTTGGTCAAAAAGCACTTGATACAATTAGTCGTGAACAGGTCAGAAAATTATATACTTCTGATGATATAAAGATTCAAAAAGGTAAACCGTTTGGTTGGGTTTACGGTGAAAATATAGAAATTCACGATAAAAAATGCAATGTTATTGCTATAAAACAAAATGCTTGCGATTTTTACGGACAAAAAGAAACGATTAATTCTGCTGATGTAGCAATTAATCACTGCTGATTTCTTTTTTGTTCTCATTTTAAGAGGGTATTCGTACCCTCTTAAACTCCTAAAGAAAGGTAAAACACAATGACTGATTTACCAAAACTAACAGATAAACAACAACAATTTGTTTTACGTTATGTCATTAATGGCAATAACGGTGCTAACGCATACCGTTATGCATACAATTGTGAAGGAAGCAGTGAAGCTACAATTAATTCAGAAGTTAATAAACTTCTAAAAAACCCCAAGATAACCCTATGGTTAAAAGAAGCTGAAGCCAATGTACAACAAGCATTCAAAGAAGAAATTAAATATTCTGCTAAAGACTGTTTTGATGAACTTGCAGAAGTTCAATTGAGAGCAAAAAAAAGAGGTGGAAACTATCAGCACGAAATAAAAGCTATTGAACTGAAGGGTAAATTAGGTGGTTTATTTGTTGATAAACATCAGGTAACAGGTGGTGGTCTTGCTGATGTTCTTGACCAACTTAAATAAAGGTATCTATGGAAAACGAAATTGACTTAAACAAATTGCAAAAACTCAAAGACCATTTACCGTTTTTTGCAAGTAATTTTCTGAAAATCAAAACAAAGAATCAAGGTATTATTAATTTTAACTTCTCAAACATTCAGCTTGATGCACACAATAAAATTGAAGCACGTAAAAGAGAAGGTAAACCGTGTAAGATAATATTCTTGAAATCTCGTCAGGTCGGTATGTCCACCATGACAGAAGCAAGATATTTTCAAAAGATTCTGTTCAACCGTGCTAAAAACGCATTCGTTCTTGCTGATAAATCTGATTCAGCACGCAACATTTTTTCAATGACTAAAAGATATTATGACAACCTTCCTGAAGGTTTGAAAATACCTTTATTGAAAGACAGCACAGAAGAACTTGCACTTGCGACTGATTCAAGTTTTAGAGTTGGTACAGCAGGGAGTAAATCAGTTGGTCGTTCAATGACCATTAATTATTTTCACGGTTCTGAAGTTGCGTTTTGGGCTAACGCAAATGACATTGTTTCAGGTATGCTTCAGACAATACCTGATAACCCTGATTCAGAACTGATTCTTGAAAGCACTGCAAACGGCACATCAGGTGACGGTGCATATTTCTACAATATGGTTCAAAGTGGTCTTGATGATAAATCAGACTTCATGACACTGTTTTATGCGTGGTATCAACAGCACGAATACAGACGTAAAATAGTTGAACCGATAAAATGGACTGATGAAGAACTTGAACTGAAAGCACTTTACAACCTTGATGATGAACAACTTGCATGGCGCAGAGCAAAACTGCTATCAGACTTTAAAGGACGTGAGTATCTATTTAAGCAAGAATATCCTTCATCAATTCAAGAAGCATTTGTGACAACTTCTAACGCATTGATACCTTTGAACTATATTGAAATGTCACGTAAAAACAGAGGTATTACAGGTGAAGGTTTACCTATCGTAATCGGAATAGACCCTGCAAGAAGTTCTGACAGAACTATTATAACAATAAGACAAGGCAGAGTTGTTCAGAAATTTTACAGGTTCTTTAAAATGGATAACGTAAGACTTGCAGGTATAGTGATGCGATTAATTCAGTCAATTAAACCTGCTAGAGTGTTTATAGATTACGGTCACGGAACGGGAGTATATGACATTCTTGTTGCACAAGGTATGTCTTCAATTGTAGAACTTGTTCAATTCGGTTCTATGGCTTATGACAATAAAAAATATGCAAACAGACGTGCTGAAATGTTTGACAATTTGCGTACATGGTATATGCAAGAAGGTGGTGTATATATCAAAGACCAAGAATATATTGAAGAATTTGTAAGAGATATTTCAATTATTCCTGACCTTAAAGTTTCTGATTCAACAGGCAGATACGCATTAGAGAAAAAAGAAAATATTGTAAAAGGTACAGAAATTCATTCAACTGACTTTGCAGATTCTCTTGCACTCACTTTTGCAAGTCCTGTTGCATACGCACCCAAAGAATTTGGTTATGACAGTAATCAGATACAAACAGTTAATAAAAATTGGCAACAAAGACTTTAGAAAGGAGTAATATTATGTTTCCACTTTTAGCACTTGCGGCACTTGCAGGTTTTGCAGGTTATCAATATTCAAAAGCAAAACATAACAACACTACAACTACAATACAGAATACAGCAAAAACAGATGAAGCAAAAGATTCAACAGCTAAAAACGTTAATGCATACAATTATTACACAAGTGATTCTGAAAATGGCACTACACTTTTTGGTCAAAACAAAAGTCAAAAAAGAAATTTGTTCGGCACATAAATACAAAGTAATCATTCTGACATTCGCACCTGTTAATGCTAAAGAAAGAAAGCTGTTAAAAGATACAAGAATTGTAAAAGTAGCAATAAACCAACACGCAGAATACTTAAAACCTGATTACAGGATATGCACAGATTACGGTGTTATTGGCAATTTGCTTCAGAACTATCAGCAAAAAATCATTACAACGCGTGAATGGGTTCCGAATAAAAGACTTATTTACGCAGGACAGATTCAGTTTAAAGGTTCAACAATTGTTTCTTGTGTTGAATACATTATACAAAAAGGGTTCAAACAGATTCTTATTGTTGGTGATAACACGGTTCATGCAGAAAGTTTTCAGGACAGAATAAACACAGAGTTGAAAAGAATTAATGAAGAATCTGATGTAAAGATTTTTCAATACAGAAAAGGCAACTTCAACTTGCCTGTTAAATCAGTAAAACAATTTACGAAAGGAGTATAAAAATGGGACTATTTTCAAAACCTTCACCAACAGTTGTACAACAAACTGCACCTGCACAAGAAGAAAAAAAAGAAACGGCAAAAGCTAAATCAAGACTTCTTGAAACACAAGGTGGTAACAAAGGTGCTGAACTTCAAGCACAACAAGGTCAGTCTATACGTAGGATATTTGGCTGATGTATAGCGAATTATTAGACAAAAACACGTATAACGCAATTTATATTGTTGAAGCCGTACTTGACAACCTTTGTGAAGATACGAAGACAGAATTGAAGAAGATTCATAAAACTTATAAAACTTCTGATGATTCCAATTATTTACAATGCACACTTGATGCAATTAAAGATTCAGATATTTTTGTTGTCAAATTACGAGAAAATAACGAACCTGTTGGTTTGTACGGTCTTATTCAGTTGGATAATGAATCAGCAGGTATATTTTTATTGACAACAGATAATCTGCACAAAGGAAACTTAATCACCTTCTTGAAAGGTGCTAAAAAGCAAGTTGATGAATGGTCAAAGCAATATAAATTAATTATGGATAACTGCTATAAGCAGAATGAAACAATTAAAAAATGGTTAAGACTTTTAGGGTTCAAACCTTCAGAATATCAAGATGACAATTTTCAGATTTATTACAAAGGTGACATAAGTCTGTATAAATAATAAGGGAATTTGCAAATGAATACAATTGATATAACAGAACAAGAAGAAAAACTTGTTATTGAAAGATTCAGAGAGTTGAAAACAGAACGCAACAGGTATATTGACCGTTGGCGCGATGTTCAAGACTATGTTGCAATTACAAATGAAATAAACACTGAATTTGAAGACAACAAGCAACCGAATGAACAAAAGGACATTTTCATTAATGACCCTACTGCATTCATATCTGTTAATCAAGCAGGTGATTATCTTGCAGGTATCTTGTGGAACTTGAACGCAGTTACACTTGAACCTTCTAAATACATCAAAGATAAAGCACAAGGTGCTGACCTATCTGCATTTTACAAAAAAGCCACTGAAGTTTTTCTTGAACAAATGAATGCAACTGATGCAGGTTTTCAAAGTATTTTGAAATCATACTGCTATGAACAATTCAGTTACGGAACTTCAGGAATCGGAACATTCAAGTCTAAAGAATTTGAAAACGGTCAGTCTGAATGCTGTCTGTCTTTCAAACCATTTGGTGTTTGGAACTCATGTATTGATGAAGGTTCTAACAATAAAATTGATGTTGTTTATACAGTTTATCATTGGCGATTAAATCAAATCATTGAAGAATTTTGTTATGATAACGGTTC
>Ga0326511_10003186_pt1 | contig 13190 bp, 14 predicted proteins | sample 0_2496_0518_D_FD_203701 | JGI IMG/M metagenome (GOLD analysis project Ga0326511, IMG submission 203701) | Bovine rumen microbial communities from UC Davis, California, United States - 0_2496_0518 | ecosystem: Host-associated > Mammals > Digestive system > Stomach > Rumen | place: USA... | reverse complement strand
AAAGAAAATGTCGCAGATATTGTAGACGAATCCGGTAAAAACGGTATGCGGTTGGTCATTGTCTTAAAACGCAATGGCAACCCTGACCTTGTAATGAATAAGTTGTATAAACATACTGGACTTCAGTCTAGTTTTGTATTCAGCAATACAACACTTTTCAATGGTCGTCCGTATGAAAATCTGAATCTTCTTCAGTTGATTCAGATGTATTGTAACAAGCAGTGTCAGATTAAGCTTCGCACAACACAGTTCGATTTGAACGAATATAACATCCGATTGGAAGTATTGCAAGGTCTTATCCGTGCAGACTCCATGATTGACGAGGTAATCGCAACAATCCGTGCATCGGAATCTAATCTAAATGTCGTTCCTGACCTTATGGAAAAATTCGACTTTACAGAACGTCAGGCGAAAGCTATTGATGCTAAGAAGCTCGGTTCTCTGAACAAGATGAACGTCAAGAAGCTGGAAGAAGAACGCGATATGCTGACAGTAAAGGCCGCCCGCTGTATGGAAATCATCAACAATCAGGTAGAACTTGTAAAAGAGCTAATTCATGATATTGATGAGTATGTAAATAACGGCGGTTATTTTAAGCATGATGAACGTCGAACCGAAATTCAGGTGTGTGACGATAAGATTGATGACATTTTGACAATTCCTAAGGAAGACATTGTTGTCATCTATTCTCACAATCAGATGCTTAAAGCAGTGAAGTTAGACGAATATAACATGCAAAAGCGTAGCGGAAAAGGCCAAAACTTGAAGCTGAGAGACAATGACTTTGTTGAAAAAGTCTTTACGTTGTCTACGCATGATAACATCTTGTTCTTTACAAAGAATGGTAGATGTTATACAGTACCAGCATATACAATCCCTATCGTTGGAAAGCAACAGATAGGAAAGTATCTGGCAAACTACATCGAAATCGAAGCCGACGATGAAATCGAGTCAATCCTGCCCGTAACAAAAGAAGAACAGGATAAGGACTTAATTCTAATTACAAGAATGGGACTTATCAAACGTACACCTTTTGCAAATACGGTAACAAGATTTAAGTCGGCGCGCGTAATTGACTTCAACGAAGGTGACTCTTTGTTGACAGCTTTCATGGCTGGAGATGGAAACGTACTGGCAATGACGGCTCAGGGAAAAGGACTGAAGTTCTCAATTCAAGACCTTAGACCTATAACCAGTCGTACAGGCAAGGGTGTTCGTTTAATGAAATTAAGCGAATCTGACTATATTATTTCTGCTCTAAATGTGGATGATGACAGTCAAGTCTTCATGCAAACAAAGCTTGGCAAAGGAAAACGTGTCGAAGCAAAGAATCTCAATCCACATGGTCGAGGAACAGCAGGCCAGCGCATTATGTCTTTCAATAAAGGAGACGAACTCGCTGACGCAACGCTTATCAAAGAGGATGAATCTATCTTCTTGATTACCAATGCAGGAAATATCATCCGTATTCCTGCGGCAAGTGTTCCGATTATTGGACTAAGTGGGAAGGGAGTTGCTACAGTAAACCTTCCTGAAGGTTATCAAGTAATATCCGTATCTGCTGCTCCTAAGCAGGAAGAAGAGGAGGAAACTGAAGAAGATGCAGAATGACTTCAGCCTTGAAGCTATTCGCGGCGGCCTTAGCAATTACATTGGTAGTTGTTTGGGCGCGCTGCCAAAAGCCACAGGTATCCCAGAGAATAGATTAATCATATCTATATTAATGGAAGAAATCTTAAAAACGTCACAATCCGACAAGTCTAAACCATGTAATTTGGAGTTCTTGAAACCTGTTTTTGACGGAATTGATGTGGCTTTGTCTCAAAATATAAAGTTTTTATCTACGCAGTCTTCTATTCCTACGGAACAGATTGTTAAGATTCAGGAGCTTCGCTCTATGATTGAAGGGTTTAAGACCCAGAAGGGATAAGCATGCATTACCGCTTATCGGCCCCAAAGGATACCTCTAAAAAGGGTATCCTGACAAGGGCAGAAAAAAGAGAAGTTGTATTAGCGCTTTGTTATTTTGAAACGGTAAAATTTCAAGATGACAAGATTGTTCTGGATATTTCAACAGAAGATCGTGCTCTTACAGCATATGAACAACTCTTAAAAGTAGATTGGATAATCCCGACACGAGCCGGGAATCAAATCGAGCTAAAAGACGTTCCCAATAAGAATTATATTCATTTTGTGCAGAAACGCTTAAAAAAGGCTGATGTAACAAAAGGTATCTTTCAATATCTATATTCTCCTTTTAGTCTTTTGGTTATGCTATCAAAAGTTAAGACGCAACCTACAGGAGAATGGGTATTAGAAACCGTACATAAACAGCCATTAAGTGATTGGTTGCAAAATGTATATAATATAAATGCAAGTATCATTGATACAGGTGTTTCTTTTTCTATAGAGGAAAAAGAGAAAATCAAAAAAATTGCATACGAAAGGTTGAGGTAAATGGCAGGAAAGAAAAAGAAAAAAGAAGAAGAGCAGGAAAGCACTGAGACCAAAATGGTCCCCTTAGCAAAGCGACTTCAGACCATGGACAAGCTGTGCGAACAGGCCACAAAGAATGGGCTTGCACTGGCTGGTCGTATTACAAATCCAGAAGTTGCAAAACGACTGGAATTGCGATACATTCCAACACCAAGCCCTGACATTAATCGTGCAGTAGGTGGAGGATTACCCATTACCCGTGCTACTATTATTGCGGGCGCTCCAGATAGCGGTAAAACTGGTCTTGTTTTGGAAACTATCGCATGTAATCAGCAGGCAGACCCAGACTTTGTTGCGGTCTGGATTGAAACAGAACATTCGATTGACCAAAAAACATTGACTAACACTTACCATATCGACCTCAATCGTTTTATCGTGTTCTTTCAGAACAGTACTAGTGCTGCAGAAGGTATTGGTGATTTGCTGGCTACGATTTTACGCTCAGACGTAAATCCGAATATTGTGGTTATTAACTCTTTGAAGATGTTGGTACCACAAGATGAAATCGGCAAGCCAATGACAAAAGAAACGATTGGCAAACAAGCTCGTTTAAACAGCGCTCTCATGAAGAAGCTGATTCCAATGTTTTCCGAGTCAAATGCAGCCTTTGTAATGATTCAGGACTTAACGACAGAAATTGGTAAGATGTATGGGGACCCTCTCGGTATTGCCGGTGGTTGGGCAATACGATATGCTTCGTCGTTGACTCTTGACCTTCGTAAACTTAGCATTCAGGACTCTGACCCAATCAAACGTGACGAAGGACTTAAGATTAAGTTAAGTGTCAAGAAGAATCATTGTATTACAGACAGATATCCTTATGTGGCTGTAGAATACTTTGTTGAATTTGGTCACGGTATCGAAAAGATGCTTCCTGTTCTTGCTGCTTTGATTGATATGGGCGCAATTGAAAAAGCAGGCGCATGGCTCAGAATGAGAGATGCAAACGGAGAGTTAATGCCAGACTGGAGCTGGAACGGGAAGGCAGCTTATAAAGCAGATATGGTTGCACATCCTGAAAAGTTTGACGCATTGCTGAAGATGGCAGAGTCCAAAATCATTACGCAGCTTTCTGACGAAGAAGTAAAAGAAATCGAACAGCAGGAAGCTTTGGATGCAAATGCCGTTAAGGAAGACAATAAAGAGGCTGATCTTCTGGATCAGGCAACAGCATAATGGGGCAGTGTCAATGGGGGCATAACGATTGCAAAAGAGAGGGAGAGTCATGCTCCTCCTGTCTATTGGAAAATTTCTTTTATGTCCCCAAAAATAAGCCTAAAATTATGTTGAAGCACAAAACGAATGCGCCAGATGGTAGAATGGGAAGTAAGTTTGAGTATGCCAACCATAAAAGTAATGAAGCATTAGTATCTACGTCTATGACACTTAATTCTGGAGCAACAGGAAAAGAAAAGGGCGATGAACAAATACGAGGCATTGTAGAGGTAATGGAAGAACTAAAAACCCAAATGCCTGACCGAGTTGGAGGAACGAAGTCCTTTTCTATTCAGCGTAAATGGTTAAACAAACTGAATAAAGAAGCCCAAGAGGAAAACAAAGAATTTTGGTATTTGAAATTTGCGTTTTCCGAAGACGAAGGGTGTGCGGGCCAAATTTTTGTTGTGACCGAACAAGATATAATAATGTCTATGGTAGCAACAATGATACGTGACCGCAAAATTGCAGCAGAAGCTCAAGCTAAAATCGACTTGTATCAAAAGAAGTATGAAGAACAGCAGTCAAAGGTTGTTGCCTTAAAAGCTGAACTAGAAAAAGTACAGGCCGAATTGAACTTTGTTCGCATAAACGAAAAAATGAACCAAAAACTACCTGATTTTGAATTTACGTCCACAAGAAGACTTGAAAAAGTCTAATCAAAGACGTATAATAGGAAGTGGCAATGAACGACATTCAAAATAAGATTTGCCAGCTTGTAGCTGCAGCAAATCCACAAAGTCCATTTGAGTTTGTCAGAAAAGCCATAGCAGATCAGGCAATCTCAAAACTAAATAATGACATATTAATATGTAAGGAATGTCCAAGATGTTCCAATATAAGGACTATATGTAATGGTTCTTCCACTTCTGAAATATTAATTATCTCAGACAGTGTAACAGAACAGCAGGCAATGAGCCAACAGACAAGACTAGCCCCATTTGAACTAGCAACAGAGAAAAAGGTGTTTGATATAACATTATCGTCAATGAATATTGACACCTCAAAGATAGCATGGATGAATGCAGTAAATGGGGCGCAAATAGTCAATGGAAGAAATATTGCTCCCGATCAGCAGACAATACGAAAATGCTCATATTTTGTCAAAGAAGCAGTTCGTATCTTAAATCCTAAAATGATTATATTGGCGGGCAATATTGCGCTCAATTGTTTTGTTCAAGATACCATTTATAAGAGACATGGAAAAATGATGCAGGTATATATGATGCCTGCATTTCCTGTCTATAGTCCTACTATGATAAAAAGGGTAAAGGGAACTCTTCCAGATGAAAGGGTTTTTCAAATGCAAGAAGACTTCATAAAAGATATGCGGTCAGCATTTAGTTTCTTTATGAGAACTTACCCAGATGTAAAGATAACAATGTAATTTAACGGAGGGAATTATTACTATGGCAACTGATTTTCAGAATATGATTAATGAAGGCGAAAACTTTGTAAACGGCATCCCGAACATCTCTGTTCCGACGCCGGGCGAAAAACCTGCAGGTATTCCTGATTTGTTTGCTGGGCTTGGTACGCCGCAGCCCGCCGCACCTGCAACTCCTATGTTTGACTTTTCTATTCCTGCTCCTGCACCAGCTGTTCCCACTCCTGCAGTGCCGACTCCTGCTGTTGATGTAGCTCCGGCTGCTCCTCCTAAAGTAGAAGCAGAAAAGAAGGAAGAACCCAAGGCAAAAGAAGCTGTGGAAGAAAAAGAGGAAGCAAAAGCAGAAACAAAAGAAGAAGCAACAGAAGCACCTGCAGAAGAAAAGCCGAAAAAGCGTCGTCGTAGAAAGACTGTTGAAGCAACGGTATCTACAGATGAAGAAACGGCTAAGAAAAATGAAACTTTCGTAATGCCAATTGACCCGACGCTTTCCATCTCTAAGGTTGTTGAAGAAATGGCTCTGGCTCCAGACAATGACTTCATTGAGGCGAAGCAGAGCATCGAGGAGAAGATGAACGCTATTCAGGTTCATAAAGATTTGGATAAGGCAAATATCAACTTGCTGTATCAGCGTATTGATGAACTGAATAACATTATCCATGAAAACCTTGAAATGGCGAAGTCTCAGTACGAAAACTTCACTTCCAAAGACGGCTTCCTTCAGAAAGCATATGAAACCAATATGTCTGGCAGCAGTGCCGAAGAACGTAAACGTAATGCTACTTTGGCGCTGATGAAATATAAGATGAAAGATGGTACGTCTGTAAATCTTTATCAGGTTGCATGGGCTCTTCGTCATGCTGCAAATTTCTTCAATGATGCCGCTGACCAGCTGGAAACCAAGCGTCGCCTGATTAAAGGTATTCAGGACTCCATCTTGATTCGTCAGTAAGAAAGGACAAAAATAAATGAGTTTTAATAAGTTAAAACGTGTTCGTCAAATTTCGGCCACCCCGCTTCCGAGTGGGTTGGCTTCCCCTCTGCCGGGGAAAAGCGGTAATATCACTTATCTGTCTGTTCAGACTGTAATTGATATGCTTAATATCGCTTTTGGAGATTCGTGGTCTGTACAGTATAGTGACCCTGTAGAAGAACCCTTTTCTTCTCCACAGAATCGAGTTATTCGAGTAAAGGCAACATTGAGTGTCGATACGATTGACCCGCAAACTGGTGAAAAGGTTCATATTGTTCGAGAAGGCTTCGGGGCGGAAAAGCTTAAGCGAAATGGCGAAGAAAACATTACTAAAGCAGCCCAGTCGGATGCACTAAAGAAGGCCGCATCTACATTTGGACTTGACGCACAGCTTCGTCGAAATCCAATTGAAGCTCAGTTCTTCTATATGCTTTATTCCGAACCGCCGTTCTTAACCTGGACACAAGAGAATATGACTACGTATGCAAAAGAATGGGAGAGGATTAACACAATCGCAGCACAGTATTCGCTGACTCCCGCTATTCTAAATGCATACATGGCTAAATTCTCCGATGGAAAAGATACATTCATTTCACCGAGCAACATCGGACATTTTGTGGAAGAGCTGTCAAAAATCTATAAGCCGTCTACGGAAGGTGTAGCTCCTCTGATGATGCCCGAAATCAAAACAGAACAGAAAGTCGGCTGATTACATTGAATATTCAGGTCTTTTCAGGAGATATCTGTTCTAAAACAGCAGGTTTATCTCCGCATAATGACATAAGAGTTGAATTGTTTTTGGCTGGTTGCAAGATGGCCCGAGAGGGTCATCCTTGCCCCGGCTGTTTTAATTCTCCTCTTTGGGATAGTAAAGGAGGAAGGTCGCAAGATATTAGCGAAGTCATTCAGTACATAGAAAAGATGACTGACAACCGATATATTACCATTGTTGGCGGCGAACCCTTAGACCAATATCCTGAAGTAGTAGAATTGACAAAGAGACTTAAAGAAGAAAAATTTCATATTGTACTCTTTACTCATTATACTATGTCAGAAGTAATCCAAAGCTATGCGCAAGTATTGAAACATATTGATATGCTTATTGATGGCAAGTTTGATATGGAAAAACGTATTTTTGATACAGATTTGCGCCCAGGCATACTACATGTCGTAGGGAGTTCAAATCAGAAAATATGGTTCAATTACTCTGGTGAATTTGTTGACGTAACAGACTGTTATGACTTAAGACCTTTTTACGAAGGGGGTGGAGAACATAAAAGAATTAACTTATGAAGTCAACGGCAGAACATTCGTTGCCGACATGGAATTGGTAGACAAAATTCTGCTAACAGACGAAGACTCATTAAAAGTGATCGAGTATACAACGCTTAATTCGAAAATTATTCCAGTTAAACGAAAATTTCAGTATAAAAATGACACAGTATATTATATTGAAAATTATCAAGGTGTCGGACAAAGCGTTGTTGTCGTAGATGAAAACGCTTTAATTCAAAATTTAGTCCAAAGCATACAGGAAAACACCAACTTTGAAGAAACAGACTTCTTCCAGAATGTGCAGGGCCAAGCACGAGCGAAAAGAAGTTCTATTTTGCTTTCCAAAAACTACGCCATTCAGGGCGCAAACAATGAACTTCATATCCATAAAGGGTTGTTTGCTCTGATATCATCTTCAGATGGTCACATTGAGGGAAGCTCAGAACGTATTGTTACAAATTTTTCCGCAAAAGAAGTTGCAACTTGCACAATGCTAAATGCTTCAGGTACGATTTGGACGAACAATAATCAGGTGTATCAGTTATTTTACATGGAAACTGATATGAAAAAGATACATCCTATGTTCACTGTAAAAAAGAAGGGAGTGGAAGGTGCAGATTGGCAGTTTCAGGTACTGCCATCAAAGAAAGTCAACTTAAAAGTAGATTTAACAAAAATCAAGCAAGAGTTAGACAATAGCAACTGGGATGCAACAAAATTACTTCAGCAATCAAATCAAAAGGATTCTGAAGAGCGAATTATGGATATCTTTTTATAAGTTAAAAATAGGAGGGATTTTCTTTGGCATCATTTATTGACAATCTGGTTGACCATTTTAAGATTAAAAACCATTGCATTTGGGTCAACACATTCGAAGAACAGAGAACCTTAACATATGTTTATGATGCAATCAGCAAATTCGGCGGAAAAAACATCATTGAGTGGTCTGCGGCCACAGGCGCGGCTAAAATCAATGCATTTAACCATCGCCGGGAAAAAATGCAGACGTCGGGAGATGGAGCATTATTTGAAGATGCCAACCCGATGGAACTAATTTCCCGTAATCCACTGTCTTTATTGGAAGCAGTGAAGTATTCACAGGAAAATGAGGATGAAACCACTTTCTTTGTAATTAAAGAGCTGATTGGAATTGAGTCTGACCCTATTTTACAGAGATTCATTCGAGACTTGAAAGAAAGTCTTTCTGTAAACAGTGAGCAGTATTCTCCAATCATTGTTATCGCACCTACTGGAGACATTCCGTATTCTTTGCGTAAGATTTTCACCGTAATGGATGTAAAATTGCCGGGTAAGGATACCATCTCTGAATACGTAAATGCGTTCTGGAGAAAACATGAGGATGCAAAACGAGATGAGGCGACTAAAAACAATATCGTTGAAGCAGCTAGTGGTCTCAGTACGATTGAAATTATGCGAGCATTTAACCTTTCTTACCTTAAGGAGGGAGAGCTTCGTCCAGATTTCATCGTAAAAGAGAAAATCCAGACTATCCAGAAAAGCGGCATTCTGACGTACAAGATTCCAAATAAAACCTTGGATGACATTGGTGGTCATGAAAAGCTTAAGGAATGGATCCAGAGAGTAAAGCGTTGCTCGTCTAAGGAAGGCCGCGACTTTGGCATTAAGGCTCCGAAAGGATACGTTTCTGTTGGCTATGCTGGTAATGGTAAAACTGCCATTGCAGAAGCTATTGCAAACTATTTTGGCGTTCCTTTTGTTGTGTTGGATCTTTCCAAAATCATGGGTGGCATTGTAGGTGAATCTGAACGCGCCGCTCGACAGGCTTTTGAGGTATTGGACACAATTGGAAATTGTGTAATCCTGTTGGATGAAGTTGAGAAAATGCTTGGCGGCGTAAAGTCCAGTAACCGAAGTGATGGAGGAACGCTTGCCCGAGTATTCGGTGTAGTTCTGCAGCATTTGAATGATAACTCAAATCAGTTCTATATCATGACATCAAATGATATTAGCCAGCTGCCGCCAGAACTTACACGCTCAGGGCGTTTGGATAAAAAATGGTTCTTTGATTTTCCTGATGAGGAAGACCGAAAATCCATTTTCAGGATTCACTTTAAGAATGCAGGCCATGATTTGGACGATACACTGATTAACTTCGCAGCAAAGAACAGTAATCATTTTACTGGTGCTGAAATTCAAAATGTCGTGAATGAAGCATTGTCTCTTGCATTTCTGAATGGGGATAAAGAAGTTACAACAGACGCTATTAAACAGGCTTTATCGTCTATCCAGACGGTATTCAGCACTTCTTCTGCAGATGTTCAACACTTGCAGCGATATGTCGCTCAAAACAAAATCCCCAGTACAGCAAAAGCTCATGTAGAAAATACTCCAATTAAAAAGGAAAATCTTATGGATGTTTTGTTGGGACGTGAGGAACAACCGGCATGATTGCAAATGAACTCTTTAAGCGAAAGCAGGCAGTTATCAAGGAGTCATGCCCAGATATTCCAATTAGTGACCAGTTAAAATACGAAGCTGAATGCAGGCGACAAATTAACTGCCTTAAATCAGATATTCAGACCATGATAACTATGTACTCTCAGTCTGAATATATTTCAGTTAGACTATTGGAGCCATTGCGGGCATTGCTAACAACAATAGATAAATACGAGTTGCCTATAATAAATAGGGACTATGTTGAATGTAATGACCCATTGGTTATCCATCAAGCGAATGAAGAGCGGAAAGCCATTATGAAAATAATGGAATCCACTTTCAGAAGTATAAATAATTAATCATCAAAAATGGAGGATGATAATATGTCTCAGTATGTAAAAGTTCAGTGTGAAGTTTTGGACGATGTGCGCCCGTCTCTGTTTCGTGAGTTGATTCAGCATTTGGATGGTGGTGTCTATGACTTGAATGAAAATCTCAAGCAGGTAAAAGCGTATGGCGGCATCACGGGTGATGTGGATTGCGTCTTGACCAAGAAAGGTGAACCACTTTCTATTGGTTTTAAGTTCACTCCGGTCAGAGCACAGGACGGAACGGTAAAACGTAAACTGGAAATTCGTGGTGATTTCTGGATGACGGGCCTGACTGAAGAAAAGTTCGCAAATACGATTCGTCAGCAGTATCAGGTAATGCACCTCACTCGTGTCGTTCACCAGAATCAGGTTACTCAGAAGCCTGTTGTCCGTCAGGATGGCAAAATTGTATTCCGAGTAGCTGCTTAAGAGACATTGGCCGCGGGGCGGAGAAATCCGCCCTTTATATTAAAATTTTAGGAGGAATTCCAATGAAAGAACTTGAATATGTAGTAAATGAAGATGGGACGTTTTCTGTTGAAACTATCGGCACTCAGGGAACTGAATGTGTAAATAGCATCAAAAAAGTACTTCAGGCTGTAAACGGTACAGTTGTTGACGAGAAGAAGAAACGTGAATATTACGATAAATCTCCGAAAGCAACGATTACCGGAGGTGCGAATTGATTGAAGCAGAAAAAGTCGACCCATTAAAGGAGCTTACCTCTGAACAGAAAAAAATTGTTGGACATCTTAATGACCAGCAACTGAAAGTAGCACTTGATGTTTACGGCGGTTCCTATGTTGAGGCAGGGCCGGGTAGTGGGAAGACAAATGTCATTGTGACACGAACAGCATATATGCTTTCTAAAGGTATTTCTCCATCGTCTATTCTGCTTTTTACTTTTACGAAAAAAGCCGCAAACGAAATGAAGGAACGCATTATTAACAAGGTAGGTGAAACAGCAAATCTAATCACGGTTTCTACTTACCATAGTTTTGCAGCAAGACAGCTCCGAAATTTTGCACAGTATATTGATCGTGAAAAGAACTTTACTATTTACGACGATACTGACAAAAACGCCCTAATCAAAGGTCTTTTAAAAGGCTTTGCGATGGGCGAAGCTGTCAAGCCTTCATTCGTTGCAAAAAAGATTAGCGGTTTTAAGGACAAGTACCTTAATCCAGAACAAGCAAGAAAATGGGTCGAAGATAAGATTGCTAAAGGAGATTGGAAGCCTGCACCATATGATAGCGTAATTCTAGAACTGTACCCCTTGTATCAGCAGGCACTCAAAAAGAACAATGCTTTAGATTTCGATGACCTAATTTTCAATATGGTATATGTTTTAGAAAATTATCCTTTGGCAAAACAGCAGCTTCTCAATCGTTATCAATACATTACTGCTGATGAAGTACAGGACAGTTCTATCGTTGATTCTCGTCTGATTTTTAATCTGATGAATCCTACAACGAAGAACATTTGTTTGGTAGGAGATACAGACCAAGCCATTTATGGTTTTCGTGGGGCTAATTCCGATAACATTTACAATTGTGCGAAATATCTTGACCTTAAGTTCTATAACTTAGAAAGAAATTATCGCTCTACTGAAAATATCGTCAATGCCGCGCAAGGCGTCATTGAAAAGAATACACGCCCAGAAAAGAAGATTTTTAGTAAAAATGGTTCCGGGTCAAAAATTAGTATCCTTGAATGCAGTACTCCAGAGAGTGAAGCAAAAAAAGTAGTCAGCACTATTGAGAAATTAAAAGTCTTAACAAAAGACACCGAAGAAGCTGTAGACTATAAGGATATGCTGATTCTCTGCAGAACAAGTGCTCAGACAAGAATCATTGAAGACACGCTTCTTAAACAGCAAATACCATATGAAATAACAAATGGGACTTCTTTCTATGAAAGAAAAGAAGTAAAAGACTTAATTGCGTATTTGCAATTTGTCTCTAACCCCAATGACACAATGGCCTTAGAGCGTATCATCAACGTGCCAAAGCGTAATATCGGCAACGCCGCATGGAAAAAAATTCAACAGTTCCTAATGACAGAATATCAATCTAATGGTATACTGACATTAGAGGAGGTTCTCCAGAAGTTAAAAACCTTAGCAAATTCTAAGGTAAGATTCAAGAATGGGTTACTAGATTTTATTGATACAGTATCCGCTATTGCAAACAGAAGTCTTTCTGCAGAGAACGTTGCAGAAGTATTAAAGGCTGTTTTAGACAATACAGGATATCAAGATTATTTATTTTCTACTGAAGAAGAAACAGCTAGTGACCGCTGGGAGAACATTCAGGAGCTTCTTAGTATAGCCAGCACACATATAGACATTATAGACTTCATTGAAAGTATGACCCTTAATAAGACTACAGAAGAAGAAGTATCTAATAAGGTTCGTATCATGACAATGCATGGTTCAAAAGGATTGGAGTCAAGAGTTGTCTTTATTGTGGGCGCCGTTGAAGGTATCACTCCACATAAAATGTGCTTCCTCAACGGGGGCGTTGATGAAGAACGCAGACTTTTCTATGTAGCTATGACTCGGGCAAAAGAGTTTCTTATTATTTCTTATACACAGTTTATACAAAAATTTGGCACTTTCGAAAAAGTGAATCCCTCCAGATTTTTGCAGGAAATCCCTCCTCAATATGTATCGATAAGAAAAAAATAAGAGGAGATTTTATTATGAGCATAAAGGGTAGGCCAGCCGCAATGTCACGCGAAGAGAGAGTTGAGCGTGTAGCTAATTACATACGAACAAAGTTTAAGGAAATTGGTAGGCCTGTTATAATACCCAGAACTATAATGAGTCAAATTATACAAACATCTTCTGTACAGGAACACCAGTCTATTCGTTATGCAGTAGCTGCAGAACCTGATATTCTCATGGAACTCGCCAAAGCAAATATACCAAAAATAAAGCGCCCATATGCTTATAGCGTAATCGAAGGGGAGAAACCACTAATCACAGCCGAAGCGTTAAGGTCTATAGACCAGCAGCAACTTGATTATCTTCAAGAAAAGCTGTATGAGAAAG
>Ga0326511_10003184_pt1 | contig 13199 bp, 10 predicted proteins | sample 0_2496_0518_D_FD_203701 | JGI IMG/M metagenome (GOLD analysis project Ga0326511, IMG submission 203701) | Bovine rumen microbial communities from UC Davis, California, United States - 0_2496_0518 | ecosystem: Host-associated > Mammals > Digestive system > Stomach > Rumen | place: USA... | reverse complement strand
ACACCTTCAACATCGGCATCTTCACGCTGAAGCAGTCGCTTACGACATCCATCAACGTCTTGTTGCTCAGCGACCAGACGAACCTGCTGTTCTACCAGCAGAGGATCAAGACCCTCAACCGCCAGTTCACGGAATACAAGCAAGACCTCATCCGCTACCAGGAACGCCTCGATATTTCGGAAAAGCGGTCTAAAGAAACCGAAAACATCAACGCCACCTTGATCAACGCGCTGCCCTTCCAGTTCTGGTCCAAGAACGAAAACGGAGTCTACCTGACGCAGAACCTGAAAGACATCACCATGCGCGGGAACCTCAACAAGACGACCGACGCTCCGGACACCATCAAGGCCGAAGAAATCGAAGCGCGCGAAGACGGCCGCAGCAAGATTTTCACGACCTTCGAGGATGCCGACCACAACGAGATTTCCGAAGAAGAAGCAAGCATCAATATCAAGAACGACAAGCAGATTTTCGTCTACCAGAACCACTTCATCCCGATTATCGTCAATAGGCCTCCCTACAAGGTCATCGGTCTGAAGATCGACATGAGCGAAGAAAAGCGCCTTGAACGCGAAAGGAACATGCTGCGCGAGCAAAAGATTATCCACTCGCGTCTGGAAGACCTGGGAACGGCCTGCGGCGCATTCGCCCACGACTACAACAACCTGCTGGGTTCGCAAATCGGGTTCTGCCAGCTGGCGCAGGAACTGCTCAATTCTGTAACGCCCACCATCCCCGACGAAAAGGTGCAGAAGAGCCTCGCCAAGGCGTCGAGCTTTGTGAGCGAAGCGACTACCGCAGCCCAGCGAGGCAAGCAGTCGCTGAACGTGCTGCTCGATACCGTCCGCGGCAAAACAGAAAGCAAGATTCCGAGCACCGTCTTCCCGCCGGCGACCATCGTACGCAGCGTTATAGACAAAGTAATTCTCACCTTGCCGCCAAACATCCAGGTCGTCTCGGCGAAGATGAACGAAACCGTCGAAATCAAGGCCCAGGTTCCTTCGCTGGAACGCATCTTGAGTAACCTCGCAAACAACGCCATCTACGCGATGAAGGACAAGGGCGGAACGCTGAGCTTCGACGTCCAGCAGGAAGTCCTGGACCACCAGATTTTGTCCCCCTACGCCCCTCCAATACCGCCCGGGACGTACGTGAAGATATCCATCGCCGATACGGGCACCGGGATCGACTCCGGGACCCTGGAACGTATTTTTGCCCCATTTTTCACGACCAAGGCCCCCGGAGAAGGCCTCGGATTGGGTCTTTCGAGTGCCGTTCGCCTGCTAAAAGAGGGAAATGCCTATTTCACCATACAAACTACTGTTGGCGAAGGCACCACATTTAATCTATATTGGAATCTGTACGAAGATAAAGCGAACAACAAGGAGTAAGCATGGCCACGATTCTTATCATTGATGATGACGAACAATTCAACCTGATGTTGAAGTCCGCCATGGAAATCAAGGGCTATGACGTAGAAACGGCCACGAATGGCAAAGAAGCTAAAGCCCTTTACCAGAACAAGAAGTACGATGTTATCATCACCGATATCATCATGCCCGATGTCGATGGTTATGAAGTAATTTTGGACCTCCGCCGTATGGGTATGAGCAATCGTACTATCGCGGTGAGCGGTGGTGGACGTACGGCTGCGGACGACTACCTGGTCACGGCCCAGCACTTTGACGTTGCCGCCACGTTCAACAAACCCGTTGACCTGCAGGCACTGAGGGCCAAGGTCGAGGAAATTATCCAAAGCCTCAATTAACGGGCCCCTTATGAAAATCCTGATCGCCGATTTGGATAAAACCTTTATCAGCGACATCCAGCAATCCTGGTCCCTGGCGGACTCGGAGCTGTTGGTGTGTTATGACAGGGAAGCCCTCATGCCCCTCGTCAAGAACGAATCGATAAGCCTAGCCTTTATCGAGGTGCCGTTCTTGACGCTTGAAAACATGGACATGGTGAGCTACCTCAAGGAAAAGAATCCGGGTATCGAGATTTTTGTTCTCTGTGATAACAAGAATTGGCCGGGCGCCACGAGCGCCATCAACCGCGGTGCGAACAGCTTCTTGATGAAACCGGTCTCTATAGACCAGCTCGAAAGCACCGCCCAGAAAATCCAGTCGCAGCAGCAGACCAAGAACACGCACCAGCTGATGGAATCGCAGGTGCTCGACAGCCTGTTGGGCGACACCCCCGAGATGCGCAAGATTCTGAAGACGGTTTACAAGATCGCCCCGACGACCAGTACCGTCCTCATTACGGGCGAATCCGGTTCCGGCAAGGAATTCCTCGCAAACGTGGTGCACCGCTACAGCAAGCGCGCCGCGGAACCGTTCATCGCGGTCAACTGCGGGGCCATCCCGGAAAACCTCGTCGAAAGCGAACTTTTCGGTGCCAAGAAGGGATCGTACACCGGTTCCACGAGCGACAAGAAGGGCCTGTTCGAGGCCGCGAACGGCGGTACGCTGTTCCTGGACGAAGTCGGCGAGCTCTCGGCCGCCACCCAGGTGAAGCTCCTGCGTTTTTTGCAGAACCATGAGATACGTCGCGTCGGCGAAACCGAGGCGCGCTACCTGGACGTCCGCATCATCGCGGCGACCAACCGCGACCTGCAGCAGGCCATGCATGCAGGAACGTTCCGCGAAGACCTCTACTACCGCTTGAACACGTTCCACCTGCAATTGCCGCCGCTCCGTGAACGCAAGCCCGTCATCCCGACGCTCATCCGTTATTTCATACTCAAGTACAAGGAAGCCCACGGCAAGGACATCCTGGACCTCGAACCTGCGGCGCAGTATGCGTTGACGCGCTATCCGTATCCGGGCAACATCCGCGAACTCGAAAACATCGTGGAACACGCCATTGTCCTTTCGGACGACGGGATTATCCGCCTGGAGAACCTTCCGGAAGACGTCCAAGCCGAAGCACGCGAAAAGCAGTTCGCCATTCCGCACATGAAGGGCGACACGCAGAGCGAAACGGTCGAAGTCAAATCAATCGGGACCGAGATTCCGATAGAACATGCCGTAAAGCAGCCTGCCTCGACGGCTCCGGCCGCGAGCGAACAAAGCGATGAAATCATTTCTCTCGAAGAAATGGAACGCCGCCACATATTGCATGCCCTGAGCGTTTGCGAAGGCAACCGCACCGAAGTCTGCAAGAGGCTGGGCATTAGCCGCGCGACCCTCTGGCGCAAGCTGAAAGAGCTGAAAATCCAGATGGAAGGCGAAGAAACATGATGCGCATCAACAAGTATATATCCCTCAGCGGCATCGCCAGCAGGCGCGCCGCTGACGAGCTCGTCCGCAACGGGCAAGTCCAAGTCAACGGGGAAACCATCTCGGATCTCGGTCACCAGGTCGACGAAGAAAAAGACTGCGTGACGGTCAACGGGAAGGTCGCCAAACTCCCCAAGAAAACGAAGGTCATCCTTTTCCACAAGCCAGCTGGCTGCGTCTGCACAAAAGACGACCCGCAAGGGCGCCGCACCGTCTACGACTACCTTCCTCCCGGCTATCAGGGATTCAAGTACGTCGGCAGGCTCGACCTGCAGAGCCGCGGGCTGTTGCTGTTTACCGACGACGGCGAACTGCTGCACCGCTTGACCCACCCGAGTTACGAAATCCCGCGTAGTTACTACGTCTGGACGACCCGCCCGCTTTCTGAGACAGCGGCACAGAAGCTCGTGAACGGCGTGGACATCCGTGACCCCGAAGATCCGGACGCCCAAGAAGAAATCGCCTTCGCGACCGACGTCTATCTGGAAAACGGTTTTGCCGAACTCGTCCTGATCGAAGGAAAGAACCGCGAAATCCGCCGCATGATGCGCGCCATCGGCTACGAGATTCGCGACCTCAAGCGCGTAAGCTATTGCAAAATCCAGCTGGGCGACCTGCCTGCGGGAGACTTCCGCGAACTTACCGCCGACGAGATGAACAAACTTCGCCAAGCGGTACACCTATAACAATGTGAAATGTGAGGCGACCAACGAACAACCCCACATTCCTCACCCCACACCCTTAATCCTCAATCATCAATCATCCATCATGTCCAGGACTCTTTACATCGGTGACGTCCACGGCTGTGCCGACGAACTTGAGCGCATTATCGACGCCTTCGGTTTTGTGCGTGGCAGCGATACGCTTTACCAGACCGGCGACATCATCAACAAGGGCCCCGACATGTGGCGGGCCATGCAGATTGTAAAGGAACTCGGCATCTTGACCGTCCGCGGGAATCACGAGGAGCACCTCATCCGCATGATGGAAACTCCCGAAGAATACTGGAACGAAAAACAGAAAAAACGTTTCAAGGCGCTCTCGCTGGAACAGTGGCAGTCCATCCGCGACACCGTAAAAACCTGGCCGCTGTGGCGCGATACTCCGCACGCGCTTTTGGTGCACGCCGGGCTCGAACCGGGCAAGACAAGGCTCGAGGACATGAGTCCCGAAGTTTTACTTTCTATCCGCAAGTGGAATGACAAGCCCTGGTACAAACAGGTGACATGGCCAAAGACTGTCGTATTCGGACATTGGGCCAAGAAGGGATTCGTGAACATCCCCGGCTTCATCGGGCTAGATTCCGGTTGCGTCTACGGCAAGTGCCTTACCGCCTGGTGCCCCGAAGAAGACCGTTTCTACGAGATTCCCGCCGCACGCGAATACACGCCCGTAAAGGACAAGGCGAAAGAATCCGAAATGGCACCATGCAAGGTGCTAGGCGACAACAGTCCCGACAGCGTCCCGCCAAAAACCTTTGACGAAATCAAGTCCCGAATAGAAAGCGGCGACATCGCCCCCGCGCATAATTCCGCCGAAGAAGAAACCATCCGCAAGGCGAGCCCCTCCATCAGCGCCGAATGGGCCGGGTATTAAACTTTCTCCTAAAGAGGACCTTATGAAAAAGATCTTGAGTATTTTGTACACAGCTAGTGCAATCCTCCTTTGTAGCTGCGGCGACGACTCTTCTTCTTCACCGGACGATCAGATTGCCGATGTTTCTTCCGCAGAAGAAACCAGTAGCAGCTCTTTCAAAGACGATGCTGTATCAAGTTCCCACAAAGAATCCTCAACAACAAATAGCAGTTCTGCGAAGTCTACATCCAGCAGTTCTGTATTTAGCAGCAGTTCAGAAACAACGAATCCTGGACAATCTTCATCTTCCAAAACTTCTTCATCGTCACAGTCTACATCTTCCAGTGAATCTTCTTCCGAAGAATCCTCGTCCGCAACAGTTTCTTCCTCCAGCCTATTTAATCCCTGTAGCGAGGCCCCGACCTTTAAAGAAAACTGGAAATACTTGAACCCAGACATTCAGTATGGCTGTTTCATGGATTCCAGAGACAATCAATACTACGCAACCGTCAAAATCGGCAATTACACCTGGATGGCCGAAAACCTGGGATACAAATATCTCGAAGCAAGCAGCACAACAAATTCATGGTACGGATACAGCTCTAATGGATTCCAAACCCAGGATCAACGTGGATACCTGTATACCTGGGATATCGCGATGGCCGATACGAACTGCCTTACCGGCAATTTATGCAAGCCACGAGGTCAAACGCGCGGCATTTGCCCAGAAGGATTCCACCTTCCCTCTTACTGGGAATGGCAAGACCTTTTCAACGCTGTTGGCGGCGAAAGCACTGCAGCCCGCGATCTCAAGTCAACAGAGGTTTGGGCAGACACCGCAAAAGGGACCAACAAGTACGGTTTTAGCGTAATTCCTAACGGACCTCGATACGGAGCGGGGTATTCCAATCCTGTTGACTTCAATACAGTCTTTTGGACATCCATTGAAATCGGAAAAGGATCCATCATCACCACCGGTTTTGCAAGTGAAGACAACGTCGGTTCATTGATGCATGAAAACAAGGAATTTGCCTTTTCCATTCGCTGCCTTATGGATTATCCTGAACAAGCAACGTCCCATTCTGGCATACCCCATAATCCAGATAAGATTTACCAGTGCGACGAAATGCTAATGGACGACATAAATACCTGGCATTTCAAAAACAAACAGCAAGAAGAATTACAGTACTTTATTGACGACAGTGATTCAATATCTATCTCTATAAAAGGCTCCTATTCAGAGAGCATTAATAAAACAAGCTACACTAATAACGAAGATGGTCTTTACTATATGTTCTGGGCGGCTTTAAGCGCCTGTAAGCGCTAGTAAGAAGCACTCCAAACAGTAGAATTATCTAAATTTTACAGTATGACAATTGACGAACTTTACAAGCGCCTAAGCTCCATCCACCCCGGAGCCGTACTCTGCACATACACCAAGGAAAAGGTGGAGCAGATGCTCCCGCTGATCAACGAAATCAACGAGCGCAAAAAGGACCAGGACACCGTCATTCTCGCGCACAGCTATGTTGCGCCCGAAATCGTCCTGGGCGTTGCCGACTATACCGGCGACAGCTTCAAGCTGAGCGAAGACGCCACCAAGGTCACGCAGAAGACAATCCTTTTCTCTGCAGTGCGCTTTATGGGCGAAACGGCCAAGATCCTGAACCCCGAAAAGGACGTCTTGATTCCCGGGCCGCTTACCGGATGTAGCCTCGCCGACTCTATCACGGGCGAGCAGGTGCGCAAGCTCCGCGAACAGCATCCGGACTACACGTTCGTCTGCTACATCAATACGACTGCCGCCGTCAAGGCCGCCTGCGACGTGTGCGTCACCAGCGGCAACGTGATGAAGATTGTCGAAAGCCTCCCGACAGACAAGATTTGCTTTGTCCCGGACAAGCTCATGGGCGAAAACATCAAGAGCGAGATGGAAAAGCGCGGCGTCAAGAAGGACTTCATTTTGCACGACGGCTGCTGCTACGTCCACGAGACCTACGACTCGGACCTCATCAACTTCTTCAGGAGCCAAAACCCGGGACTCAAGGTGGTGAGCCATCCCGAATGCCATCCCGGCGTCGCCCTCCTGAGCGACTACGTCGGCAGCACGGGCCAGATGGTCAAATACATCGGCGAACAGCCGAAGGGCTCCAAGTTCCTGCTCCTTACAGAATGCGGCCTCAACGCGCGCATGCACTACGAACATCCGGACATGGAATTCATCGGCAGCTGCAGCATGTGCAAGTACATGAAGTCTAACTCCCTCGAGAACATCCTCGAGACGCTGCGCCACCCCGAAAAGGCGGAGCACGTCACAATCGACGAGCCGACCCGCGTAGCCGCCAAGAAGTGCATCGACGCGATGTTCCACTACGCGAACCTCTAGGCCCAGCAAATGAAACCGCTGTTCAAGGGGATCCTCGCCATCGCGTTTTTGGCCATCGCGGCAGCAACGCCTGCGTTCGCCTATGACCACATCCAGTACGATGACAGCTACTGGCCGCGTTCCTACTACGTAAACGCCGCTTTCGGTACGTTCTTCACCTGGGGGGATATCAACGAACGCCCCATCACGGTAACGGATTCCGTCGAGGAGAAGCACAAGATCTACACGCCCGACATGCTCGTCTTCCCCTCGCCCGAAATTACGCTCGGCGTGAACATCCGCTGTTTTTCGCTCAACGTGGATTTCCAGTACTGGAAGACATCGCAGGACCTCGTCGACATAGACGCGTCCGAAGACGCAACTATCTGGCGCGTAGGATTCGAGTTTACGTACAACCTATTCTGGCCCGAAGATTTCCAGGTCGGCGTCGGGCTAGGCTATTCCTATACAAATATCACCGCCGAAAACACAGCCTTTATTGGCGAGAAGGTTCAGGATTCACACCTGATGGGCTCCGGACTGGCCCTAGTGACCAACATCCATTACTACTTCACGGAAAACTTCGCCATCGTTCCTGCCGTCAAATTCTACGAGAACTGGTTTAAATTCGTCAATTCCAAGGCGACCGGGACCTGCGACCTCGACCCGTTCCTCTGGCAAAGCTATATTTTTGCATCCATCGGGCTTCAATACCAGTTCTAGCCGATGTTAAAAGGCTCGCATAATTCTATCTTTGCGGGCCATGAAGAACTTCCCTAAAATCCTTTTACCCTTATTGTTGGTTTCTGCTGTTTTTGCCCAGGAATGGGACGAAGACGGGTGGGCGTCTACCTACGCCTCCATGGCGGCTTTTGAAAACCGTCCGGACGGCAACCCCGCATTGTTCAACCGCCCTGGCTATGTGAAACCGATTATCGACAATCTTGGCAACGTCCTGAACAGCAACTGGTTCGCAAGCGCGACCGTCGGCGAGAAAATCGGCTTCGAAGTGGGCCTTCCCATTTCGCTAATCTTCATCAACGATGACGACAAGACCTTCAACGAATACGGCATGAACTCCCCCACGATTTTCGGTGGACATGCCGACCTGAGTCAACCGGTTGATGTCTTGCTTGACGGCCCGATGGTTTACGGAAACAAGACGCTCAGCAACCTGAGTCTGTTTACTTACCCGTACCTGCAGACAGCCGTCAGTTTCTACCACGCCCGCCTCGTGCTCCGTGGAATGTTCTTGCCGTCTATCAGCGAGCTCCGCAAGTTCAACCTCTTCGGTATCGGCGCCCAGTACAGCTTCGGGCACCTGTTCCAATACAAGTTGCCGCCGGCAGCGCAGCCCCTCGACGTGAGCGTCGTTCTCGGCTATAACACCAGCGGCATCAGCTACCAGCCCGACGATTACAGCGGTTCGCTCGATCTCGACATTTCTGCCTTTACGTTCGATGTCGTCGTCGGCTACAAGCCCACGTACTTTTTCGAAGTCATGATGACACTCGGTTACCAGTACGCCAATATGGCCTCGTCGGGACACATGACATGCCTCGCCACGGAAACCGGTGGAGTTCCTTCCCCGCATTATGGCCAGACCATCAATCCTAACATCTCCGTCAAGGGCAACAACGGATTCAAATTCGGCCTCGAAGTCGCTTTCTCGCTCGGAGCCTCTTTCCACCCGGTCCTAGGCTTCGATTACGCCGGCAAGTCCAGCTTTACGACGAACATCCTGTACTTCAAGCAGCAATTCGGCGAAGACAAGACTCCCGACGAAATCGCAAAGGAAAAAGGCTATGTCCGCGGCGCCAAAAAAGAAGAAAGCGCCAAATCCGAGGATTCTGAATCCGAAGAAGTAGCCGCCGAATCAAGCGACGAAGCCTCCACAGACGATTCTACGGAATCCGCCACGGAAGAAGACGACGAAGAAGGCTACGAAGAATAGCGATTTTTTTAGATTATAAATGTCAAATGACAAAAAAGAAGGCATAACATGATTACATTCCTTATCGGTATCGCCATCCTCATCGGCGGATACTTCACCTACGGAAAGTTTGTCGAACATGTCTTCGGCCCTGATGACCGCAAGACTCCGGCACTCGCTAACCCGGATGGCGTTGACCGCGTCCCCATGAAGCACTGGAAGAACATGCTCATCCAGCTTCTGAACATCGCGGGCATCGGCCCTGTCATCGGCGTCATTCTCGGCATCAAGTTCGGCGCCATCGTGTTCATCATCCTCCCCATCGGAAACGTATTGGGCGGCGCGGTTCACGACTACTTCAGCGGCATGATCAGCATGCGCAACAACGGCTACAACGTTCCCGCCCTTTCGCGCAAGTTCTTGGGCAAGGGTCCGTCCAAGGTAGTGATGGCGCTTATCTCGGTGGCCCTCATCCTCGTGGGCGCCGTGTTCACCAACACGCCGGCACAGCTCATCAACACGCCCATCATCGCGGGTTCCGCTGTTTCGCCCACACTCTTCTGGGTGGCTGTCGGCGTGATTTTCACTTACTACTTTGCAAGCACCTTCTTCCCCATCGACAAGATTATCGGTCGCATCTATCCGATTTTCGGCGGCATGCTTATCCTCGCCTCCCTCGGCATCATGATTGGCATCGCTCCGCACTTGAACGTGCTTGACGAATTCAACCTGTGCGACATCGCTTCGAACTTCAACCAGCATCCAGGCCACCAGCCGATTATCCCGATGCTCTTTGTGACGATTGCCTGCGGCATCATCAGCGGTTTCCACAGCACGCAGAGCCCGCTCGTCGCCCGCACCGAAGTGACTGAAAAAACGGGCCGTCAGACATTCTACGGCATGATGATTATCGAAGGCCTTATCGGCATGATTTGGGCCGCCGGCGGTATGTTCATCTACCACATGCAACCCGAACTCATGGCAGCCGGTGGCGTGAAAGTCTTGAGCGTTCTCGTTTCGACCGTCATCCCGTTCGCCCCGATTTCCATCCTCGTCGTCGTGGGCGTCATCATCCTCGCGGTTACGAGCGGCGATACAAGCCTCCGGAGCCTCCGTCTCACGATTTCGGAACTCTTCGGCATCGACCAGGCTGATCCGAAAAAGCGTCTGCTCCTCACCGTGCCGATGTTCGCCATCTGCCTCGTACTTATCTTCTGGAGCAACCTGAACCCGCAAGGCTTCAACATCCTGTGGAACTACTTCAGCTGGAGCAACCAGTTGATGGCCGTCTGCAGCCTCTGTGTTGCAACGGTATACCTCCGCAGCAAGAACAAGAAATACTGGATTACGCTTATCCCCTGCATGTTCATGGCCTTCATCTGCTTCGACTACATTTTCTGGGTAAGCCCTGAAAACCTGAAGGGCGCACCGCTCGGGTTTGGTCTCGATTACAAGACCGCCCTCGTGCTCGCTCTCGAAAATGCAGCCATCCTCGGAGCCATCCTCTGCCGTCGCGGCAAGACGCTTGCATCCAGGAAGGAATTCGATCCGGACAAATGGGATCCTGAAATCGACAAGAAACACGACTACACACCGGACTAAGGAGAACAAGCCTACCGGATGCAGCTCGAAGGAACCATCAAGAGCGTCACCTTCCACAGCCCCGACAGCGGCTTTTCCGTCTTCAGGGTTATCGTGAAAGGAGAGAAGTCCCCAGTCATCGTGACGGGGACTTTTCCCGAATTGGGCACGGGCGAATCGCTCCAGATGGAAGGCGAATGGGGAAACCATCCCAAGTACGGCAGGCAGTTCAAGTGCGTCTCGTTCACCATCGCCGAAACCGCGACCGACAATATCACCGACTACCTCGCTAGCGGCCTGTTCCGCGGCATCGGGCAAAAGACTGCCGAAGCAATCGTGAAAGTGTTCGGCGAAGATACCGCCGACATCCTCGACAACCATCCCGAAATTTTCCGCAAGGCAAAAATCAAGGGCTTTACCGCCAAGAAGACAGAGGCCTTTCTCGCCGCTTGGCAGTTGAACCGCCACAGCAGGGAATCGCTCCTGTTTCTCTATTCGCACGGCATCACGGGCAGCGTTGCCAAAAAGCTCTGGAACCAGTTCGGGCAAGAAACCATTGCCAAGGTAAGCGAGAACCCCTACCTGCTCTGCGAAGAAGTCTGGGGCATCGGATTTGTCAAGGCAGATGAAATCGCGATGAAAATCGGCATCGCCAAAGACAGCCCCCTGCGCCTACAGGCGGCACTCCTCTACACTTTGCAAGAAGCCAGCTTCAACGAAGGCCACGTCTACCTGCCGAAAAACATGTTGCTCGAAAAGACCATCCGCAACCTGCGCATCCCCATGGAAGATGATGACGCCATCAACAGTCTGCTGGACCAGTTTGAGCGTCTTTGCAGTCGCGAACGCATCCGGCGCGTCGACGACGATTGTTTCTACCCGCTCCTCTTCCGGGCCGAACAGGAAATTGCAGACAATATCCGCAACCGTCTGCAAGCGAACGCCCTTCCGACAAGCGGCTTTGAGCGGGACCTCATGAGCTGGGAACACAATCACAAATTCGCGTTCGACCCCATCCAGCGCCAGGCCATCCAGATGGCTCTTGCCTACCGCATTTCCATCATCACGGGCGGTCCGGGCACCGGCAAGACGACCATCCTCAAGGGAATCCTCCACCTCGCACAGAAGATGGACGAGAGCGTATTCCTCGCCGCCCCCACCGGACGCGCCGCCAAGCGCATGGGTGACCTCTGCGGCATTCCCGCACGCACGATCCACCGCATGCTCGAAATGGATCCCGTCACAAAGAAGTTTACCTACAACGCCGAAAATCAGATCCACTGCGACTTGCTCATCGTCGATGAATTCAGTATGGTCGACACCTTGCTTGCCGCAGCGCTCCTCGCCGCCACGCCTTTCCGTACCCGCATCGTGCTCGTCGGTGACGCCGACCAATTGCCGAGCGTAGGCCCCGGCAATGTCTTGAACGATCTCGTCCGCTGCCCGCGGATACCGACAACGCGCCTGCAGCACATCTTCCGGCAGGCAGGCGGCAACGATATCGCCGACAAAGCGGCAAAGATCAACGCGGGGATCCTCCCGTCTCCCATTGACGGGCCAAACTTCCATTTCGTTCCCTACGAGACGCCTGAAGAAGCGCGCGCCATCCTCCAGAACCTTTTGGAAAGGGGCGTCCGCGAAAAGATGAACATCGACCAGAAAGCGGAACTGCAAATTCTCACCCCGATGCGCAAGGGCCCTCTCGGCGTCTTTGAGCTGAACGCCCTGTTGCAAAATCTGATGAACCCGGGAAAGACGAGGCACAGGTTGTACGGCACCCCGTGGAGCGACGGCGACAAGGTGATGCAGATAAAGAACAACTACGACAAGAACGTGTTCAACGGGGACGTGGGCATCATCTTCAAGGTGGCGAAGGACGCAGAAAAGGTCACCGTCTTTTACGACGACAAGACTGTGGAATACGAAGGGGACGAAGTTGAACAGCTCACCCTCGCCTACGCATCGACAATCCACAAGAGCCAGGGCAGCGAATACCCCGCCGTCATCGTGATTCTCGATTCCAGCCACTACATGATGCTCCAGAGGAACCTCATCTACACGGCAATTACCCGTGCAAAGGGGCACGTCTGGGTTCTTTCGGCACCGGGCGCACTGGCTACAGCAGTCCGAAATAGCCGTCGAATCAGGCGTTTTACGCGCCTGACCGAGCGGCTGCTCTGAACAACCGGTAAAAAAGGGTAATTTTTGGCACTTTTTTGCGTTTTTCTCGCTTTTTTACGATACCAAAGTGTTCGTTTTTGCTTTTTTTTGTGTATTTTGTAGAGAAAAAGATTACAGAGGTACACTCATGAACTTTAAGAAGATTCTTCTCACTTCGGCTTTTGCCGTTTCCACGTTAGGTCTTGTTGCTTGCGGCAGTGAAAGCACCACGGTAGAACCGCCTGCTACGCCGTCTTCGGCATCTCAAGGTGAGCCGTATGTTCCGCCTGAAGATACCGAG
>Ga0326511_10003183_pt1 | contig 13201 bp, 19 predicted proteins | sample 0_2496_0518_D_FD_203701 | JGI IMG/M metagenome (GOLD analysis project Ga0326511, IMG submission 203701) | Bovine rumen microbial communities from UC Davis, California, United States - 0_2496_0518 | ecosystem: Host-associated > Mammals > Digestive system > Stomach > Rumen | place: USA... | reverse complement strand
GGGCTGTATATCCTGCTATAAATTTAGGGGTTGACAGGGTGATATACTTGATATATATTATAGTCAAGGCTTAAGGGCTGAGATAACTATAGGTTTCTATATCTTATATCAGCACTCAGCCCGGAGGTCTGTAACTAATAACTTTATTTTAACCTATAAGGAGGTAGCATTATGTCAGTATTTAGTAAGTATCGTAGGAATATGAGCATTGATTGGGGTATCGATACCAGCTCTTATCCGTTCGTCAAATGTTCAGAGGTAGAGCTTGACGTTAAGATTCCTATTTATGGTATGTTCATAACTCCCGACAGCGGTTACGGCGAGGGCGCTATCGTCATATTAGAGGAGAGTCTCCTCTCACTCCCTCAGAGGTACGTCGGGCAGATAAAGGAGATGATGGACGACCCGGAAGTAGTCCAGGCAATCAAGGACAACCAGGCGGCTATTATCGTTACTACATTCGAGTCCAAGAAGTTTAAAAAGACGGGCTATGATGTAGAATTTACAGATAGATAAGCCTTTCATACTTTCTTACAATTCACTCCCAGGAGCGGCAACTATTACCAGTAGTTGACCGCTCCGCTTTTTTATGCTATAAATAACATAGGTTATATAATAAAGGAGGGCTAATTTATGACAGCTAACGAGGTTTTGAAACTAATTGACGCAGGATTTACCAAAGAGGATATTTTAAAACTTGACGCAGACGCTCCAGTAGTGCCGACTGAGACGCCCGCGCCCGAGGTCGAGGCAAAACCCGCCGAGACTCCCGAGGTAAAAGCCGAGCCTGTAGCACAGCCGAGCGGTGTTACATTATCCGACGACCAGTTTACTAAGCTCCTCCAACAGCTTAATGTAAAAGGCGCGTCCTTAGACGTACCGCCGGAGACGGATATCAAAACGAAGCTCGCGGAACATTTTAAAGAAGTAACCATTGGAAAATAGGAGGATTTTATAATGGCTAACACACTCACACCCAGAGACGTCTACGCTTTAATGAACAATATAGTATCCCAGGCAACGGGACAGACGTCTATCTCAGTAGTAGATACTTCTACATTTGTATCAGTAGGCGAAACTCTGCTCAGAACGTCGGCAGAGAATACTCTTAACGCTATCTCTACAGTTCTCGCAGATACTATTTTTTCTGTACGTCCTTATAGAGGTAAGCTTGAGTCTCTTAGAGTTTCTCAGAGACGTTGGGGCGCACAGGTTAGGAAGATTGTAAACCTTTACAGCGACGCCGAGGCTAGCGAGGATTGGAATACAGACCTTAACGGTACACAGCTCGCAGACGGTAATTCTATCGATATGTATAAGATTAGAGCGCCCAAGGTTTTACAGCTTAACTTCTATGGTACTGCAGTACTTCAGAAACATATTACAAGATTTAGAGACCAGCTCGCGCTCGCTTTTTCTTCTGAGGAGGAGTTTATCAGATTTATTGACGCGGTTATGGTTGAGTTCCAAAACGAAATCGAGCTTATTAATGAAAATAAATCGAGACTTACTCTTATTAACTTCATGCTCGGTATACATGATATGGGACTCCAGGAGGTTGACCTTGTAGCTGAGTACAATTCAGAACATACTACAACATATACACGCGCTCAGCTCCTTACTACTTATATTGAAGATTTTATGAAGTTTGTAGCGGCTCGTATTAAATCCGATTCGGAGCTTATGACGGAAATGTCTGCAGATATGCACGCTAATATTACAGGATATCCGTCTATTCTCAGACATACGCCCAAAGAACGTCAGAAAATGATAATGTATAATCCTATCTTCATTAAGGCAGAAGCTGAGGTTTATTCTGGACTGTTTAACCCTCAGTATTTGGATATCGGAACATTTGAGGGCGTTAACTTCTGGCAGAGCCAGGACGCTCCTACAGCTATCAATGGAACGCCTAACATTCTGGACGTAGCAACAGGACAGAGCAAAACGGGTACTGCTAATATCAGTATCGACTACGTTCTCGGTCTGCTCTTTGATGAGGAGGCACTCGGAGTTATGCCTCAGTTCGATTATTCAAGCGTGACGCCCTTTAACTCAAACGGCGGATATTGGAATATCTTCCAGCATTGGCGTTTTAATTCGTACTGTGACTACAGTGAGAAAGCGATTCTGTATGTTTTAGGAGCGGGAGGCGTATAATGGATATTAACGCTATTAGTACGTTGATAACCTCTGTCGGTTTTCCTATTGCGGCGTGTATTTGTCTCTTTTATTTGCTCAATAAGCAGACCGAAACGCTTAACGAGCTCAAAATCGTAATGACGAAACTCATTGACAAGCTCGACGTCGATATAGAGGTCCGGCAGGAAAAATAAATATTGGAGGTAGACCCTATGGCGAGAAAAATCTCAGCCAAGGGTCTACAGCTCCTCAAACAGTTTGAGGGCTGTAGACTTACGGCATATTGGGACGTTAACGGCTACTCTATCGGTTATGGACATCATGCCAAGGACATAACTAAAGGTATGGTTATAGACCAGAAAGCCGCGGACGAGTTCCTAAAGAAAGACGTTGCCAAGTTTGAAAAAGCGGTAAACGCTTTAAAATATGACTTTAATCAAAACCAGTTTGACGCCCTGGTTGATTTTGCATATAATTGCGGAGCTGGTAATCTTTTAAAGCTAACAGCTAATAATACCCGGTCAATACAGCAGATATCATATAAAATCCCCGCATATTGTAAAGCGGGAGGAGTCAGACTTATGGGACTCGTTAAACGACGCAACGCAGAAAAAGCTCTTTTCGATACACCTTGCGAGGATTAAGCTATGGCAAATATAACAGCCTATACAGGTTTTAGTAAAAGAAAAAACAGCACAAAACAGCCTACAGGCGGTACTACTATAACGGCGACTTTAAAAGACGACGTTTCTATGGTACAGCCTATTTTTATTGTGCAGGGCAACACGTTTACCTATAATTATATCCAGTTCGCGGGTCGCTACTATTATATAGACGATGTTGTGAGCCTCCGTAATAATCTTACGGAGATACATTGTAATATAGACGTACTGGCTACTTATAAGAGTGCGATACAGTCATCATTTGCTTATGTTCTTTATTATACTCATACTAATACTGAGATAACAGACCATAGACTCAGCGTTAAAACAACGCAGACTACTGAGTCGGAAAATGGCTCTTTTGACTATTTTGGTGTAGGTTTTACTCATGTACTTACAACAGTCGGAGAAGACCATGTAAACTCTTATAAGTTAAACCTCTCCGAGATAAAGGAAATTGTAAGTGCTACGTTTTTTGACTCGTTAGACCAGGAACTGTCAGACGTTCCCGCTATTGATACCTCTAGCGTAGAATCCGCTATCAGCGACGCAGGGCGCTTTATAGTAGACCTGCTTAAGTCGGCGGCTATTGCGAGTACTTATGTAGGTAAGCTAACCGACTGTATACGCAACTGTTATGTATTACCCATAGATCCAGCCGCTTGGGGAGGTAGTCTTGAGTCGGTATATCTCGGACGATGTGACACAGGTAAAGACGGCTATGCAATAAGTGCCGCAGATAGAGTCTTACATGATTCGGCAACTGTAGCTATACCCTGGCAGGCTACAGACTGGAGACGTAATGCTCCGTACCATGAGATTTATCTTTATATTCCTGCTATCGGTTTAACTACTATATCTCCCTCCGACGTAATAGGAGAAAATTATCTCTATGTCGATGTAGAAGTAGATAAACTATCGGGCGACGCTATATTTAATGTAGGAACTGCTAGCAAGGTACTTGCACAATATACTACAAATGTAGCGGTTAATTTTCCTGTAGGGGCTAATAACGTAAACCCTGCCAGAGCGGCTATGTCTGTAGGTAATTTAGCGGGTTCTATTGCTAGCGGTAATATCGGAAACACTTTAAGCGATGCCCTGGGACTTGCTAACGCAATACAGCCACAGGCTATGTCTATAGGTTCAAACGGAGGAGGCGCTTTTTTAGGGCTTGTTAGTTTTCAGGGTAAAAAAGTGTATTGTTTTACTGTTTTCCATGATACTACAGTAGCTCCTTCCAGCGTTTCAGCTGTAAAAGGCACGCCGTTTAACGGTGTTATGAGCTTGTCCGGCGTCTCGGGTTACGTTCAGACCGCGGGTGCGTCGGTAGATATAGCAGGATATGGCAACGAAAAAGATATGGTAAACAACTATTTAAATGGAGGGATATACATTGAATGATACAACGCCTATCATGTTCGACCAGGACATGTTATTAAACCATTTCAACATACAGCCCTCTGTCGTCAAGGGCAGGGCTAACGCCGGGGTAGAGTTTTATAAGAGACTTCTATATACTAAGATATATTCGACGCTTGACTTTACTTTACCCGAGACCTGGAAGAAAAATTACTTTAGATTCTGGCTCTTTCATATTGGTAGTATCGGCGTAATATATACAAACGAATTCGGCTGGGTTGCGCAGCCGTATAGTATTATAGAGCTCGACCTGTATTACAACCCTAAAATTATACAGGTATATAACCAGTTTATCACGACGCCCAAAATCGGCGCGGTTGGTGTCAATGCAGGGATTATAAAATGTATGGACGACTTTTTCGGGTTAGACGATATAGTAACTAGGTATTCTACAGAGCTTGCGCAGTGTGACCGCTCTATCGATGTTAACCTTATGAATAGCAACGTGACGGCGTTCTTTAAAGCTAAGAACAAAAAAGACGCTGACGCTATAAAAGAGGCATACGCCGAGGCTACGACGGGCAAGCCGTTTGTAGTAGTAAATAAGGAAGTAATGGACGATGAGAGTATCGAGACACTCCTCCCGAACATGAAAAATAACTATCTGGTTAATGACCTCTTACAGTCCCGTCGCGGTATTATCAACGCTTTTCTTACTGAGATAGGCATACGAAACGCTAACTATGATAAGCGCGAGAGGCTCAACTCGCAGGAAGTCAGCGAGAACAATGACGAAACGAGCGCTATAATAAGTGTCATATATGACAATATCAAAAAGTCAATGGATGAGGTAAACGCAATATCCGGGCTTAACCTGGGAGTAAAACTTCATTATGATTATACAGAGGAGGGCATAAACAATGGCGAGATTAACTCTTAATGGTATGTATCAATACGACCCTACTCTATTCGACGGTATGATACTCCCGGAGGATTATGACAGGGACGCGCTGTTATCGGAAATAATGAAAAGGTGTGGACAGCTTTACCCTTATCATCAAGTGCCTCCTATACTTAAGGCGGATATAAGACTCTGGTTTTCCCGTAATTATCTGAACTTTGACAGGATAATGGACGCACTTACCGCTGAGTATAACCCTATCGAAAACTACGACAGGCACGAGCTCAGCACAAAAACGCCAGACTTGACAGATAAGAGTACTCTCTCGGGTAAAGATAGTAGTGATAGAGACTACGACCATATGAAAGAGACTGTTACATATAAGGGAGACGATACCCGGGAGACGCAGGTTTCTGCTTTCGATTCTTCAACTTATCAACCGTCGGAAAAAGTGACAGATTCCAGGAGCAACCGAGAGGACGAAAAAGACACTGACGGCGGCTATTCGGATACTACTAATTATGGTAAGGTTGACACTGTAACCCATACCGGCACAGAGGGGTACAGTTCACATATACACGGGAATATCGGCGTGACCACAAATGCCCAGATGATTACCGGGGAGTTGGAGCTCCGGCGCTATGACATTTACACCGATATTGCCGCACGCTTTGAACGTGAGTTTATAGTTCAAGTATATTAAGGAGGTTAAAATATGGCTTTTAACTATGAATTTCCATATACTGACCCTAACCTCTATAATGACGACTGGTTGCTTAAACGCATGAAAGAGCTTTTATCTCAGCTTGACGAGCTTGAAGAATGGAAAAAGCTCTGGCAGACAGAATACGAAGAGTTTAAGGAACTGGTCGAACAGATTGAGGCGGGCAACTTCCCCAAGTCCATTAGAGATGCGTTTGCTAAATGGATGAGAGAAAACGCTCTTACATTAGTAGGCGAGCTGGTTAAAATGGTCTTTTTTGGTTTAAATGATGAAGGCTATTTTGTCGCGTACATCCCCGAGGGCTGGGATGATATTATTTTCAATACTACAGGGCTAGATATCTCAATAGCAGGTGTTGATTACGGTCATTTAGTATTATCTTTTGAAATAGGAGGTTAAAAAATGGTTAGAGAATATGTAGGAGCGCGTTATGTACCTAAATTTATGGGCGAGTGGTCGGCAACTACTGCATATGAAGCGCTTAGTATTGTAGACGACGGACTGGGTACTAGCTACACATCAAAAGTGCCTGTGCCTGCTGGTACACCGCTTACAAATGCGGATTACTGGGCTGTCACTGGTTCAATGTCGGGGGCTATTGTATCATTACAAAACAGGGTGTCTGTGCTCGAGGGTAAAGATATGCAGACATTTTCCGGCATTAAAAATATTCGTGATTTTGGTGCAGTTGGTGACGGTGCTACCGATGATAGTACTGCAATACAAAACGCACTTACCGGAGGCGGTTGTGTTTATATCCCGGTTGGCTCTTTTGCAATGAATAATAATGTATTGCTTGATAGTAATACTACTATTTTATGCGACGGAGAGATTATTGATAAATGGAATCCAAGCAGTTTATCTACACAAACCGGGCTTTTTGACGCCACAGGCAAAAGCAATATTACAATAAAAGGTGTAAAAATAAGAGGTACAGGAGCAGGCGGAACAGGTATAGCTATCTCTTATAAAGAGCTATTCAGTTTTAATAACTGTACTAATATCTGTGTTGAAAAATGTAAGATACATGATACCAATGCGTATTTTTGTATAAGATTCAATGCCTGCGATACATGTAACGCATTTGATAATTATATTGAGAATTATTCATATGCCGGAATTGGTAACGTTCAGGGCAGTGATAATTTAAACATTAGTAGAAATATAGTTTTAAATTGTAAAAACTACGATGTAAATAACACATACCCTATTACTATCAATTCATATGAAATAACACCGGTGTCAGGTATGCATATGGGTACTAATCTTATATGTACCGATAACTATATTTATAATGACCATCCGCATTGGGAATCAATCGACGCACACGGCGGAATAAATGTTGTAATATCCGGTAACATATGTGAACACGTATACGATGGAATAACGGTATTTACTGACCCATCAAGGTATTTTTATGCTGAAAACGTTGAAGTATCTAATAATATTGTCATCTGCGATAATACAGCTACTCAACGCGCAGTTGCTTCTTATGGCATTACGTTTGGAAGTAAAGGCGGAAGCTGTCACGATAATGTGATTATTAACGGCGGTTATGGAACAACGGCGGCTACTGCGGGAGCTGGAATCTATGCACAAAGATGTAAAGAGGTCACGTTTCATCATAATAATATACGCAATTCATACAAATATGGTATATTAGTATATGATGTCAGTGATGTAATGATAGAAGATAATATAATATCCGGTGTTCGCGTAACTAATCCGTCGGAAAATGGTATAGGTATATGCTTCAGTACTTCCAATTATGGTGATGTTTCTATCAAACACAATCGTATACATGACTGTGATGTTGGATTCATACAATATCCAACAGTATTGGCAGGTGACAACATACCTCACATTAGAAGTATTGATAATATTTATGATGATTTTGATTCGTCAACGGCAGAGCTGGTTTTTGCCAAGCTAATAAGGTCAAATACCTTGGAAAGTGGTATATCTGATGTTGCTTTTGTATCGCCTGCGGTCGGCACTAATGCACAAGGACAAAAGGGCGACATAATAAGAAATATTAACCCAGCCGCTGGTGACACGCTGGGATGGATATGCTTAACTTCTAGAACAGCAAGCGCGGGAGCTACATGGAGAATGCTACCTACGTTGTAAATATCCTTAATATACCAGCCAGGTATTAAATATCTGGCTGGTTTTAATATAAAAGGACTCCCTAAAATTAGGAAGTCCTTAAAGGCTACTAATGGAGGGTCAATCCATGCGCTACCGTTTCCGACGGCTGACCGACGCGCTGAGCCTACTTATAATATAACGCTTGTTATAGTATTAAGTCAAGTATTATACGCTTGAGCTCGTAAGATTCAAAACATATACAGCCATTAACATAATATTTTTTAAGCGTCCTCCCGTAGTCATCATAAAAACATAGTCTGTCTGATTCATTATTTATATTATAGTTAATGGTTTTAGCCTGGGCGTATGATATATAAATGAAACTTTCGCCCTTTTTCATATATACATACGCCTTGCCTATATGAGCGACAGGTCGAAAGCCTGCGAGAGACTGACGTCCAATAAGACTAAAATCTTCATAGGCAAATTTATTACCTAGAGCCATATCTGCATAGCTACTCCCGGCTGTAAGCTTGTATAATGCTGTTTTACTTTTTGCCTCTACGAATTCATCGGAGCTTTTTAACAGGTGTATAGCGAGCCCTCTATCTTCAAAATATAAATCGCTTTTACCCTTGCGGCTCATTTTCTCGATATCTGAGACTATGCCGAGCTCTATAAATATATCGTTATATATGTCGTTTGAGTTAGCGAGCATATACATAACCATAGGCGGCTCGCCTTTAAGCTCCCTGTTCCTGTTCATGGTCTCATATGCGTTAAGTAGAGCCGTCCCCTCGTTTTTAATACGCCTTATATGTTTCTCTGGTATAAACTCATCATATAGGCAGATTTCACAATCCGAAAAGTCCAGAGAACGGATAGACGCAATAGTCGAGAGGGCAACACCGTAACCTATAGGAGCGCCTACAGGTTGTAGTTTATCCTCGACTAACTCCCTGTTGTAAATCCCTGCGAGATTTTTAACTATACGGGATAAACCTACATCACGACCCAAGTCCTTATTTAATGGTTTAAAGGGATTAGCTCCCTCTCCTTTATCAGAGTCGAGCATGAGGTCTAGCTCCTGGGCTGTTCGCCTCATATATATGAAACGTTTATCTTTTAATAGGCAACCCTCTAAACCGCTGTAAGTCTTACCCGTTCCTCTGCCACCTATAAAAGCCTGCCAGGGATAGCACGTATCGTAATAGTCCCATATGTTTATATAATCCATTCAGTCCTCCTTTTTATTTAATAATCTGCTCACAACATATTCAATCAGTCTAAGCAAACCTCCCAGTAAGAACATAAAAATAGTTAATAATACTGCCAATATTGCAAAATGATTTTCGCATATTTCCCTTATTAACTCCTCCATAATTACCTCCTATTGTAATATATCGTAAACATTAAGCCCGATAAGCTCCGCATATTCCCCGGTAACTCCCAGCTTATAAGTCGAGTCTATCATGCCTATATTAGAGGCTGTCAGCATTGTTACACCGTCAACCGTGATATAATGCTTACCCGTATCATTATAATAGAGTTCTTTACCTCCCGCCTCCCGGAAGATAAATCCGGGCTTGAAGTTATCAATAGAGCCCATTTCCTTAGCTCCTATTTTCTTATCTACGCCGGATATAGTAATATGAAACCCCTCACTATCAGTATAACAGTACTTTTTAGCTCCCAGCGTCTTAAATTCCTTATAGGGCTCGTCTGCTGTCTCGTGGTCGTAGACGCCTAAATAATAACGCTTACCCTCATAGTCTACATATGCTCCCCGCTCCTCGCATAACTTCCGAATCTTATCATTTTCTGCCTCTATGCGCTTTTTGGTATCATCGTCCATAATACCCTTACATGAGTCGGTATCTACATATATGGCATTGTCAGCTCCTACTATGTCGATTAATTTTTGTAAATGCTCCCGGGCTCTCGCAGTCGTCCAAACGCCATGAGCATATACTAAAAACGAATTTCGAGACTTATAGAAATGCTCGAGCGATTCCTCTATGTCGGGAGTTTTTACGACCCAGTCGCCGGAGTCGTTTATAGTTATAGACGCTCGTACCGGGTCAGTATAAGTCATCCCAAAAACACTATTAAGGCGGTTTTTCATTTTATTATATAAGTATACATAATTAGCTCGAGCCTCAGGATCTGTCTCTTTTGATATCTTAGCCTTGAGCTCTGTTTTCATGGCAAAATAATGCAAAATCTGCTTACGGAGGCACTCGGGCATATATCCATATTTAGCTATGTAAAAATCCGATATCGAGAGAGAGCTGTAGTCATATTGGGAGCGGATTATTCGCCAGTCGATATCTGTTACTGTCATACAGAGCCAATCTATACTAAGGACGCGACCGTTATCGAATTTACCTTGTCCATGCCGCCATAGTTTAGCTAATGGTATGTATGGTATAGGTACATTTTTCTTAATTGTGACATCCGTAAGTATAACCCTAAATAAACAGGCATTTTCTGCTAAGAGCTCCTCGAGCTCTGCCTCGCTCTCTACGTCTCCATAATATGAGAATTTAGTACAGGGCATGAGCTGGGTTAATTGCTGGTATGGGTAGGAGCTCGTTACATCATAAGAATCTATGTCATACCAGACCCTGTTACTCATAAACCTGTTAGCGTGTGTATTACCTCCCCGACCTGCCTCTTTTAATAAGGTATAAACGTCTGCGCTCATGCGTTGTTTTTTAAATACTTTATCCCTGTAATGTTTATCTTTTCGGGTTGCATTACGACACTCCCGCCTTATATACCCCGTACTGGTTAGCGGTATGCTCGTTAAGTCGTCGTCCTCATTTATGAGACGGCGCTCTATGAGCTCATACAGGCTTACGACGTCAGAAATACAGTAGCCAAACTCTGTTTTATTTAGAGGTGTCCTTGACGTTCTTATCTTCTTATAGTCTAAGTCGCCTGCGGCTTTAATATGTACTACACCGAGCTCGTTCTCTGTAGCTTTTTCCAAACTCATATTAGTAAGTTTCTGGCTACACCGAAACTCGAAACCTGCGCCGCAAAATACATACATAGGCGAGCGGCTCTTATTAGCGAACACCTCGAAACCTCCTAAATCCTCCTTTAAAAAGTCGCGGATAAATTGAAACTCATATCCAGCGTTATGTATATAGCAGACCATACGGCGCTCCTCGGAAAGTTCGAGCCAGGCACTTATCTCGTGCATGAGGTCGAGCCAGTCGTCCCAGGTACGACCATAAACTACAACGCCGCCTATGCACATTTGCCAATGATACAAAAATCCCTCCGGGGCGTTGTTTACGTCGGGCTGTACTGTAGTAGTCTCGATATCGAATGTCATAAACGTTTTAAAATATGTAATTTTCTTATGCTTAGCGCGTTTCGTTAACTCGGGTATCTGAAAAAACGGGAACTCCTCGACAGTCAAGGCAGGAACTCGGTCAACATCTCCGCTAGCAGTCTTAATAAATGCAGTTCTCATTATTTACGCTTTTTTCCTCTTATCTTAATAGCGCCTAACTTTTTTTGTAAACCTTTTACTGATACGCGTTTGGATTGCTTGCTATAATCATTTAACGCTTTTACTATCTGCTTATTTGTTACGCCTCTATCGGCGGCTTTTGCGTACTCCTCTATTAAAGTCTCGGAGTCAAAACTGCGCGTTAATTCCTCATAAGTAGAACTATTAAGGAAGTCGTAAAAGTCTTTTGTCTTTACTACTTCCTCAGGGACATTCATATCTCCGCCTGTAAAGGTTCTAATACGAGCCGCCTCTATCTCGTGCATACCTCTAACTCGGCTCGACTTCATTTCCTCGAAACCTTGCAAGACGCGTATCTCTTTTTGAATGTCAGACTTAGACATATTAGAGGGCTTTAAGACCTCGCTAAATCTGTTACGGTCTTTAGCTCCCAGATAGTCCCTCATAACATCGTAAGCCCCGAACGTGTAAGACTCGCCAGTAATAGGGCTCTTATTTTGCTCAAGTCGTACCATTCGCTGATTCATTACCTTAGCAAGCTGACGGCGTACCCTCATAAGCTCCTCCAGGGTTACGTCTCTAGCGTAAGGGTTGAAGTCCCGGGCATATTGTAAATTATTTCTCGGCATTGTCTATCCCTCCGTATATTTTCCGACAGTCAGCGAGCGCGTTTTGTACTATATTAAATATGATAGAATTAGCGCCTGTTTTCCATACGTCTGGGCAGTAATAGAGCCTGGTCTCTATATGCTCTATAACATGGTTAGCTCCGAGTCGGTAAAGTTCCCTCATATCTGACTCCATAGCCTCAATATCTCTCATAGTTAATCCTCCTCGACTGCTAAGTCATTCATGTATTTATATGTTACATCGATACATTTACGGATATATTCCGATTTTGTTAAAGGTCTCCCTGCTATAGAGACGGCTCTAAACCAGCCGTCATTTAGTCTCCTCATTTCGTCGTCAGAGAGTCTTATAAGTATTGTATTGTCTTTTTTCTGTTCCATGATATCCTCCTATAAGTAACAGGTTAATAAAAACGTTATACCTACCCCTATTGTGAGCGCCGCGAGTATGAGCTGGCGGTCGTTGCTGATACAGTAGTTATACATTATAAATCCGATAAACGTTAAAATTACTCCGATTATGTAAAATATATTGTTGAAATTGTGCATTTATTTATAACCTTCTATTCTATATTACGCAGTATATCGCGCATGAGTGCGACGCCGGAATCGCAGGAAATGTTTACGCTCTTACGGTATCCGTTGTCATACATGAGGACGGCTATCTCATCCCCGTTTGTGAGCTGTTCGTAGCGGATATCATCAAGACCGACTCCTGCGACTGTTAATTTAAGCGTTGCCAATAACCATTTAATAATTTCTTCCTTATCCTCGTAAAAGTACATCATTTATAATCCCCTCCTATTTATAAGTCCATGATAGTAGTCATTTTCATATTGCGCTCAAACGACGTTCTAACCCAACCAGCGCAGTCGTGATACTCCGACACTGTAGCGGTATCGCTGTGAACTACGACAGCCTCTAAACCATTATAAGGAATAAAAGGATAATCGCACTCTAATTTAACTCCGCGTTTTCTAAGCTCTCTCTTAAATCTGTTCATGTTCTTACCTCCTAGTTAATCAAGTTATTAAGTTCCTGATCTCTCGACTGTAAACATTGTATATCAAGTATATCACCCTGTCAACCCCTAAATTTATAGCAGGATATACAGCCCGATATACTTAAGTAGTCGGAGCGTCCCTGAGCGTCCCTGAGCGTCCCTGGTCTGCCCCGGAGCGAGCCAGATCGTTGACGGTCATC
>Ga0326511_10003182_pt1 | contig 13202 bp, 17 predicted proteins | sample 0_2496_0518_D_FD_203701 | JGI IMG/M metagenome (GOLD analysis project Ga0326511, IMG submission 203701) | Bovine rumen microbial communities from UC Davis, California, United States - 0_2496_0518 | ecosystem: Host-associated > Mammals > Digestive system > Stomach > Rumen | place: USA... | reverse complement strand
ACTCATTGACTATCTCAATGACCTTTTCAATGGTCCTTTCAAGGTGTTTTACATTGATATACTCATGTTGTGTATGGGCATTATAGTATCCGCTGGATAAATTCACAGCGGATACACCGAGAGCAGGGGCAATATCACAGATATCACTGTATGTACCATAGGCAGTTTTGAACCCCTTACTTTCAATGTATTTCTCCAGTTCGGGACAATAACAGTCATAGTAAACTGCGTCTGTTTTTCCTTTCCTGTCAAGTTCTACAATGAAATTTATTTTTTCCAATTCTTTTCTCATTGGTAAATCTTTGACAAACTGTCTGGCACCGATACCTCCTATTTCTTCATTACAGGTGAACAGTAGCCACGGTTTTACCTTGGTATTTTCGTATGCCTTGATAATTCCATAGACACCACAACGATCATCACCTCCTATTCCTTGTGGGGACATCAGGATATTACCATCATCACTCTTGCAGATAACAGTGACATTATCGTGATGTACTGTATCCAAATGAGCAACAAGGAGAGCAGGGGCTTCACCGGGAACAAGAATGTACTTATCCTTTCTAAACACCGCGGAAGGAAAATCATTTTTTATTGTCTTAAATAATTTTTTCTGCGGAAGTCTAATGTATTCTTCTAATGTTCTCATGCTATTTCCTCCTCGCTACCTGCACAGTCTTTGCACAATACTTTTCCGTCTTTTTCTATTTTTTCATCGTTTGGATAAATTTCACCACACTCCTCACACTCGAAGTAATATTCGTCCTTACAATCTTCGCAGATGTTACTGCCATCAGCAGTCTCTACAATATCGCTATCTCTAACCCAGTCACCACACTCGTCACACTGGGTATAATCCTGTTCGAGACAGTAACTACATACCTCTTTGCCATCTGCGGTTTCTGTCATATCATCTTTTGGTTCCCAATTGTTGCAAATGTCACACTGGAAGAATTTTCTGTCACGGCAGTCATCGCAATACCAGTAGTCATTAATTTCAGTGCAATTATCAATGTGATGGTACTCCTCACATTCATCGCAATAGCAATAGTATTCATTACGACAGTCATAGCAGACATCTATATAGTTGCCGTATCTGTCATATACAGGGTACAGATCATCTTCATTAAAACTATCACCGCACTCTTCACAGCAGCATTCGTCTCTACAGCTCTCACAAAATACATTGTCACCGCTGTATGTCAACTCACCGCAAGCCATGCAACGACCTTGTGCTCCTGCCTTGTACTTTACGAAGTCAGTTTTTCCTTTTTTAACTGACAATCTGATGTCAAAGTCGTTATAGTATCTCCAATCGGGATACCCACCGAAGTTTTCACCGACATTAAGGATAAAGTCAATGTCGCTATCGTTTGGACTATATCTTTCAGTTTTCCAGCTATTGACACTATCCTCGCAAGCAGAAATTTCTCTCTGTACGAGGTCACGATAGATTTTCATAACTTCTGCTTGATTACCATATAAACCACCGCTTGCATCGTACAAACGGGATTGTACAAGCACACCATTGTATGGCTTATAAAAAAACATCTGCCTCATTGTTTTTCTATTAATCCACGTTTCTTTGTCATCGAAGACACTTGGGATAAACGTGATGAAGCTATAATTGTCTCTAGCGTAACCTGAACACCCATTCTGGTATTTATAATTACTATTAAGACTATGACAAGACTGTAGCATTGTACCTCTATCGTCATTCTGTGGATTTGACATCGTAACTTGGAAAGCAGGGTTGGTAGACAAAATGTATTTAAAATCTATCTTCCTACTGTTACACTCGTCAGCTATCTTTGCATACCTAGCTTCAAAGTCTGGAAATTTATTTAACTCCAATGCAACAAATAAGGCACGTAGCATCTTGGAGATTTTCTTTCCCTTGTGGTAGATTTTATCGTCTACCATTGCCATCTTTTCGATAGCATATTGTTCTACACACTCTATGCCACGTAACCCGTCGATTAAGTCATGAATATAGGTATTAGCAAGGAAATTGTTCCCTTTTTCGCTCTGACCCAGTAACAGTATCGTATCTTCCTTTACTGTATCCCAGTCTGGTTCGTGAGTTCTATTGCCATTTATGAGAATGTAATCCCACTCCTCGTTATAAGAAGGGGATTTACTGAAAAGCTCACGGAGTTCTTTTTTGTTTTCATAGTTATCCTCTGCTATCCGCAAGCAGAAATCGCGGATATCATTGGACAAAATATCCCTGTCGTCTGAGGCATGATTAAAGTAATTCTTCAATGCCCATTCTAGCTGCTCCGCAAACAACTTAATTCTTTCTTCCTTTTTCATAACTTTATCCTCCTCAATAACAAAATATCTTCCACGATAACAACAGGACATTAGTATTCCGTTGCTATTAAACGGAATGTCCTGTCATCAAAAAAATTACTAAAGGTATATACTTCCATACGCTGAATTCCATGAAGGGATTTAACATCTCCCTTGTAATTCTTCAGGCGATTAAATTTTTCCAGTAAGTTACGCCAGTTATGTACAAGGAACTGTCTTTCAGTACCTACGACTTCTGTATGCTTTTCATTTTCTTTCAGTAACACCACATAATATTTCATTTTTTAACCTCCTGTATTCTTTTATTACATCTTGCTGGGTATTAAATATTTTTATGTCACCGTCAATGTTTATAAAATACCATGGTCGTTTTAACGATGAAATATAATACCCTTGATGTAAAAAGAAATTAATTGCTTTACTAAACACACTTTTATAGGGATAGCTATATTTAGACGGTAAATGTTCAATTACCATATCACGGCAAAACGTGTTCATCATCTCTCTTGCATACTCGCATACGACTATACAATCCATTGGATGTTCATGTGGACAACCAGTTTTTCTCTCTTTTAAGAAAATGTATGGCTCACCGATAAGCCGACTTGGTGCGGATATTAATTTGAATCCTGCACATTTTCCATACCAAATACCTTCCTTATAAGCCATATTAACCTCATCATTGGGATACTCTGGTATAATTGGGTCTACTGGATTTGCTTTGTATCTTCTTATAATTTCACGAAGTTGCTCCCTTCTTTTATTTTTACTTTCTAAAAGAACCATACAAATCACCCTTTCACAATAACACCGTGTTATCGTATATATACGATAACACATTTACATATACGATAACAAGTTAATTTTTATTATCGCTCGATATTTACCGTGAAACTAAAATGAATCCGTAAGTATTTACAAACGAATTCATAATCTATCACCAGTAAAAATGGCGATATTTTCTATTTTCTATTATCTCCTAGTAAATATCCTCGACTTCTATTTTCCATTTACCTTCCTGTTCTCCGTAACGCAGAAGATCCATGATTACATGATGCAAACCATGGAGATAAGTTCTAGCTGTATGAGTACAACTAAACCAAAATACTGGCGGAGGATTATCATAGTCTGGAAAATTAGGTTCTATTTCTTCTTCATAGTCTTCCAGTGATAATTCATCGTACCCACCGTCCCAGTATTCTGGAAACTTACAGTCAAGAATAGGTTTTATAAAATCACTTCCAGCAATAGGAGATACCATTAGATATCCTTCGATATCAGGGTCTTTACTTATGTCTAGGTAACTACACTTTCCCGTATTCGTTTCACGGATTATCAACGATACGCCCATATTACCAATCCTCCTCCTCGATATCTGTTGGCACTAAACCAACTATGTGGTAATTCTTGGAAAGATTTCCTTTTCTAGTAATAATTTTACGAAGGAAGGCTACAGCTTTTTCTTCGCTAGTGGCGAGAACCTCAAATCTGTCAGCAAAAGTTACCTCGACCGATATGTGATATTTTTTAGTTCCGGGTTGCATGGTATACACCTCGCTTTCTACAGCTTATTTTTATTTTTTATAGTGAGGTCACAATTGCTTCTGGCCTGAAGACTTTCGTCTCTCTCCGCCCGTATACCTTGTCAGCAATGGAGAGTCATTGTGGCCCACTCAGCTCTCACGAACTGGTTAACCTCACTTTTTTATTTTCTATTATTATCTTCTACAGCTTATTCCTGTTCTTGAGCAGGATATAACTCTGCTTATTTAATTCTAATCTTTCCCAGTATTTTCTAAGAAGAGCCTCAAATTCTGTGTCTTCCTTCTTGACTACTACATCATTCGATGGGCGTTCATATACCTCTCCAAGGGTTATTCCCTTCAAGAAGGGATATGGTTCAGCGGATATTAGTCTATATCTCGTTACTTTCATTTTCTATTACCTCCTGACCAATAGAACTTTGATACTCTGGAAATTTTCATTTTCTATTTATTTATATCCGCTTGAGAATAGCCTTTGCTACATCGTAAATCAATGTAGCACCAGAATCACAAGATACATTCACAGTAATCCACGGGGTAGACTTATCTTCCACGAAGACATCTACATACTCGCCAGAAATCTCTTTGCCATCCTCCGAGGTGGTACGGTAAACTAGCTTAACTATATCCAGTCGGGTTTCTTTATATGCGTCCTCTCACAAACACCTGCCAATAATACAGAGTATTATCAGCGTTATACACTGACTTGCAAGTAGAAACTTTGCCAGCTTATTACGACCAACAAAAAACGCCGTGGAGATACACACGGCAAAAAACAACATGACAATACAATATACCAGACTTAGCAACTGTACTGCATCGGCGGTACATAGAAGCTCATATGAAGTCATTGAAATACACCTCCTACATACCCAACACGAAAACGCCGATAATTATCAGTGCCATGCCAACGCCAAGCCAGCCATAACACTTGGTCCAGTTTTCACGCCCGGCTAATATCACCGCATGAAGAGCGATGATAAGGATAGAAAGTTTATATATATCTAACACGGGAGCACCTCCTGTATTATTCTTGTCAGTTGTTTTACCTGCTGGGACCGAGACAGAATACTCGGTACCCCACCGTACCGACTGGTACTCACTTGTAATACAAGGTTGGAGCCTGAGTTTCTGCGTGGTGTACGCTTGGTATACACACACCAAACACTGTTTGCCCCAGAATTTCTGAGCTCGACGGCATATCTGCCTATAGTGAACATTGTTAGTCCTCCTCTCCGTAGTTATTAATAGCTTCTTCATACTGCTTTTCGAGGTCTGCACGTTCAACAGACCACCAACAGTTTTGCTGACCACACGGATACACACGGGAAGAACCGTGAGTATCTGCGTTACAGTTGTGCTCACAGTTAGTACACTGGAGTTCAGCTTCCTCCAGTGATTTTATGTCGGACTCCATAGTGTTTATCCTCCTCGTTGTTAATCATTTTAAAACCGCACCCCCGTAGGAGTGCGGTTTCTTTGCGGATTATCGTCTAAATATCTCATAATCCTTTTCGCGTCCTTTTGGTATGTCAGCATAAAATCTGACGATACGGCCGCCCTGCCACATATCATTCCTGTCTGCAAATAATGGTTCAAACCCTACAGATTCTACAAGCTCTATTTCTTTTTCTTCAGTTTCGCTAAACTGACAAAAAAGAGTAGTACGACCGGATGCAGTATCAAGCCATACATCTGTCCTTGGTTCAAGTTCTAGCTTTGATAACTCTAGCAGCAAGAAACCATTGCTTAATTTGATAGTGGCTCTGTTAGTTTTAGTAGTTTTCATAATAATATCCCCTTTTTTGAGTGTATGTAGTTTGTGAGTCGCCCGATTTGCACCGAGCGAGTCCAGTTATTTTTTTGCAATAAAAAAGCGGGGGACTTGCGTCCCCCAAAAATTACCATACATTCGACTTGACATTGTTTGCTTTTGCTAACTTCCACACGGCTGGCAACTTGCTTCCTTTAGGCTGTTTTAGATACTCATAGCCTAACGAAGCAAAGAACCTTTGTTCCACAAAGTCAGCGACAATACCGCCGCTGCCCTTGCCTATTGGATTTGCTGACAGCCTTGTTTTGCTATACCCACAATGAATATAATACGCATTTGCCTCCTGGCTGTAAGCTACTAACACGCCAGTTATTAACCCTTTGTTGTACAAGGTTAATACATCGTTTAGATCCTTCTTTTGTTCCTCGGTCATCTCATTAGGTACAACCGGAACAGAGTCTAGCGGAATCTGCCTGCCCAGAACAAGAACAATATTATCTGCGTTCTTTAAAGCATTAGCTTGTTTTTCCTGTTCTGCCTTCAATGCTTTCGCTTTTGCTTCTAATGAAGCAATTTCGTTGGAAGTACTTGCCAACATGGTTTCGATTTCGTTGAAATTCAACATACAAATCGACCGTCCCTTCATATTCAATTTACAATGTACTAGGTACAAGTTGTCTTGTTTGCCTTGACGACTTGCAACCTTATAGTACCCTACAAAGTCATTTTGCAAGTGTATACTTTGTTAGCTTTATAGTCATAAAGGCAATAAATACCGCCTAGCCCTTGTGCCACAAGGCATGACGTTATTGTTTGCGTCAGCCCAGTATTTTCAAGGGTTCTAGCATTGTCAACACTTTTTTAAAAAAATTCTAAAACCTTGTAAGCCTTGGTATTACTGGGTTGACGACGGGTGCAAAAAATTCTACCAAAAAAACCCTGCTTCTTGACAGGGGACGGGGTATCATTCACTGTTCATACGATGACCACATTGGAAAATATTGTCTTTCTATACTTAATCACCGTCATCCTATGCTTCCGAAACAAATACAATGATAATGTTGGAATTCCAACAAAATACAAAAGCACCCTACATTAATACCAATGGGGTGCATTTTTTATACCCGAAATGAAATTGAAAAAATTATTTTAAAAAATTTTGGAATATTTTTCCCACATTTTTGACATTATATGTGAAGGCAATTTTTTCTTCTTTTTCTTTTTGGAGTCATATGTCATAGCTATAGTATCAGGGAACGCTATTGACAGACTCAGCAAGGCTAGCTTTTTCTCCCTGATTTTTCTTCTGTGTAAAAAGAAGAAAAAGAAAAAGTAGAAGCGGAGGATCAGTCTGTCTTCAAGGTATTGTTATTGTAATACATTGTTATACATTGTAATTCATTGTATTACTATGAAGATACTAAGTTTATACTATAGAAAATTCTATAGCTATAACATAGTACCTATAATACTTTACCTTCCCATGATTAAACTATATCCTCCGAAGGAGGATAACTTGCGAAGCAAGTTCAAAGAGTATAGTATCCATGGCTTAACCATAGTAATACTATAGGAAAATTAAAGGTAACCATAGATATACATAGTAATACATTGTAATACTATAGAAAGGAGATTATATGGCAAGAGGTAATCCTAATCCAAAACCACTGAAGCCACGTATAGCTACAGCTACCAGTCCACACATTGAGCAACCGGGGATATCCTTGATTGATCAATACAATCTCACAGCAGTTGTCCGTGAGATGCGATTGAAGGGACATAGCTACCGTGCGATAGCTGAGTATATCAATAACAACAAACTGACACCTAATGGTTATGTACTGTCCTATAACAGTGTAGTACGTTGGTGTGCAAAGCATGGGCTTGGTGGAACAATAGAAGCTACGTCTGAAATGGAGGCAGTCAATACATACAATGTAAACTGTACACTCCTTGAAACCATGCAGAGTACCCTTGAGACTCTACAGGTTCGCCTTGATGAAATCAATAAGGACCCTATGAAGTGTAAGATGAGTGAACTTAGTCAGCTTGTAGGTTCCCTTGATAAAATTGGTTTACGTATACAGACACTATCTGCAAGCATTGGAGAGATGCAGGAAAAAGTGTATAAGTATGAAACCGTTGCTAAAGCAATGGAAACCATCATGGCAATCATAAGTACCAAGGTTAAACCTGAAGACTATGAGGAAATTAAGGCAGTTCTCCGTGAAGACCCTATTCTCTGTGAAACCCTTAAGACTATTGCTCCAAGCAATGTATAGGAAGGATGAATTAAATGATTAACACTAATGACAATGTAAAAATGAATGGCGTTGTAACCGCTACTGGTACAGGTACTTTTACTGTGTCTGTCAATGAGTTCTACGTTGACGGTGCATGGCATAAGCTAGGTACCCCACATGAGTTCGAGATTTCAACCGAGGGTTATAACAATGATTTCACATCTCTTGAGCTTGAGTATATTAAGGAAGTAGCAGAGCGTGACAGTCAGTCCACGACTATCTGTGAAGATGAGATGGAAATCGTGAACAGCATTGTTAAGAAGTTGAATAGCAATGCTAATGTTGACTAATTATGTCGCTCGCAGAACGCAATCGTAGACCTCGCCATGTCAAACATGGTAAGGACCTGCGTAGACACGTAAAAGAACGGGATGACCGTAGAGAAGCTAAAAAGGAGATATTTAATGCGAAGAACCGATGAGTAATACTGATACCGTTGTATCCAGTGTGGATATAGCAGAAGACTTCGGTAAGCAGCACAAACACGTGCTGTCTGCCATTGATAACATCATTAAAACAATAAATAATCGCAAGGTGACTTCGCAGCTATTCGTTGAAAGTACATACACCTTGCGAGGCAGAGAATACCGTCAATACCTTATGGGTAGAGACGGTTTTTTTCTTGTTGCTATGGGGTTCACCGGAAGCTATGCATTACATAAGAAACTTGAGTATCTGTCTATGTTTGAAAGTGGAATAACCAATGGACTCATTGATACCATTAACAAACAGACAGAAACCATCAAGGAGTTACAGATACTACTTACACAGTCCGGCGTTGTAAAACCATGCGTCAACCCACGCTATACCTTTGAGAACCTTGTTACTCGATGGAAACAGTGTACAGGCATTGATCGTGTGAGAACATTCTATGACCAGATAGGTGACTGGTTTGGAGTAAAGGTTCCCTATAGTGACAGTATAAGTATCACCGTAAGAGAATGGATTCTTATGAACATACCAATGGAAGCATTGCAGGAATTGGTAGCAGGACTGGAAACAGGGATTATCACTGTTAATCCACGGGGGCATCTAGTGTCCCTCAATGGGGTATTCGGTAACTCTGTCGAGTGGGAAAAGGTAAAGAAAGAGTTTAATAACTCTTGTGCCTATTGTGGTAAGAAGGGTGTACTCATTCCTGAACATATTATTCCGCAGAATACCCTTGCCAAGACAGACCCAGACAAGGTTGATTTAATTGGTAACATTGTTCCTGCTTGCAAGGAGTGCAATGGTAGTAAGCTGCGTCAGCATATGCAGACATGGTATCACGCTCAGCCATTCTTTTCTGATGAACGCTATTGGAAGTTATGTGAACACATAGAGAAATACGAGGTGGCATAATGTCTGAGATAATGAGAGAAATCTTTGGTAACAAGTTACGCAAGGATGCTACCACTGGTTCCATGAAAGACAAGTGCTCCACCGACTTCAAGTTGTTCTGTGAGTATTACCTCTCTGATTCCTTCGGTAGTAATTGGTCGAAGGATTTTCACGGGTGGCTCATTAACAAGCTCACTGATATTACCCTTGAACATACCGACGAGGAAACCCGTACAGTAGTAGCTGCTCCCCGTGGTCATGCTAAGTCTACCTTGACAACCTATGCTTATGTCATCTGGCTTACACTGTACAACTATAAGAAGTTTATTGTAATTATTTCTGCAACTACAACGGTTGCAAAGCAATTCTTGATAAACATTCGCAATACATTGGAATACAATGAAAAAATTCGTGCAGACTTTGGTTCGCTCAAGAGTGAGGATATGTGGAACAACACTGAACTCTTTACAACCAACAAGGTATTTATTACAAGCAAGTCAGCAGGTACACAGCTCCGTGGTTTGAACTTTAATGGCACACGCCCTGACACTGTAATCCTTGATGACCTTGAGACCCCGGAGCAGGTCAAGAGTGTAGCACAGACTGAAGCATTGGAGACATGGTTTGAATCCGATGTTATGCCAGTAGGTTGCCCAACGGTAGACTTCTTCTACATTGGTACAGTGCTTTCCTATGAAAGTCTACTGTATCATATGCTGACAAAGAGTAACTACAGTTCATGGACACGCAAGCGGTTCCAAGCTGTCATTAAGTTTTCCGAGAGTCCTTTGTGGTTAGAATGGGAAGATATTATCACTGACCTTGAACGCGGTGATACCGCATACGAAGACAGTGTGGCTTTCTATAAAGAACACAAAGATGAAATGCTAAAAGGCACTGAAGTCCTATGGGAAGGCCAGCGTCCTGATATGTATAAGCATTTGATGGAACGTAGGATTGCCAGTGAGGAAGGCTTTGCTTCTGAGTATATGAACGATCCACAGACAGAGAAGACCCGTGTATTCAAAACAGCTTGGCTTGAAGACAATTTCTACATCGACGAACCAGAGATAAAAGAAGTTGTTATTGCCATTGACCCTGCTGCCAAGAAAAAGAGAAACAATGACTACAGTGTAGTTCTCGCAGTAGCACGGGCAAAGAATGGTTACTTCTATGTATTAGAAGCAGATGCACAACGTAGAAGCCCTGATAAGCTCATTGATGATGCAAGGAGTATCATAGCCAAATACTATAAGTACCATCCAAAGGTTATCGTTGAAACCAATCAGTTCCAGTCATTCTTCGCTAGTACCTTACAGCGTGACATGGTAAACGCTGGCATCTACATTGACTGGGTGGAAGTATGTCATACCACTGGGGATAAAAAGTCAAGCCGTATTGAGAGCTTAGTTCCGCACATAAAGAATGGATACATTAAATTCAAGGAGTCTCAGAAGATTCTCCTTGGACAGTTAAAGAATTATCCAAAGGGACACGATGATGCCCCGGACACCCTTGCTATGTGTATGAGAGAATTGCTTCTCAATGGTAATAATAAGTTTGGCTTTGGCTCCATTGGAGAAAAAGAGAAGGACAATAGCTCCTTTATTAGTAAACTTGGCAGCCTATTGAAGTAACGTCAAACATTGATATTACAGTAATCAATGAAAAATAATGGAATATTTTTTCCCAATTTTTGACATTATATATGAAAGCAAAAACAGAGAGGGGTGAGAAATTGTTTAGCAATGTAAGAAAATATCTAGCCTCTGTTCTTGCTCCGCCAGAAATGAAACTTTTACCTACAGATAGATATATGTCTTGGTTACCAAAGGATGTAAAAAGAAAGACTGTCTTACCAAAGAACCCTTCGGTAACTCAGTTAAGAAATTTCTCCAGAGAACCTATTGTACGCAAAGCCATTACCATAGTACAAGATGCTCTGGCAAGGCAGGACTATGTTATCGAGGTAATCGGTGGGCGTGGCAAGTGTACAAGGCAGATAGCAGTAGTGAAAAACATTATAGAGAACCCTAATGTAATCGATGGGAGAGAATCGTTTGTCAAGAGAATCTTCGACGATGCACTGGTTCTCGATGCACTTACAGTTGAAGTAGCACAGGCAGATGACCCTAGTCACCCACTGTACCTTTATCCAATCGATGGAGCAACAATTAAACACGTTGTTCCTTATGATTACTCTGACCCTAATGCAGCTCGGTATGTTCAACAGCAGACCGATGGGAACAAATACTTCACAGCGAATGAAGTAGCTTACTTACAGCGTTCATACTTTACCTACCAGCCTTACGGTTTAAGCCCGGTAATGTGTGCGTATAACTATATCAAGTATTATCTTGATGCGTTAAGTCAGAGTAATACCAAGGCTACCAACAATACAGCAGATTATATCATTGACCTGCTCGATGTAAGTGCAGATGAGCGTGAACGCTTCATCCAGTATTTCAAAGAGGAAATTGAGGGAACAGGACGTATCCCTGTTATCAATGGTACTGAAATTGAAACCAAACAGATTCGTTCTGGTCTCGGTGAGATGTCCTATTTGAAATGGCAGGAATTCCTTACTACCATCATCGGTGTAGCTTTTGGATTGCCACCTGAAAAACTTGGCATAATGATAGCCAATGACCGTTCAACTGGTGAAGACCAAGAAAACATCGTAATGCAAGACCTTATTAAGCCTTATGCAAATATGTATGAAAACTTGATTAATACATATGTTATAAAGAAGTTGGGCTTTGAAGGTATACTGAGATTCCGTCTGATGTACGAGGATTCCGAGTCATTGAGGTCTATGAAATCTAAGAGAATGATTGAGGAATACTATCGCGGTGCTATTACAGAGAATGAGTTCCGCGAAAAGATGGGATATAACATCAGTGATAGTAACTATGCCGACATGACATACCCTGAGAAAACCGCGTCTATCAATGTAGACCTTGGTATAGCCGGGGGCTTCAATGGTGTTGGTACAGTTAAAGATACGAGTGAGAAGGGTGGTGATTAAGTGGACCCAATTAAAGCATCACTTAGTAATATATCTCTAAGTAAAGAGAAGAATAAAATGATAATCACTGGTTGCATCGCTAAAGTTGGCGAGGCAAGCACAGGTTCCCCTTGCGGTGCAGGGGGTTATTTTATTGTGTTTACTCCTGAATCTGTGGAGAAGTGTGGTAAGACCTTTGAAGGTATGCCATTAAACTGTGTTCTCCCTGAAGAAGAATGGCTTCCTTCTGAAGCAATTCTTAGTGGGCATGGTAATACAACGATTGGTTTCCTTAGAAAAATCAAGGTTAAGGATGATAACATCATGGCTGAGATTGTTCTTTGGAAAGAGAAGTATCCATGGTTAGCAGAGTTAACAGTAAATGCAATGGACGCTCTGGGTTTCAGTGTTGAGATGTATCCAACAGTAACCCATGAGGATGACAAGAATAATATCCAATATATTGATGAGTTTGAAGGCGTAGGTTGTGCAATGCTTTGGAGCAATACAGCAGCGTTCTCCCAGACATTCATCGAAAAAATTGCAGCAAACAGGAGTGATAAACGAATGGATAAGGAAATGAAGCAGGAAGTCTCTGAACTCATCAAGGCAGAAAGTGAAGTTCAGGCAGAAAACATTAACAAGCTCAGTGTTGAGATTGATGCATCCAAGGAGCTTCTTGAGGAACTGAAGACAGCCGTTGAGGCTATGGCAGAAATCAAGGAATCCCTTAATAAGATGCAGGAAGTTCAGGCAAGTCACGAGCAGTTCATTAACGACCTTAAGGCATCCGCTGAAGGCGTTGAAAACCTTCCATCTGATGAGCTTGAGAAGGTTAAGGCAGAACTTGAGGAAATCAAGGCTGGCATTGCACAGCCAGTAATCCCAGTTCCAAAGGCTGGTCAGCAGGTTGCTGAGAATCCAAACCTTGAAGA
>Ga0326511_10003178_pt1 | contig 13212 bp, 10 predicted proteins | sample 0_2496_0518_D_FD_203701 | JGI IMG/M metagenome (GOLD analysis project Ga0326511, IMG submission 203701) | Bovine rumen microbial communities from UC Davis, California, United States - 0_2496_0518 | ecosystem: Host-associated > Mammals > Digestive system > Stomach > Rumen | place: USA... | reverse complement strand
CGTCAGGGAAGGTGACGCGCATACCCTTTGTGGTGTTCTCTATGTGCTTTGTGGGATCATGTGGTTCTACTTCCATTGGTTCCTCTTCGCTCTTTACTGGCGTACTACTGCGAGGTGTCAGCGTCTTAGCACCCATAATCTCACTAATCTTTGTCTTACGGCTTAGCGCTACGCTGATTGGCTCACCAGGATGATACTCCACTACAAGTACCAAGTCGCGCTTGATAGGTTCCAAGCGTGGCGCGATATCATTGCCCAATGCAGGTAATTAGTTCTATCACTTCCTCATAGTGATTCTCTGTTATGAGGCATGTATCACTTGGGGGTATAGCTTTTTTCCTCTTTGATTGGCTTATCCTCCACCTCCTCAGGCTTATTAATCTGGATGCCGAAATACTTTTCAACAGCGTCAACGTTCAGTCGATAATGCCCCCTACGTGATCTATGGCATGGCAACACTCCCGTCCTAACGAGACTCAGAATCCCATTATACGTGCGCCCCGTCAGGCTGGCTGCATCCATGGTGCCTATGTATTAGTTTTGTGACATAATCGTATAGTTTTATGCAGCCAGCAACAAAGCTGCGATAGCACAAAATCCCTCAGCAGCAATCTTCCCCAACCAGTTGTCATCCGTCAACTTATGTTCCACGATATAGTCTCGTAGTTTCAACCTCCAGACCTTGTCCTTTAATAGCATCCACAAATCATCGTCAAAATAGGCACAGGACACCTTATCTTTCAGCCAACGTTTTGATGGGGTAGTACATTCCTGTAGTTCCTCCTCATATTGCAAGTGCCAGAACCCATCTGATTGTAAGTGCCAAAAGGGATTGGAAATGTCTGTAGGCTTATCAAACTGCGAACCCTTCATATACTGTTGCATTAGCATCACATAACGTGTCTCTAACCACTCCGTTAAATGGAATTCATTACTAGAAAACATTTTAGAACTTATCCCATCAATGATGGCAAGCAGTAATACCGGTTTAGCAACTATCACCTCACCGCGTATCTTTGCCTGCCTGATGTTCAAGATACGCTTCGTATAACTGGCATAGCATTGCTCATAGAAGTAAAGCGTCAAGTCTTCCCTGTGCCCCATACCGTTTTCCTTCTCCAGACGCTCAATGTTCTCCAGCAGGTCTTTGCTGATTGGCAAATCCAGTGCTTTCAACATATCCGCTGTTTCGTATGCTTTATCCAGTTCGCTCATAGTATAGTCCTAATCTGACAATACTTTTTCAATCGTGAGATTCAAGTTCAATTCACGATTAATAGTTCTAAGAACCTCAAACTTCCTATCTGTATCAAGAAAAGTATTAACGTATAGTCCTGGTTCTATTTCACGTTGATAGGGACGATATTGTTCTTTTTCGTGCAACTCATTAGTAACAATATTTTGGCCAAGAGCCATAATTCCCAACCTTTCTACATTTTCTGCTCCCGCATACTTGATGACGTCAAAAAAGGTATTGGCCACAATTTTTTGACAAGATACGCGATTATTGGGGAAAACTACTCGAATAATAAATTTTTTCTTTCGGTAATTACGGTCGTCTATTCCATGAGGTTGATTCGAACTTTGCAAATTTGGCTCAGACAAGAGAATTTCTAACCCTTTCTCTTTGGTGAATACGACTTTCATATTAAATTGGTTCCTCATCTTTTGAACCAATGGTTCCAATTCTTGCTTAATAAGAGGAATAATTTCTTCACGTAGATACCCCTTCTCCATCTGAGCAATGGCATTTAGTTGTTCATTACTGACTGGGAGTCCAAGATTTTCGAGCATATCAACTGCCTCATATGCTTTGTCAAGTTTATCCATAATATTTATCATTTAATTAGGTTGTATCATTCTATTGAACGCTTACTTGCGAAGTATTCTTTTTGAGCAATTAGATCACAAAGTAATTTAAGTGACCATTGGCCTTCTTTTATAATCTTTGTTTTGTCTATCATTATAGGAGTAACTCCATCCGCTTCGAAAACCATTATTCGCCTGCTTTGTCCCTGATTTACAGTCTTTTGGGACTGAGTCCATAGTGCTACTTTAGATTTAACTCCATCTTTGGTCTTTTCTTGAACCAATTGCTCTGGTTCCAATTCATTTATCAGCGCTGTTGGAGTAAGCTTACCATGTACAGGAAGATTGAGTGCCTTTAACAATGATGAGGAATACGTCAGCATATCTTTAGATTGAATGATGCGCAATAATTTTGATAATGAACTGTAGCCTTGGGTAAACGTATATTTAAAGAACGGATTACCTGTTGGCAGAGATCTCAGGAAAGTATCCCATTCGCGTTGTATGCGCTCAGATTTAAATTTTTTACTAACAACACGTTTATTAGGTGTGCCATTCTTCAGCAGACGTTGAATAGTATCTCCTTTTAGCTTAGTTTGCTCAGCTAATCTCACTTGAACGGGTTCCCCATATTCATAATCAACAACAAGACAGAAAGATTTGTGTAGATGTTCAACAAGAGACTGTATGAAATTTTGGATCTGAGGTATCACATTCTCATTAAGATACTCTGTCTCAAGCATCTTCCTCTTCCCTAATTGCTCCATGCTTATAGGCAAATCCAATTCCTTTAGCATAGCAATCGCCTCGTTAGCTTTTTCCAACTCTTTTACATCCATGTTGTTTTGACATTATATCAAATGAGTCACCTTTATCTTCTGCCAAGGTTTGCCTATACCAAGAGCCATATTCGCAGAATCTCTTGTAATTAGCTCGCCCTTCTGTAATCCTGTGATGGACTGTTTGAGCTCTTGAAGCAACGCGCCAGACACGCCAAACAAGTCTTTCAGTACAGCATCGTTCTGCTGTTGCTGTTTCATTATCAGCGGGTACTGAACGTTTGCATAGAAGTCGAAATACTTACTCTTGAAGCTATCCATATTCTGGGTGGCAAGAATGATGCTCATTCCCTTGTTACGTCCTACTGCAATCAGGTTCTGTAGTGGTTTGTTCTCAAAGCCCAACATATAATGAGCCTCATCAATAATAGTAAAGTGCCTCAATTCCACTCGCTCATCGTTCATGGACTGTTTGGGCAATTTTTCATAGATATTGTTCAGCTTAGAGATAACGAAGTAAACAATAGCTTTTGCCATGATTCCATCCTTCTCGAAACCTCCCAAGTTGATAATGTAACAGTCATGAAGCAAGTCCACCCTATCTTCATCGGCAAAGATATTGTTCTTTACCAACTGGTTTAATACTGAGCTGACACTATCTTTTTCATCCTGCTTGTTTTCTGGTAACAGAGCAGTATATTCCTCCAACACCATCTTAAAGGTAATTGGTTTGAAACTACGCTTCTTATAAGCATTAATAATGGCATCGCTAAGACGATCGTCCATTTTTGCACTAATCCTAGCTGGTGCTATAGAACTGAGAGCAGTAGCCATTGAGGTGGCATAGAGATTCACCTCGTTGATAGGTCTGCCAGTAAAATCCTTGAAAGGTGTAAATGGCAATGGTCGCTCAATAGGATTCAAAATAGACGTCCTATCCGTATCGAACAACTGCAAATTGCTCTCAAATGCTGGGTCAGAGAACTCACCCTTATAGTCGAACAACAGGAAATTGACAGGATAGTGTGTATCTGATGATGCATTTCGAATCTGATTGATTAGCACTGACAGTAGATTCGACTTACCAGAACCAGTTGTTCCTGCAACCAGTATTTGCGTGTTGGCAATCTGCCGACTGTTCATATCGAGACAAGCATCCATTCCGTTCTCATATTCGCCAATGCGAAGGTTCAACTCTGGAATATCTGTCAGCGACTTTCCTGCACGCAATGGTATGTAGGTCAGCCATTCTTCCAAGCCGCCTCCCTTCATCAGAATGTCTTTACCACGCAGTATTTCTCGTCCAATTACGCGACTCACCAGGTTTGGTTGTGTCCAGTCAGCCGCTACATCCTTATACCTTAGTTTTAGTAGGATTTCAAACAATGTACCAATATTCGACTTAGTGAAGAATGTCGTTGCATATGGCGTTCTTGAGACAACCATGTTGTAGTCGTTCAGGTCGTCAATCCTTCGAGGTGACTTGTCACTCAAGCCTGCCAGCAAACAAATTCTAAGCACGACACTATAGTTGAGCACTACAGGACGGATATCGTCAGTGTATTCATCTAGATTCAGACGCTGTTCCAAAGCAGTCTTTACATCCTGTATACGGTCGTGCATGCCGTTGATGGCTGTCACGCCTCTTATGGTTAGCAGATTTATATTACTCATATCTATTAGTCTCTTGTTCTAAGTCCGAAGTAGTCTTCAGAGATGGTAGTACATTGGTTTTCTTTGTCACGATGTAGTGTATAGGTCTTGGATACGTATGCCTGTATTTTGTCGAAATCGTGCTCCGCCGTGATTTCCGTATCCGTACTCAACAAGATGGTCTGATGAGCGAGATCTGGGAAATAGCGTTCCAAAATCACTTCACGACTTTCTTTGTCAAGCACGCCCATCACGGTGTCAATCATCACAGGTGGCTCATAGTCTCCAAGATTATAAAGCACTTTCAGCAGCACCTGCATCACCGTCTGCTTAGCTCCAGCATTCAACTGACTCAGATAGATTTCATTGTTGTTCTTATGGAATATCTTGAATGATATTTCGTCGCTGTCGTCCGCAGATAGTTCAACTCTTCCAATGAATCCAGCATAAATAATGAGGTTGATATTCAGCTGGTCACGCATCATCCGCTCAATGCTGGCCTTCTTCGCCTTCAAAAGTTTAGTCGATAATGCTTTGAAGAAATCGGGCAACTTGCACAGCATGTCATATTGCGGGTCAGGAATCTGGGGCATATCGTAGTCGTAAGTGGCTATCTTTTTACCAAGTTCCTTTACCTCGTTCTCTTTACGCTCTATGTCATCCTTCAACTCTTGGATCTTCTTATTGTTGGCTTCGTAAAGTTCGATAATTGTATAGTCACTTCCATTAAGAGCCTGCTGATATTCCTTCAGATACTCTCGTTGGCGAGGCATTTCGTGTATCTCTTGGTTCAACCGGATGCGCTTCTCGTCCAGTTCTGTCAATGGATTAATGATAGCAGTATTCACCAGTTTGTCCAATTGAGTTACTTCATCGGTGGTCAGGAAATCGTACTTATCTTCGACACCGTCACCAGCTTCCTGTTGCCGCTTCAGCTCATTGATGAGCGATAGCACATCAATCTTGTTAGCCGTGAAGTAGCGCTCCTCAATCATACGCACTAGATTTCGAGTAAAACTTTCTATCTGTTCATCAGAAAGGATATTTGCCCGTTGGTTTTTGGCCTCATCTTTCGTATGAAGTATCACGTCAACCTCGGTCTTCAGCTGACTTGCAAGTTTCAGGAAGATTACCCTTGTTTCTAGGTCTTTAGCCAGATTGTCAATATCCTGCCGGTATTCAGTTTCCTGTCTGACGGTATTCTCCAGCGACTGCTCAATCTTTCTCATTTGGTCACGAGTGATGTCGTCAGCATTCTTCCCCTCTTTCAGATGGTCGTATTGCTCCTTGTGCTCATTAGCATAATTGATAGCAGCGGCATACTCATCTTTCAGTTCCTCTATCTTCTTTTCTAAATCTTGCTTTTGAGTAGTCAACCGAGAATATTCCTCGCGTATCTTGTCATTGGCCATTCGCTCAGCCTTTTTCTCTGCCAGCATCGTTTCTGAAACTTTGCGCAGTTGAGCATACTTATTGAAGCCCATCACCGAATTGATGTTCTTCATAATGAGCTTGTTGATTTGCTCTTCTTTCACCAATTCGCTAGTCTTCATCGCATCAAACAGGAAATAGTTACTCAATTCTGCAGGCAGGTTGGCTGCAATAATCTTGTTGACAATTTCCTCACTCTGGCTCTTTTGTGCCTGTGGCGTTCCCGATCCATAATTGAACTGATTACCACCCATGTTCAGCGTTACTGACTCCAATACTTTGTTGTCTGCCAGCATATAGGCACGTTTCAGTTTGTACTGTTGTTCCTGACTCAGCACCATTCCAGAAAAAGTAACCTCCAGTATGATGTGTTTATTCAGCAGTCCTGATTCGTTCTTCACACCAGCATTAAACAACTCTTCAAACTGACGTGCATCCTTAATCTTCAAGCCATACAGCGCATGATAGATGGCATCAAACAGCGTTGTCTTACCACAACCGTTACCACCACCAACCAGGATAATAGGGCGGTCGTCTGTTACTTCAAGGTCTAAGTCAAGCAACTTATAGGTCTTATAGTTCTCAACGTGTATTTTCTTAATTTTCATAAGCCTATACGTTTTTGAGTGCCTTCTTCAGAATCTTCGTAAGTTTCTTCTCCTCCACGAAGTTCTGATTGTTACGTTCTTCGTTATAAGGCTTCAGAATCTGTTCCTTCAGCCATTCTGTATTGATGTCGCTGTCCTGACAGGTTTGTTCTATCAGAGCCATATCTTCCGTTCGCACTCCATAGTGTAGAAACGTGCTGTCTATTCCTTTTCTCATTTACTCTATCCGTCTTAGGTTATTATAGTTTACTCAATTCTAATCGTGTCCAGCCGGCTGTACTGTCGATATTGTCAACAGGTCCGTCTGGGAAATACCAATTCTCTTGTTCTTGTATTAGTACGCCACCATACATTCTAACTCCTTGTTGACGATAGGTCTTGACGAATTCATAGAGAGCATTGTTCTTCTCCGTACCATTCTCGTCACTACCATGCGTCTTTGTATCGAGCAGGAGGATGGTGCCGTTCTTCAAGCGGATGATAAAGTCTACATAGAAGCATCGGTCCCTACCGTCTTGTGCTTTATAGGGAACGGCAAAGTGTTGTTTTCCCTCATCTCCATTCTTGTACCACCAGTCAACAACTTCTCGTTGCCCGTCTATCCAACGGGCGAACTTGTGTTCTGGTATCGACACATTCTTCTGTTCGAAATAGGGAACCAAAGCATGATTATATATTTCCCCCTCATAACTGACGTTCTTTTCTGAATTGTAGATTCGAGTCTCAGGCACTTCCCAAATAGAATCCTTGAAAGGAATGTTATTTCCAGTCTCTTGCTCCTGCATCCCTTGTAAAGCAACATATTTGTTGATTGCCTTGCGAATCAAGTCTTCAAAATGAGGACGGTTGCGATGATACAGAACAACCTTAGGAACGTCTGTTTCAAATATCTGTAAGTAATCTTCCAATGCTTTCTCTATGGCACCTTTCAAGACAGGCGTACTATCATGTTTTCCAAATGAGCCTACATTTTTCCTACAGAATAGTGTAAACAAATTATCCAATTCCGATGCATTCAAGGCTATTCGTGCTTTATCCACAATTTCCACTCTTCCGCTTTCACCTGTCAATGGAGTATCCTTGGGTATAACTACAAAAACACGCGAAACATCTGTCTGAATACCATGTCGCTTGGCATTGTGGCGGTTTCTGACCAGTTTGGCTTCCATTTCAGCCTCATTGGGTGCGTTATCATCTGCTTCACCATCATCCTCAAAGAAATCTTCTTCATTAAAAAGCAGCATGGGGTTCTGTTCCCATTCCATCTCCATCATCTTCAAGAATACAGCTCGGAAATCTGCACCTAAACGATTCCTTCGTTTGCCATTCTTGTCCTGATAGACGCTATGCAGGGTGATGGGAGTAAAGTCTTTACGTCGATTGGCAAAGATGGTGCTCAGATAGTTCATGTCGTCGCCCACTATCTGGATAATATCTTCTGAAAGGTTGGTATATACATATCCATAATTCAGTCTGTCATCGTGATAGAACCGTTGTTCTGGCATACGGAGGATTCGGCCTACTGTCTGAGTGGTAAACTTGATGCTCTTCAATTCTCTGAATATTAGCAATACAGAAGCGCGTGGACAATCCCAGCCCAGGGCTATGGCCTGCTTGAATAGCAACACTTCTGTCATATCGTCTGGTTTCGTGATGTTTTCCAGATTAGGCGATTTATCTTTCGATAGCCATACTGCCAATTTTCCATTTTCAACGGATATATTACACAAATCTGAGAGATACGCCTTCATCTCTTCGACAATGGTCTTCTCGTCACTCGAAAGAGTATCGCTGGTGTCGTTGGGTAATTGTATCAGCAGTAGTGGATTGATACCGTATTCTGCATAGGCCTTTGCTAATTCATTGCGTTTCTTTAATGCCTTAACTAACAGTTGCTGATTAACAGTAAGAGAAGTCTGCTCGTTATTGCTGCGCACATTGGGATTCAACTCTACGCCTTTCTTGATCATCTCTTCTTCAACCACATCTTTACGACGTACTTCCACGACCTGAAAACTCATAGTTTCAGGCGTGGCTGAGATTCTCAATTCTATCTTGGGGTTAATGCTCTTCAGGACCTTTTCACTCTTAATAGCATTGCGCCCACCAAACATATGTTCCTCGTCAATAACCACTACGATAGGCACATTACTTTGTATGCGAGTTCTGCGCAACAACTCATACAGGGTTCTATTCTGCTCGTTGTCGCGAATCATCACAGCATTATCCTTGTTAATGCTCTCCCAGTTTAGGAATAGCACATCACCTTGTTGCAATCCTTCCAGATGGTCACATTCATCGAACATCACAGGTCGCAGAGAGCGAGTCTCGCTGAAGAAATTTCTCATCGAGCGGTAACTCTGCTGGTGGAGCTTGTTGGGCGCAATCCAAACCCAGGCCACACGGGTATAGACGCAATCACCACTCACGGGTAATTCCTGCGTCAGTTCATCGAGTAAGGCAGAGGTCATCACCGTCTTTCCACTTCCCGTAGGGGCCTTGAAAACAAGTTTCTGGCGGTCCCCGTCCTGATTGAGCATATCAACCATTTTCTGCTTCAATTCCCTGACAGCTCGTTTCTGATAATCTTTCAGTACTATCATGCCACGCCTCCTTTCTCTTCCTTATATGAATAATGCTCAGCATCAGTCAATGCCTCTGCTTGTTCATCCTCATTTATGTCTATAGAAGCTAATTGTTCCTTCATTCTCCTTGGTAACACTCTCCTATATGCCTGATAAATGGCATCAGGCAGAGCACACAGCGTAACTTTATTGAGGACTTCCTTAAAGTCATCATCGTATGCATACCTACCCTCGCTAAAGACGTAGATCTTGATAAACTCTTTCTTATCCCATTCTTTCAGTTCCTCTACGATATACTTAATGACTGCAGGCTCATAAATGATGATCATTTCCTTATCGCCTTCTGCAAACCTGCGTGCATAAACTTTTCTGAGTGTTTTACCTTTGCAGGTTATCTTGACCTCTTGATAAAGCCCTTCTTTGATGCAAAGTAAGTCTGTTGCAGCTTTCACCAACTCACACTTATTTTTGCTGCTGGGGTCACGTGAAATTAAGTCAGCCTTATAATAGCGCAAGTTATTCTTTGTCAGACCTTCCACTTGTTCACCCTTTGGAGTTGTATAGCCTTGTATCACTCGCTTGTTTCGTTCGTAGGTCACCTGCTCACAGATTCCATTTTCATTATTGGTGACAAGAATGCATTGGCGATGACCTCCGTCTTTATTTAATTCCATAACAGCATGAAGAGTTGTCCCTGACCCCGCAAAGAAATCAAGAACAAACGATTTCTTATCTGTTGCTATTTCACCTATCCTTTTTAATAGACTAATAGGCTTTGGAGTATCAAATGGAATCTTATCATCAAAAATTTCTTTTAATTCTTTCTTTGCGCCATCTGTATGATTGACTTCCGTATGAGGCCAAAATGAAGTGACTAACCTTCCTTCGACATTTGTCAGATAAGTCTTTCTTGCAATACCTCCTTTCCCGTTTTTCGTAAAATAGAATTTTGGCCATTGTCCTCTTTTTAAGACCATTTCTGCATGACGTATTGAATCATCTAGACTTTCTGAAAGAACGATACCTTTCACTCCCTTTCTGACTTCATCTGCTGTTATTCCACACACTTTTGCTCGTTCTTCGTCGTCATTTAAGTCTTTCAATTCGTATTTACACCATCCATTCATTATCTTTAGCAAGTCATCCTGTTGATATCTCCAGCAAGCTCCATTATATGGATATAACAATTCCCCTGTAAATGGATGTTGAATCGCATATACCATCCCTTGGTGACTAATTGCACCAGGAGCGCAAGGATTATCGCTTCTCCATGGGGCATAATCATTATCAAGATTCTTGTATTTTGAATCCATTTCTGCAGTTCTTGGCAATCTATTTGGAGTCCATTCAGGAAATTTGCTATAAGCCACAAGATATTCAGTAGCTGCTGGTATTCCTTGAGAATTATTCTTAGAAGCGTAGTTCTTTTGCCAAATAATATTTGAAACAAAATTATCACTTCCAAATATCGTATCGCATAGTAACCTCAACTGGGCTTGCTCATTGTCATCAATAGAGATAAAGATAACACCTTTGTCTGAAAGCAAAGTTTTTGCTATTCTTAATCTCTTCTCCATAAACGAGAGCCATTTAGAATGACGATAAGAGTCCTCGTTGTCAACGTAGGAGTCGTTATAAACAAAGTCCTTATTCCCTGTATTGTATGGCGGGTCGATGTAGATGACATCTATCATCCCTGCATGGGTATAAGTCAGAGCAACAAGGGCACAGAGATTCTCTGCCTCTATAATGATATGATTAGGAGCATCAGTATCCTCTGATAGTAATCTACGCTCTGGTACTTCATGAAGCACGGGCAACTGCTCACGAAGCTGTTCTTCAACAGCTTCTTCATGATTCTCCCATACGAGACCATATGTTTTCTTCTCGTTGAGTAACTCCAGCAAGGCAGATTTCTCATTGCTCGTCAACCCTGCTAATTCTCTTACTTTGCTGATAAGTTCAGCTTTATTGATATGCCTGCTCATAGCCGCACTCAGTTAAGGGTACGCCTCAGAGAGACAGATTCTTGTTTTAGATACTTCATAACCGGCCAGTTTTTAGTACTAAATGAATTCTGTTTAAGTTGTCTGCCAGAGCAAAAAGAAGCGTACCCACTCCTTACGGTTCCTGTGCTGAGGGAGAAACTGGCCGGTTAAACCCATTGAAGCTTGAACTTTCAGGAATGAATACGCCATAACGGCGCATCTTTCTTCCTGAGATTAGCTTCAATTACTTGGCCAGTTTTTATCAGCACGAAATCTCAGTCATAAGACACGACTTTCTTTTTCCAGCAAAAATCCGCACCGCAGCCCTCCCTCACGTTAGAGTTCAGTTTCGCCACAATGCATTTGCAAAAGTACAAAATAATTTGGAATAAAGTGCGCTTTGAATGAAAAATCTGCAAAAAAGAGTCGAATTATTTGGAAGATAAGAAAATATGCTTATTTTAACAGCGTGAAAGACGAAACCTGGTAGAGCCACGATGTGCGGAACGGTGGCATCTTTGTGACGATGAGCAATTCGACCTTGCCGCTTGGTTTCCTTCACTCATAAAATCGATCGTATCACTCTGTGATGAGGTCGTTTTTTGCGCATGTAGTTTGACCAAATGAACAACATTTCATAGGTCAAATAAAAAAAAGTTTCCCTATTTGGATTATTTTTCGAGTTTTTATTAGGTTATAATATTCTTTTTTCATAACTTTGCAACATCATATTAAACTATAAAAAAGGAGGTAAAAAGATGTTGTATTCAACCATAGTACAAAGAGATGAAACGGGCTTCAACCAAATATACTATGCAGCCCGTGAGTTTGAAGAACTGAACGTTCTTGAAGCCATTATTGCATGCAAGTTTGACAAAAAGAAAATCGAACAGACACTAAACCTTGTTCGTATGTATCAGTTAAGGCTGAACAATGAGTCAATGGAATTGGTAGCTTTTTCAGAAAGCTTTATTGAGGAATATGCCACAGACCATAATGAGTGCTTCCGCTTAACAGAGAAACTAGTAAGACGTATTGGCACAACTATCACTGGAAGTATGAAGATATTCCGCAAGTTTTGTCCCGTGGTACGTCGCAAGCTGGATGGTGCGGGAAATATTGTTCCTACACTTGATTACACCCGACTCACTTTTCGCCAGTTCCATGGTCAATTGTTTGGAGTGGAAGTATATATCGAGTTAGTGCAAACATTGCTTCACGAACTGGCTACTTTCTTCTATCATTTAGTGACCGTACTGAAGGTTTGCAAGGACATGATCCGTCAAGAAAAGGAGGTAATGGGTGACTATGATCGTCTTAAGAGAATATTCGAGAAGAGTTGCGACGAGGTACTTCGTGGCGTCCATGATGTATTCGATACATTTGGTCAGGTAAAGTTGATTACAGATGAAGAACTGGAGGAGCGTCGGAAGAACGCCCGCCCAATGAAAGAGTGGCTTGCTAAGGATTACCATGCCCATGACAAGCAGTGGCTAAAGCGAGAGGGGTATCTTTACAGACTCGCATCCGGACGTCAATATGGACTTGATGAGAAAGCTTCCATCCTATGGGCCAAGAATCCAGAATGGGGCCAAAAGGTTTGCGACCTTATTCCGAAACTTGACTCTTTGAACATTCCATTCAAACATAGTAAAAAAGCCAAAGAGCAGGGAAAAAAAGGTACATTTGATTCACGAGAGATGGCCTACTTTGTTAAGTGGAGCGGTGTCAGCAGTATGAGCGGCGATGGGGAGAGGGTTATTGACGAGAAAAAAGAAAGACAATTTTATGTCTATTTACAGGATCATTATGAGGGCGATTACATTCTACCCTCATGGCAGGCTGTTTGTCGAGAGCGTAGATTCTGTTACAATGAAAAGATTTCTATGAAGGAAATGTCCAACAACTTTGCTGCTTATGTAAAAAGACTGGACGAGGCTGCATAAACTATTTTAGCTCAATTTTGATTTGACAGGTTTCTTATGAAATCTGTCTTTTTTTATAATAAACACAATAGATATATTACGATTTTTCTTATTGTTTTTACGGATAGGACGATTTCTGTAAAAACAATATACGTCAACTCGTCAACACATCTCTTTTTATCGTAAAAACAACGTTAAGCACAACCATAAATCACTGTTTTCCAACAAATTAGACATAAACCCATATTCTTGACTTTCCTTTGTCATATCATAAAATAGCAGTACCTTTACACCAGAATTCGACAGCCGAGGCATTTAAACTGAGCACGGGCCAAGGCGACGGACAAAGTGAAATTTGAAATGCTATACTGAAGTCCGTAGTGCAAGCGAGTAAACCTCCATCAATAAAAACAATGTATAGTATGGAAGGATAC
>Ga0326511_10003177_pt1 | contig 13215 bp, 10 predicted proteins | sample 0_2496_0518_D_FD_203701 | JGI IMG/M metagenome (GOLD analysis project Ga0326511, IMG submission 203701) | Bovine rumen microbial communities from UC Davis, California, United States - 0_2496_0518 | ecosystem: Host-associated > Mammals > Digestive system > Stomach > Rumen | place: USA... | reverse complement strand
TGTCAACAAAACCAAAGCCATTAAGAGGAGTATGTTCAACAGAGCAAATGCAGATGTCCTGAGAGCAAAACTACTCTATAGTGGTATGAAATGGGACTGGAATCACCACCCAAATTGACGCAGAACCAAATAAAATGAAATGAAACAAGCAAAACTTCTCTTCCTCCTGATTGCCACCCTCGCATTTGCCTCTTGCCCTCAAACGGCACGGCAGACGGTGGCAGATGCAGAACAGCCGACGGACAACACTGAGGCCTTGACCAGTGCAGACACCCTGCGCCTCGTCATCATCGACAAAAGCATCTCGCGAATCGACTCCGTGGTGCAGGCGAGAATCATCAATCCCAACGACTACGATGTGAGCTACGGACAGGAGTACGCCATCGAGCGCGAGACTGACGGCCACTGGCAGCAAGTTCCATCCCCCAAGAACTTCGGCTTTACCTCCGTCCTGAGCACCGTAGCCGCCCACGACTCAGCCTCCGTCTATGGCCATATCGGCCTGCTCCATCTCGCCCCCGGCCACTACCGCCTGACCAAACAGATAGACGGCCGCACCCTCTCCGACGACTTCTACATCCCCGGCACCATCACCTTCCCCACACCTGTCTATAGGTAAGAAGTTGCTGTATAACGTAAACCTGTTAGCCCCATTCGTCACAATGACGTATGGGGCTGACTGCATTTGTGGAAGATTGTTAGTACCAACGCGATTTCGATTTCCTCTTTCCCAGCCAAGCCGGAAGTTCGTTGATAGCCCATATCACAGACTGTATGACGATAGTCATGGCCGCCATCAACCAAAGGAACAAGATTTCGTCGTTCAGGTGGTACTTCCCCGTGTAATAGCCAAGAACTGCAAATATCACCAGTGCCACCTTGTCCATCAGATGGTAAACGACGAGATGCGACGCAGCCGGTCTGTTGAGATTTCCTTTCGCCAAATGTAACTCTATTGTTGGCAAAAAAAGCAAAAAAATGCACTTATGCTCCATTTTCGTTACTTTTATCACTAAAAATGAGCATTATTTACTAAAAAAATTGTAACTTTGCAGCCGTATAAGAGATTATAGTATGAGAATAAAATGGCTTGAACTGAAGAACTTCAGGTGCTTTGAGCATATTACTACGGAACTGCATCCACGAATGAATGTGATGGTAGGTATCAATGGTACTGGTAAAACAACAATACTGGAAGCCATCCGTATCTTTATTGGCGCTGCATTTTGTGAACTGGACAAGATTGAGAATAAAATCTCCTCACCAAATATTGCGGACGATGATGTACGACTGCATAATTTGGAAAGCCAATATCCAGTAAAAATAGATGGACTAATAGATTTGGACGAAAAATTGTTGTCTACAAAATCAGCGCAATGGGATAGAACGTTGGAGAAATATGGCGGGAGAACGAAGTTCGAAGAAAGCAAGTATGTTAAATCATTGTCAAAGAATATACAGGCTGTAATTCGTGAAGGGAAGGAGACGCCTATTCCCATTATTGCATATTACTCGACTGATAGATATAAAAAAGAAAAGCGTAATACAGGTTTGGAGGCTGACGGAAGTCGCCTACGTGGTTACTATAATGCGTTGGACTCCACAACCAATATCTGGTTTTTCCTAAATATAATCAAGACGGAAACACTGTGGGAATTGCAAGAAAGCAAGAAATCTACAGTTCTCTCCATGGTACGTAAAGTGATAGGCCAATGCGTGCCTGATTGTCAAGAGATAAAACATGATGTCAAGCAAGACAAACTGATTATTACGCAGACCAATGGTGAGAAAGTACCATTTAATTCTCTGTCTGACGGTGTGCGTAATGTCTTGTCAATGGTGATGGAGTTGTCTTTGCGTTGTTATCTACTCAATCCCTTCTTGGGCGAGGATGCACCTATCAATACCCCTGGTGTGGTGTTGATAGACGAGATTGACTTACATCTTCACCCTGAATGGCAACTTCATATTTTGAACGATCTCACTTCTGTGTTTGGGCGCATACAATTTATTGTAAGTACCCATGCACCATTGATACTTAGTTCTTTGAAAGATGGTGAGATATTGAGCATTGCCGACAGAAAGGTTTACAATTTCCCTAATCAGTATAAACGTCGCCCCGAACAGATTCTAAATGATATGAAAACCAGAATGGTCAGTGAAGAAACAGAAAAGGCTTTGGCTGACTATAGGTTGTTAATTGAATCAGGGAAAGGCAAATCTGAAGAGGCTGTTTCATTGAGAAGTGAACTTGAAGAGGCTTTGGGAAAAGGACACGAAGAACTACAACGGGCAGATATTATGCTTCAATTGTTCTGACACAAGAGGTAATTATGAGATATATTCCGAAACCGAACTATTCTTCTGCTTTGACCCTTTTGGAGGGTGCCCGAAAGCAAATGCAGGAAGCTGGTATAAGCGAGTTGTATGAACATTTCCATGAGAAGGAGCAGCTAAACAGTATTTTACGAGAGGAACAAAAGCAAATATGCTGTTATTGCCAGCGGCGTATAGACCATTTCCAAGGTGAGAATGAACGTGGTAGCCACAATGAGCATTTCGAACCAGAAAATGGTGATAATGCACGTACTGACCTACAGCTAGAATACAAGAATCTGTATGCCTGTTGCAATTTATCCAAAGGGTTCGAGAAGGATCTGCAGCATTGTGGAGAATATAAAGGCTGTAACGTTATTAACAGGAATTTTCTTGCTTTGCACAACTGTTCTGATTATTTCCAATATAACACAAATGGCGAAATATTGCCACAATGTTCAATGAATAGTTTTAAGGATATTTGTGAACATCGTGAGTCGCTAAATGAAATGCAACGTGATGCTTTACAGATGATTGAGGTTTTGAATCTGAATGTGAAAAGTTTAAAAGATTTTCGCAAGGATGTACAAACAGAAATCTTCAAATTTGCACTAAACAAGAGTCAGAAACAATTAGAATATAAAGTACAAATACTTAATACAGAGAGAAAGGAATATGTGCAACTGGTGGATATGGTGTTATACTTCCTTAAGAAAATTGCCCAGAAAGCCCCTCGATAACCAATATTCTGCTTTATACTTTCCATACATATCATTTCTTCATGCGCATAGTGCATGTCTGCCGTTTCCCCAAGCATGCACTTGAAGAGATGCACTATTATTAAAGTATAGAACATGTGTGCGATAACGCAGACATGTCATCCAAGAAACGCAATGCAAAGCGCGAAGAACTCCCACGCCCCATTATGGAGATTATGAAATAATCTAAATCCAATCAAAAAAATGCGTCATCAAAGAAGTGCTATCAAATTCCCTGAGCCAAGATGTCGGTAGGACGAAAATTCACAGGATAAAACCAAACTTAGTTAAAAAAAGGTAAAAATCGTGTTGCGTATGAAGAAAAAATGGTATCTTTGCAGATTGAATTATGTAATATTGGGAATATACAGGATATATGGAATACAAGGTGCTGGATAGCTTACATCGTCCATTTCACAGGCCTTTATGGATTGTGAAATGGGTTTGCTATTTCATAAGCCTTAGGCAAAAGAGCCGTAGAAAGTATATTAATTGTAAGGAACAAACAACAGATTTCTACTTCACTCTGCTTGAATGGTTGCATACAAATTATCCACAAGACAGTGATGGGGTGCCATCGAAAGAATCGATAGAAGAAGTTTGGTATTATTTTTCTCAGATAGAGAACCGAGAGAAGGAGGAAAGGTTAAGAAAAGTCCTGTCTTCAGAAAGAGAACGTGGTGTTGAGACAAAAATCTACAGCACATATAAAGCTGCCAGCTACTATATGAATTTGGCAGACGACAAACTACATTTCGTGGGGAACAGCGCCGCGTTGCCAAATTGGAACCCCAACCAACTAACTAAGACAGCACTTAAAAGCAGCATTTCAACCACTGACAGAAAAATGTATGTCCAGCATATCTTGCAGAACGACGGTCATTTTTTCTTAGCAATATGCCTTCTACAAAAGCCTGTTATGAAGTATGAACTGAAGATGGACGTAGAGATATTTAAGTTTATGCAACGGTATTACCCAGTTGCTAACTTCGATTACACCAAACAGAGTCATAGTAATTACTATGTCGTAAGAAAACGATGGGTAGAATTACTACAGACTGTTAACGAAAGAGGAACTTTGGGTAAAGTTCTGCTTAATTGTATTAAAGAAAACAGCGAGTTCCTTGCGATTTTCATAGATATTGAAACCCATGTAAAAGAATACACAACAGAATTGAGAAAGCGTCGAAAATTCATTGAGCAGAAGAGCACTTTTGTGACAACTTATCAGAACTCGGTTAAAACTAACAAAGACAAAAGCGGCTTTGTGAATCTGTATGATATCAGCAAGGAGATGAGGATGAGCTATGACCGCTTTCAGTCTTTTCTCACCCAGTTTTATCAGGAAGAAAAATTGGTAAGGAACATTTTCTTTATTAATATTGTATCGACTATAGAGCAACGGAGGCGTTTCTATATAGGGAATGCCCCTGTTATTAAAATTAAGATGACCAAGAACTATGGAGTATAGAGAACTTTGGAATAAATTAACCATCGATCCGCAAAAGATGGAGATTATCAGGAAGGACTGGACAGAGGGAAAAGTGCCAGACCTACCTTTTGTGATTATTGACCAGCAAGGTCTGAAGCAACATATCGGAGATAAGCTCAAAGGTATAGACGGAGAAAGGATGACCACAACCGTTGTTAAGGCTCAGTATGGTGATGGTAAGACCAATGTGCTAAAGTACCTTAGCCTATACTTTGAAAGCCATCCTGAGTTAAACATTCATCTGCTTTATTGTCGTGCAGATGTAGACCAGACGGATATTTTTATATTCTTGCTGCGGCATCTGCAAAACAACAGCATGAAAGAACTTGTGGAGGGTATAAAGACCTTGCGAGAAAGAGACGGATTTACCCCTGCAACGCTGGCCAATGACTTTAAGGAAGACTTTGCCCATATACATGACTATACAGAAAAACTCTTTGAGAACGGACAGGACGATGATACCGTTAGAAATTTAGTGTATTTGGGGACAGGAAGACTCTATTCTATTGGGGCATTCCAGAAGTATGGTCTGGAGAAATTGACAGATTTCAATCGTCGTGAGGTTCTCGTACTATTTTTGAATATTTTAGCAGAGATTGGCTATCGTGTAGTGTTTGCTGTGGATGAACTGGAAAAGATTCACGATAAGTCAACACGACGTATGGCCTATTTCTTTAATTCCTATCGTGAACTGGTTGATTTGTTTAACAAGATCAAGGGGCATTATCTGATAGCAACGATGACACAAGCTGTCAATATTGCACAGATGAGTCAACCCCTATGGGGACGGATAGAACAAGACGTTGTGGAAGTAAGCAAAATCAGTAGTAAAGGTGATTTGGCCGAGTTGGTCAAGCTTATGGCTGAGTTGCTACAAGTGGAAGTTAATGATTCAAAGGTAGATGAGGTGGTATCAACAATATCACGCAAGCCTTTGGATAGTAATCGCTTTGCCATCCGTGCCATCGCCGAAGCCTTACGCGAGAAACCTACATTAAATTTTGAAGAGGAACTGAAGAAAGATGGACAGGTAGAAGAATTATACAAAAATGCTTACGTAGCTGCGGAGCAGGCACATGGCTTCAAAAACCTCTCACGAATTATGTTTGACCCATTACAATATTATTTGGAGGCTTTACAGTATGAGAATGTTAATGAAAATCTACTGAGGAGGGACTATCAAGCCTTCGTTGATCCTGTTTCTAAACGAGCCTTTTTCTTTTTGTTCAACGACGACACCAAAATTCGTGGAAGAATACAAGAGTTTATGGATGAACGTAGCATCAAGCGCTTTGTTGTGTTTGTGCCAATAGAATTGAATGTGACCCATGCAACACTCAATATAGAGGGAGCAGAAGTAAAGTTGATAGACTATAACCCGAAACAACTCTTTGTACTCTTGGATATCTACCGCGTGAATTTTGACAAGCAAGACGAAATTTTCCATCTGATAGGAATTGTCACCCAAAACGTATTTGAATAGGCGTATGAAATGGGAAAGTAAAAGTTTATGGTCCGTCTATACGTATACAATTGATATAGATAAGCTTTTGACGCCAGTTTATCATCTCGTTCTGGATGTTGCGAAAGGAACATATGCCGAGCGGCTTTTCAATGAATGGGCTGGAGAAGTTTTTGACATCAGAGCTATCACTGGACGGGATGCTCTTGATGAAAAGATGACAGACGAATTGTTCTTAATAGAGATATCTCGCTATCTGAAAGGTTTCCTTTATGCTAATTTAGATAAGTTAGACGGTACAGTTATTCAACTCTTGTATGAACCGAAAGGACTGTTAGTAGCCCCTTCGCGGAACAAGCCAGCTCAGGCCCTCATTGCATGGATAAAGAGAGCGGAAATGATGAAGGCGTTTCTTGATTTGGTCAAATATGGACCAGTTTGTTATTTAAAGGAAACACTTGTTAAACTACTGAATGACCAGTACTTTGGCGCAGCAGTAAAAGCTAATGAGGAAAGCGCGCTGAAAGCTGCTGTTATTCCGATCAATGCATTAGAAGGCTACGAGGTACTTCCTGTTGATCCAGAATCAATATGGATTAACAATAAATTGAGCAAGGAGTTAGACGTAAATGAAGGAACTGAGTGTGGAGAGGTAAAGTTTCCAAACATTGACGGGATTAGTCTGATGATTGGTGACTTTGTTTTTCCACTGACAGGAATTGACCTGTATGTTAAGGAAGATGCTAAACAAAACTATTTCTGGAAAATGCTGAGTGACATCTATGTAAATAAGAAGAAGAGCATTAGTATTTACAGGGAACAAAGTGGTGAATTCAAAGCAGCTTTCAAAACGAGCGAATTTGCGCAGTTAATGGCAAAACTACAATACAACCTATATATAAAAAAAGAAGGACAAACTGTCCCAGAAGCCTACCGACAGTTTTTCGAGGAAGTATATAATATCGAGGAGTTCATAGACAAGAACAACCAGATACTGTTTACAGGAACACATCTTGAAGAGCAAGTCCAGAACAAGCAGACTATGCTTGGTATATATAATACAGAGAAGGACGGAACAGATTATAACCTTCACGCCTGGGTGAATGTCGAGACTGAAGATAGGCAGAAGAAAACAGAGGCCGGTGGTGTGGAAGACATTAGTATAAAGACCGTATATGCACTCAAACCGCAGTATAGTTACTATTTCGCCAGTACTTATTTTGAAGACCTGTTCCAGGAAGTGTTGCAGGAACTGGGGATAGAGACGCTTCATGATGTAGAATTAAGCCTGAGTGAAAATCCAGGATCCCCATATATCGAAGTAGACAACTTCGTAAGAAGGCAAGATGGTACTATCGTATTCATAGAAAATAAGACGACACTGAATAGATACAATATAGAGGAAACTGTGAGCAAGATAGCTAAGTTTCATCAGGTGATGATAGATAGTTATCCGTCTATACATATTGAATATCTGATTGCAGCCCCCTATATGAATGAAACTGTGGAGGAAGCCTATTCCTATTTCATGAATGTCGAAGGATGTACTGCGACCAATTTTTTCATACCGATAGCTCGCTTTAATGGCATCAGACTGCATTGTGTGATAGAACCCGAATACGAAAAATTAAAAGCCATGATGGCAGAACTGCTGAAATGAAGTTGCCCGTAACAAGATACTATGGCTCGAAGCGCAGGGTGGTTGAAAAAATATGGGATGCGTTGGCAGAGCACCACATAGAGTTTGATACCATGCTTGACCTGTTTGGCGGAACAGGTATCGTTTCATATTATATGGCAAAGAGCGGGAAAACTGTGGTGTATAATGACATACTCTCATTTAACTGTGAAATAGCTAAAGCCCTGCTCCAATCGCCGAAAGGCGTTTTTTCGGAAGCACAGGCCCTTAGGCTTCTTCAGAGAGAACCCAATAGAGAATACCAAACCATTATTGAGGACTACTTTGACGACATATATTATCCAAGGGACGAGAACAGGATTATAGACACTGTGGTTCAGAATATTGCCTATCTTGATGAGGCCGAAAAATCTAGTGCTTATTATGTGTTGTTCCAAAGTTGTATAATTAAGCGTCCTTTCAATATTTTCCATCGAAAGAATCTGAATCTTAGGACGGGCTTTACAGAGGCGAACTTTGGAAATAAAACCACATGGGAGCAATCGTTTGAAAGTCTGTTTGTGAAATTCACTCGGGAGTTGAATGAATTCCAGTTTGAAGAGTTGCCACATGTAGAGGTAACAAACATGTCTGCCTTACATTGCAATAGGGATGCAGACCTTGTCTATATAGATACACCATATTTCAGTGAGAAACGGAGTGCTGCCATTACTTATCACAACCGATACCATTTTTTGGAAGGGCTGATGCACTACGAAAACATCCCCAATCAGATTAATCAAGTAAAAGTAAACAAAGAAATCAGGTTTGGTGAGAATCCCGAATTTGAAAAGAGAAACCATTATCTTGAAGACCTGAATACGTTATTGAACAGACATCAGCAATCAATAATTGCATTGTCTTATACCTCAGCCGGATTTCCTTCAATCGAGGAATTATGTAATGTAATGCGGCAGTACAAGAACCATGTGTTAATATGCAATTTGGGGAATCATTCGTTTGCTCTGAACAGAAGCAATACTGACAGGCAAGAGGTTCTGATTATTGGAATATAAGAAAGACCATCATGTTTCACATCTACTCTATACGGATATATAAAGAATGTGACTGGAATCTGAGGAAGAATCTTCAGACAGAAATGGCGTTTGAGTTTCAAAAACCTGCTTATGAAGATTTCTTTGCTAAGAATATCTCATTGCATGCCATCGTTGGAAAGAATGGCAGCGGAAAATCATCATTGTTGGAACTGATATTCCGTATGGTAAACAATCTAAGTTATGTGTTACTGCACAATATCCAACGAGCAGGAGCCTATCCTTTACGTTATGTATATGGTTTATGTGCCAACATGGACTACGAAATGGACGGGCATAGATACAGGATATGCTGTCAAGACACTTCGGTGACATGGATAGAAATGGGCGAAGATGGCGAGGTGGCGAATGGTACTGTGATAGTATCTGCTAAAGTGGAAGTACCAAGCGTAACTTATACAAAAGTTGTCTATCCCAAGGAGAACTCAATGACGATATCCATTGATGATTATCGAGAACTTGCAAAGAAATTGTTTTATACCATTGTGGTGAACTATAGCATGCAGGCATATGCGGAACAGGACTACCAAGACGAGAATACGGAATGGCAGGATAAGAAGGCTGTGAGTCCACATTCATCAAGCCTTGCTTGGATTAACGGTCTGTTTCATAAGAATGATGGTTATATGTGTCCAATCGTACTGAATCCTTTCAGGGACAAGGGTAAGGTGGACATGAACCGAGAGATGAGACTAACCCAGCAACGGATGGAGGCCCTGCTCATTTACTATAAACGGCAAGGAGTTGATTATATTGATGGTTACTCGTTGAACACTATCAAATATACTTTTAATCCCGATGTGGTGTGCAGTTACTTTGATAATAAGAGACTGGCAGAGGTACTGGCTGTGAAATCGAAAGGATTACAAGTTTCGACTATTGAAAACAATCTGAAGAATAAAAGGACTAAAATTCAGGCTATACTTGATTTATTCAAAAAAGTGATGACAGCCAAGGATATTAACTTTCAGCAAGAGATATTAAGGACGTTTGGCATTAACTACAAGTTGAATAAGGATATAGACCTGCTGACGGCAGAAATATATCTGATATGCAAGATTATTAATATCGCACAGAAATATCCCACATACTCAGAAGAAAAGGATGCGATACTGCTGGAAGACAATACGAGCTTCGACTTTGTGGAGATTCTGAATCCTGCACCTTATGCAGAATATATCAACCCAATGCGAACTCTGGCTAAGAAGGTGAAAAATCAAAATGGGCATATTGGACTAAAGGCTTATAGAGCAACAAGGTATATTTTGAAGTCCCAAAAAGATGATTTGTCTCGTAATAGAAAAATAAAACTTGGAAACAGTTTTGATTTGGAGCAATATGCAGAGCATTATTGGAATGATTGTCAACTAAACTCTGTTGAGCAAATCATAGAAGTACTCCCTCCCAGTATCTTCTCGTATGAGATTATGTTGGAGAAAAAGGATATGCCAGTTAATGAAGAGGGTAACGCCCAAGAAAATAGGATTATTCCAATGAGAAAAATGAGCAGTGGTGAACGGCAGTTCATTTTCTCAACCAGTACCATTGTTTACCATTTGCAGAACTTACGATCTGTGAAACGCCCCTCCCCCCGTTACAAGTACTTTAATGTTATTCTTGATGAAGTGGAGATATGTTTCCACCCGGAATACCAACGGACGTTTGTACACAAGCTTTTAACGATGTTGACAAGGCTGCGGCTGAACAATGATTCAAGCATCAATATCTGGATGGTGACGCACTCACCTTTTATTCTGAGTGACTTTCCCATTGAAAACATCCTGTATATGGCAGACGGCCATCAATCACCTCCTACCGATGTGGATAATCCTTTTGGAGCCAATATCAATGATATCCTGCGACAGAGTTTCTTTTTGGAGCATGGTTTTATGGGAGAGTTTTCAAAATATAGTGTTGTATCACTATGCAGATACCTATTTCCAAACAGGGATGAGTATCAAAATTGTCCGCCGATGTATAAAAGTATAGAATGGACACCAGAACGTGCCTTCTGCTTTATACAAAAGATAGGAGAGCCGCTGTTGCGAACGCAACTAATAAAAGCATACAGAGAGAGTGAAGTTATATCGAAACAAGAGAAAATAGCCGAGCTTACTCGAGAACTTGAAGCACTGAGACATCAAGAATGAAGAAGATTCTGATTACTGACGAGATAAGGGGTATGGCTAAGGATTATGCTATGCGTCTTTTGAACCAAGAGGGGGCAATTGATAGTCTGCGTCATCTGAAAAGTCAGTTGACAGGGAATGAAGCCAAGTATGTGGAGTGTATCATTAGGAATCTGCCTGCTATACTGGAAATGCTACCATGGAATTATACAAATTTTCACCAGCAGCATTTCGCTCTTTTTGATAAAGGAGGAGCAAGGGCTATAGATTTCTCACATCGGATTTTACTGTCGGATGATGGGGGGAGTCCGAAGGAGAAGGCATTTTATATGCATATAGTTGCGGCATTAAAGTATGATGTGGTGCAACAAAAGTTATTTCCTGAGTGCGTAAGGAAAATGGGCATTCGTGCATGCGTGTATTGTAATGCGCAATATGCCGTATCAGCTAAAAAAGGAAAAACTGACAGGAGCAGCATTTATCGTTCTACATATAATATAGACCACTGGAAGCCCAAGAACCATTACCCCTACCTGGCAGTGGCGTTCTACAACCTCTATCCCTGTTGTACGGCATGCAATCAGGGGAAGTCATTTACGGAAAAGGACTGGTGTATGTATGCTCAAGTAGGGGATATGCTGAATCCCTATAAGTTCCGGCTTGATGATATGTCTCTGTTGAATTATCTGCTGACTTGGGATGCTGAGCAACTGAAAATAGATTTTGTGGATAAGACAACAGGATTGATACCTGACTATGATGAGGACTTTCATATACAGAAGCTCTATAATAATTTCAAAACAGAAGTGGAAGATGTAATCTGGCGTAATAGGATATATAATGCTAAGATGGTAGAAGCCATGCAACAATCTGGTGTCTACAAAATAAAGCCTCAGGACGCAAATAGATTCATTATCGGCAACTACGACCGAGAGGAGGATGTCATGAAGAGGCCATTGGCAAAATTGACGCAAGATATTGCAAGGCAGTTGGGTTTGATATGATATATGAAGGAGCGAAAGGTGATAAGAGCTTATTACGAAATAAAGTTTATTGTGAATGAGTAATAGCAAGAATAGATAATAAGATAGGATATACAGATGGTATTATGTGTGGTGTCATTGAAGAAAAATAAATATGTTGAATCTTGACTTCAATAATATTAGACCCATAAACGGATCAGCAAGGGACGGTTTTGAGGAATTTGTATGCCAACTGGCACGCAAAGAAGAGATTCCGTGCACAAAGAGATTTGTACGCAATGGGAAACCTGATGGAGGGGTAGAGTGCTACTGGATTCTTGAAGATGAGAGTGAAGTGGCATGGCAGGCTAAACTTTTCTGTAAAGCTTTTGATAATTCACAGTATCAACAAATAGACGGTTCTGTGAAAGAAGCGCTGAAAACTCATCCCCATCTAACGAGGTATATCATGGCAGTTCCAACGGATCCGTCAGATGCTCATGTTGAGGGCAGAATGAGCATGCAAGAACGGATTGATGGCTATGTGGAAAGATGGAAAGAGCTCAATCCTCAAGTCGTATTTGAATTTTGGTGGGCATCGGACTTAATAGAAAGAATTCAGAAACCTCAAAATCAAGGTATGCTTCGATTCTGGTTCGGAGGACATGAATTTACCGATGAAGACTTGATACGGTTTAATGCTAACTCCATCAAAGACTTGGGCAAGCGGTATCTGCCTAAGTTGAATATTGAAGTTGAGGCTGCGGAATACTTCGAGGTGCTTTCGCGAGGGAAATCACTGGAATATTTCTTAGAAGATAAACTGAGATTAGCAGAGGTTGCCTGCGGAAAAATAGAAAGGAGCAAGTATTGCCATGATGCCCTTGGAAAGGTTGAAAGTGTTAGGAATGCCATCAGGCAAATAAAGGGAACTCCTGTTGCAGGTATAGACAGAATCGCACTGAATGAGTTTTTGACAGCACTGGTGACGCTGGGTGAAGCGGTTCAAGACATTGCCAATATAGTTGTTGATAATAATATTAGTAATGACGAATCCTACAGAAAGTATAGTAGAATATATGGGTTAGGTGTTGATGTCCTACATGTTTACAACGATTTGCATCAGGATGTCATGAGGCTGATAAATGACCCCGTCTTGATTCTGGAAGGAGATGCTGGTGTAGGAAAGTCTCATCTGATGGCTGATGTCGTACTGCGGCGGGAGAAAGAAAAGCAGATGAGCCTGCTATTTTTGGGACAGAAATTCATCACCGACGAGGACCCTCTTACCCAGATGATGAAAATGCTTCACTTTATAGGAACTTCAGATGAGTTGTTAGAAGTGCTCGAAGCTAAGGCAGAG
>Ga0326511_10003176_pt1 | contig 13220 bp, 20 predicted proteins | sample 0_2496_0518_D_FD_203701 | JGI IMG/M metagenome (GOLD analysis project Ga0326511, IMG submission 203701) | Bovine rumen microbial communities from UC Davis, California, United States - 0_2496_0518 | ecosystem: Host-associated > Mammals > Digestive system > Stomach > Rumen | place: USA... | reverse complement strand
ACTGAAAAAAGAAATTGTCAATATTGGACTTCGTCATTCTATAGCACATCAAAATATTGACGAAGAATGATGGTTAACTTATATAACATACAATTACAAAACGAATGACCAACTACATTTGGTTTATATTTGCGTGCATTTAAAGATACTCCTGTAATTCCAGATTCATCATGGACTACAGTTTATGATTGAAGCAGTACAGCAACATGAGCTTGAATATTTTATAATGCAACACTTTGACTTATATCAATAAGCTCTGATGGTACGAATTGGATTACAATAAAAGATAAAAACGAATGAGCAACTACTGTTTATAATTATTGAGATGAAGTAACGGCAGAAAATACATGATGATTCTTTCAACAATGAAATAACTATATGTTCCCATTCTCATGAAGTGTAACAACATCTTGAACGCAAGTAGATGCAAGTACATATTGACCAGGAAATTATTATAATTCTTCAACATTTATTGCATTAGACGATAGATGGGATTCTTCAAAAAACAATAATCTCCGATGATGAGTTTCATGAGGAACTGTCACAATCGACAACGCTATCACCAACACAGGAGTGCTTAGTGTAAATGGACAGACTGGAAATGTAACTGTAGCCTCTCCTGATATGAGTAATTATCTCGCTAAAGACAATACAACAGCTTTTACACCTATTGGTGATTATAATCCAGCTACTAAGAAATATGTTGATGATTGATTAAGCTGAAAAGCTAATGCTTCTGATATAAAAAATAAAGTTTTTCTTTTACCAAGACAGAATGATAATATATCAGATATAATAACTTTATTAAATAATTGATGAAGCGTCACATTCTACGAACCATATAGTGAGTTAGCTACCGTTGTATGATATAGATACTATACAGTAGTAGATTATGAACAACAAAGTAACGTAATAAAGGCAGAGTGAGAAGCTGCTACTGTATTCATTACACTTACATACTGAACAACTACAGTAGCGTCAGTTACTACTGAATGAGGTAAGGCAAAAAAGTTTTCTCTTAGTTCTACATCAGATACGTCAACAGCGGAGAAAATAGTAGAATGGTATAATTTATGAGGTGTCCCTGCTATATTATATAACTCACATCTATATACTTTCCAACTTTATGAATATAGTTCTAGAACTTGAAAGAGTTATTATACATTTTATGCAGATGTTAATTCATCTGATGGTGCATCAACATCGTCATTGAACAATAGGAAGATTATGATAGAGTACAATCCAAATAGAGCATTCCCTTATAGTATTTCTGATTTAAACTCTCCATTTGCTACAGTATTAAAAACTTGAATAGATTATTCTACTCCATATACTCCTGAATATGATTGAAGTCCCGCAACTAAAAAGTATGTTGATGATAATGCGTGAGCAACATACAACGCAGGGGAATGAATAGAAATCTGAACAGAACATTCAGATATGCAATGACCTGCACCTAGTTGATTTCACGTACCACTTAATACAGAGTGGCAAGCTGTTTATAATATACGAACAGCTTTAGGATGATGAAGTGATGACTGAACTAACTTTGGAATAGCGTTGAAGTTGCCTTTCGCTGGTTACCGTATCTACTCGTCTGCTGGTGTCGGCAGTCAGGGTACCTACGGGGACTATTGGTCTTCTTCTCGTTACGATGCAAATAAAGCCTACTGCCTGTACTTCGATTCGTTTGGTCTTTATCCCCAGAGTGACAGCCGCCGTGCTGGCGGTTATTCTGTTCGTTGTTTTAAGGATACGCCTACCGTACCTACATCATCTTGGACTAAATTATATTGAACGAGTATAGAAGCAGGTTGAATATTCTGGAGTTCGACAGACTGACTAATAAGTCTAAGTAGTGACTGAAATACTTGGATAACAATAGCAGATAAGAACTTGTGAGCTACTACAGTATGGAATAGTTGAGATACATTAAGTGAGGCTAACTGTGGTTATTATTATCAACGATGAAATAATTATGGTTTCCCACGAACTTGAAGTGTAACTACTTCTTCTACACAGGTAGATGCTAGTACATATTGACCTTGAAATTACTACTCAAGTAGCACATTTATAACTAGGTCAAGTAGTCCATATAGATGGGATACTACAGATAACTGAAATCTCCGATGATGAGTAAGTCAATGAACTTGGATATGATGAGACTGAAATACAATAGTGAACACAGGAGTACTTAGTGTAAATGGACAGACTTGAGATATTTCTAATGTAGTAACTTGAGATGCACAATATGTAATAAATGTATCCACAACAGCTCCTGCTAGTTGAACAGCTAGTAATATAATAACTATTGTAACAGACTAATCTTTATTTCTTAATAGATAGAAAATGAGTATTTATATATGAGATAAAGAAATAAAAGATTTATGTATCTGAGATACGCCTGTAAAAGAGGCGTATCTATGAGATACTAAAGTACGACCTAGCACAACACCTATAACAACAGCTTGAGTATATCATAATGCTAATTTATGACTTATCTCTATATCTTCAGACTGAAGTACTTGGCTAACAATAGCAGATAAAAATTTGTGAGCCACAACGGTGTGGAATAGTTGAGATACTTTAACTTGAGCTAATTGTGGTAATTATTTCCAATGGGGAAATATATATGCCTTCCCTAATATGGGAACGGTTAGCTTCTGACACTCATCAACCCAAGCTAGCGTTGAATGATATTGACCACTAAATTATTATAATAGTAGCACTTGGATAGATGTAAATCCTTGGGACATAAGCACAAGTACTTGATTTAATTTTGATTTATACTGATGACAAACAGATACGGTAGAGGCTAAGAGGTGACCTTGTGTAGTGTGATACCATATACCAAGTATAACAGAATGGACTAATATTTTTAATCTATGAGTGACATTATGAGCTTGGAGTGCGAGTAATTATAATAGCTTATTAAACTATCTTAAACTGCCATCAGTTTGAATTAGGAATTGAAGTGATACAACAATGGCATATGTAAATCAAGCAGCTTGATATTGGACAGCCACTAGAAGTAACACTAATAATGCTAAGATATTTTTAGTATTATGAACAGTAAGTTTAAGTAGTCATTATAATATTTATTATGGTATGCCTATTCGTCCATTTAAGAACGAGGCAGTACAGCCAGACACAAGCCGAATTAAGTTATACTAATTCAATCTTCTATAGACAGTCTGATATTATACTAAAAATAATTCAAGACTTATGTTCTTATAATATATAAAAGACACCGATTACTCGGTGTCTTTATATTGTCTATAAAATTCTAGTTCAGCTTCATGTTAGTAGTACGAAGAAGAGTACCAAAAAGAAAAAGACAGTTTAGGCTGTCTTTTTCTATTGCATTCTGTAAATTTATTATTATTCTATAAGTAACTAGGTTGGGGCTAGTTAGTTTTAAATTATAAAACAAACACAATGGCAGAAATTTTTCCAGATGATCCATGATGTCTTACCCTACCAGAAGGTATGGCTGAAGCTACAGACTTTAAAGCTGAAGAAGCTATTAAACTTGATATGTCTGTAAAACTTCCAGATTTCTTCTCATTAGGTGAATGGATATATGAAACATCTAATCAATGAGCTTTAGGTTCATGTACTGCTATGTGAACAACACACTGAACTCAAATTCTTAATGTCAAGAAATGATGAGTTAAGCCAACGAATAACAACATACTCACACCTGATCGGCACGACCTACGATGAAAGATGTGACACTCAACTACTAAATATGATGGTTGAGACTATGTTGAAAGAGCTGTAAACATTGCTCTAAAAGAATGAATTAAAACATTAGAAAAATGAGATGAGGTTAAATTTGATTGATATGCTACTGAAGAATGGCATAGAGACGACAAATCTATAGAATTAATGAAACGTTATCTATACAAATGATGTCCAATTGTACGATGTGTAAGATGAGACAAAAAGATGTGGAGAGAAATGTCTGCTTGAGAAGTTAAGACAGTTCCTACCACGCCTACTGGTTGACACTGTATAGCATTAGTATGATGGGATAAATGATGATTCTGGTTTATTAATTCTTGGAGTCCTAATGATGCCAATAAGCGTAAATCAAGATTCTACATCTCAAACGCTGTAATGAAGAAAATAAATCTTAATTACAGATACTGGATCCTCTACATTAAAGAAGATGCAAAAATTGATCCTCAACGTCTCAAGATGATAAATGTTTATACAGTTATCCTTGAAGCATTGAAAAAATATTACAACTGAGAAAAACCAGCAGTTCAACAATGAATAGTATCTTTGTCTCAATCACTTAGAAAAGAGTATCCAGAAATTAATGAGAAACTACCTTTGTAATTTTATTTCTTATTTGTAATAATTAATGGAGACAACACATACTGTAACTACGGATGTAAACGTAGCAGACACGGTGTGAAATATCTTAACAGCAGGTAGCGATAGTGAAAGATGATTCTACTTAGCTATTGCTGTAATTGTTGCTCTTATTGCTATTGGCTTAGCTATCTATGCGATAAAGACTATTAGGACAATACATAAAGAGAATACAGATAAAATCGGCGAGATCACTAAAAACTTTACTGATGCAATCGCTGAACAACGTAAAGACTTCCTTCAACATTTAAAGTAATAAACCTATGAAACACAGGAATAAAGTTGATAGGATTACTGATGTAAATGGAAAGAAATATAAACTTGTAGCACTCAAAGATAGAACAGCAAAGAACTTACATCACGTAATCTGACGCTGCAATCGTAAAGAGTATAATACAGATGAGAAACAAAATAAAATTACAGTCCCAGAAATATCTCACGACAACTTAAACAGATTCTTCTGAAATCTTCAAACGCCTCATGAACAACTAAAATTTATGCTTGAGCAACGATGATGGAAGAAAGTCTTAAGTAAATGAGTTGTTGATGAACTATACTGACTTCTTGCTTTGCCTCGTGAGGTGTTCTATAAAGAACAACTTATTAAACCTAAGCAGAAGTGAAAGTCGCTATTTGGCGACGAGCATATTTATAAAGATACTATATAACCATGAGCGTAAAACAATGATTAACTAACTTTATAGGTTGAGTTAATGATACTATGAATATGCCAGCAGTAGCAATCTGACAAGTATGAGAATGGCTATCTCCTAAATGAAGTAAGGCAGAAGCTGCATTCAGAGACTTCAAAAATACAGCTAAATGAGTTACTGATATATGACAAGATTATCAGTCTGCCTGATATGTAGCAGGTAGATTGGCTCCATGAGCTGCTGTATTCTGAGCATTGCCAGCTGCATGAGTTCTGCCCGCAACTGCAGTTGCTTGAGTTGAAACTGCTTGACTATGAGCGTTATCTACAATTCCAGAGCTTGAACATAATGTTAAAAATGGTTGACAAGCTACTAGATGATGATATAGAAAACGAGTAAGAATGAAAAAGGCAGAACCAATTAAAGTTGAACAAAAACAAGTTATGCCACGTGCAGTTTATAAATGAAATATATCATTGTAATTTTTATCCCTATCATTATATAAATGGCAAGAGAATATACTGATAACGATTATCAAAAGATTCTTGACTTGTATGACGAATATCAATCTAAAAAAGATTCGTATGATGAAGCTAAACAAAAACAAATAGATGCTGCCTTTTGAAAAATTGTTAATGAAATGACTGCTAACAAACAACAAAAGCAAGAAAATCCGAATCCTATAATAGAATGATATTGATGATATTGAGCTGACGAATGAGCAGTATATCAAGTTAGACAGAATTGACAAGTCGAACAAGTTTTAAAAAATTATAACGACATGGCAGATGAAGTAATCGCTTGAAAGCGATGAGTATGAGATGCTAGAAAAAAAGCATTAACAGATGCTTGATATGATTATAATAAAATTCAAGAAATAGTTAATCAAAGAATGAGAAAACCAAAGCCTCAGCAACCTAAATTCGAATTCCAATATACTCCACCTGAGAATAAAGGTGCTTTAGTTGGTACATGAGCTGTTGCTGGTATGCCTCAATTCCCACAATTTAGTTTATAATTAATAATAAAATGGCTAATTCTACTTTAGTTAATCAGAGATCCTTAGTTGATAAAGAAACTGAGAGACTAGCCCTTATGGAAGAAAGACAAAAATTAATGGATGAGTTAGGTAAAATTTCAAAAGAGGCTGTAGCTTGAACAAAGAATGCATGGTGATGAAGTTACCAACCAAACTGATGACCACTTAATTGGATTTATTGAGTTGCTGATCGTGATATAGCAAAAAGATGAGATAAGGCATCTGCAAGATTACAAGAAATAAATGAAAGATTAGCAAACATGAATAAAGAAGCGCCAACATGACCATTAAAGCCAGATACTGAATGAGTTAAAGAATTCATCAATTCAAATAACTTTAAAGTATGATGATGAACTTCTTGATGATCAACAGCAAAATGATCTACATCAAAATGAAATGCAAATAAATGATACTGGAATGCTAATGCTGTAAAACAACCAGAACCTACTTATGTAGATCCTAGTGGTGTAACTCATACATGAATGACTCAAGATGAATTTGATGCTTCTATGAAAATGTATGAAGCTGACAATCAATGATGGTATGAAAATAGAAGAAATCAAGTAGTTTGAGCAAATTGAGCTACTAGATGACAGATATTTGATCAAGCACTTGATAAGTTCTTATCAAATCCTGATGCATTTTCTGAAGATCAAAAACAATTATTGATAAAAGCATGAAAAGAATTATGATATTTTAATTGAACTTCAGAGACTCCTACTACTTCATGAACTCCAACTGTAGCTCCAACAGTACAACCTACCGTAACTACTCCAACACAACGTAAAATCAATAATGCGAATGACGCATATTATGCATGACAAAATGCATGACGATGAGTTGTTTTATAATAATATATATATAATATGGACGAATGTACATCTATTATGTGACCAAGGAAAAATCCTGACACATACAGAATAACAAAGTTAAATGATATGAGAGTTAGTATCATTCATGAAATTGATAGATACGCTCGTGATATCGACGACCTTCTTGAATATGGTCTTAAAGCTGAAGCTGACTATATTAAAGATGTAATCTTAAAAGATTTGTGGAAACACGAAGCCTGACTTTACAAACTCATTCAAGATGCAAATCCTGGTATGATTGAATGTGAAGCCGAATGAGATGAGTCTTCTACTGTAACTTGTCCTGAATGTTGATGGAGTGGTGACAAAGTAGATACTTGTCCAGATTGTTGATATGATTTTAAATCTGATAATAAAAAAGAAGATGCTTAAATCATTTATTAATGCAAAGACTCATGAAAAAATTAGGCTTGATATCGAATGAGAAGTTACAAAAGAAAAACTCGAGAATAGTCTCTGAGTTGAAGTAAGAGGTAACTTACCAATCGAAGATATGCCTACTGAGCAGGCTGCTCCTAAAAAAAGAGGTAGACCTAAGAAAGAAGTTTTAGATGCTAATGAAGATAAATAATGGTTTGTGCTCCATGTCAGAAAAAAGCTGAAGCCAGAAGACAGGCTATGCTAAACCAAGTAGCACTAACCAATCCTAAGGCCGCTAAAGCTTACGAAGCTAATACTACAGCTGCAATGAATCTAGGTCCTAAAACTACTAGAGTTCTTCCAAGACACGTTTGACCAACTAAGCCTATTGTATCTAATACTAAGGTTCAGTCTAAAACAGTTTGGAATGAATGATACCAAGCTTTTATGATGCGTAAAGAAAAATAATGCAATACTGTAGAGACGAAAATGCTATTAAAGATTTAATAGCTTACGCAATGGCTACTGATGTAATTACAAATCCTGAAGGATTACCAGTAGAAGTCTTCAAAGAAAGATTGTCTACAGTTCCTCTTACTAATGAACTGATATCACAATGGCTCGAAGAAGACGTAACGATCCCTGAATACTGAGTAGAAAATAGCTATTCAGATTTATAATCTATAAGCTATAAATATGAAATTCCCATTTTATCATAACAATGAGAAAGCTTATACGATAGACGATGCAAATTATGATTGCTGACGTATCATAGTTGCTGACTGTGATATGTGACATAAATATGCTACTCTATGCGAACTTGTTGCAGAATGTCCAGATGTAAAGCAACTTACAAGACCATGTATTGTAGATTTCCTTAATAATATAAATGAATATATACCAGATGGTGTTGATATAAATCATGCATTTCTTAAGGTAAGAGCAGATTGATGTCTTGAAATTGCTAACCCATGCGTCTGTGATGATTGAGATAGATATGTCGCAGCAACAGATGAAGATAATGATCCAGGTCCATTAGACAGAAAAGTTAAATGATCTTGTTCTTATGACGGATTGTATTGTATTGATATCGAAGAAGCTTGACCTCAAACATTAGTATGGAGGCCTTCTGGTCCGAACTGACCATTCATTAATCCATCATTACCAACTTGAACATGTGAAAAATGATTCAATGTAAAACTTGTACCAAGTTGATGAAAATGGGCTGTTGATTATGAATGTCCAGCTGATGATCCTAAACCTCAATATGCTAGATGTGAGTATCTATGTGATAGTTGAATAGCTTTTACACCATGTTGTATGTATCAAACAGGTACAGATTGAGAAAAATATCGTATCTGAAGAACTGTTAGATATTTTGTAACACGTTCTTGATATCCACAACCAGTAGATTCTATGTGAGATAATGCTACATCATATGTAGATTGAAAGCGAAGAGTTCAATGAACAGACGCTTTCGACTCACCAAGATCATATTGAGTTATAAGAATAAAGTCTCCTTGACTATATATAGTTAATTTCAGTGCTTATATAACTTTCAATCAAGTGATGAAAGCTATTAGATGCTGACTACGAATGGATGACTGATCATGATGGAAAGAAATAAATGACATCAAATATGAAACTTGAGAATATCGAGATCAGACTAAACCTACTGAAGTATTCAATAGGACTTGGCCTGATGCTTGGGATAAAGCAAAATTCGTTAGAAATTCATTAGATTGAAATTGAGAATCATTACAATGGTGAGCATTGTGGACGTTAGATAACACTTGATTACCATTTGCAAACTCATATACAATTAATGTACAAAACGAACTTGAACTCGCTATGGTTGTAAAGCCAGATACGAGATGAATTGATCCTAGATTAATAAAGTCTTGAGATTATGAAGATCGTTATAGACTTAAAGTTGAATGATGAGATTGAAATCCATATTGAGCAACAACAAGTATTGAGATTGCTAAAATCGATAACATGGTTCCAGCAGCAAGGTTCCATGATTTATAAGATATTATTCGCAACTCAGATGCGACTAATATATTAAACTTTTATCTAATTAAATGACCGCGAAAATGGCTTTTGCAGAAACATTAAACATTGAGCTTAAGACATTCAAGACCACTGGTGTTGATGCTGGTGAGATCTCTACGCTCAAAGAAGCTAAATTAGTTAGCGACCACGAACATATAGTACACTCTATGAGAGACTTTAGTAAAGGTGCTGGAGGATCTGGTGAGGGTACTATTGAAGATATGAAAGCTTGAGGAAATTGAGCTCCAATTAATGGAATTCCTGTAGTAGGAGGACCAGTTGTTGAAATAGATGGTAAACCTGTAAAGGTTGCTAAATATTTCGGACAAGACAAATGTAGATTCGATCACTGGAGAACTTTCGACAGAAGTGTTTGGGAGTTAATCCGCAGATATGGATCTTACTATGTTAAGGCTACAAAAGACGAGTAGTCTTAATCTCGAATATATTATTTAGAATTTAGTTGTCAGAAAAACCTACGCTATCTGAGAGCGTAGGTTTTCTGATATATTAGATTTTAGTCGTCTTCTTCAGCTTCGAGTGATCACAAGAATGCATTATATTCTTTTATCATTTTCTCGAAATGTTCATCAGCTTCTTTGTGTGCATCACCGAAATTTTCTTTAATAATTTGCCAGTTCGCATCTAGTGTTTCAAACGCACTATCGAATGAATTTAGATTATTTTCAAACTCAACCCTAGATTCGTCCACCTCACCATCAGAAATCTCTCTTAAAATTTTAGAAATTTCTTCGAAATTATTTACTACATACGTTTCAACAACATTGTCATGTTCTATTGTTATTTTCATTTATTTGTAAAGAAGATATAAATGTTTCAATAACTTTATCCAAGAATTCCTGTGTAAATTTATTAGTGTATTGATTGCTAACATCATCATTAAAGCTATTCAAGAATAATCTTAATGGTGTGTGCATTACCATAGGGAATTCTCTCAAGTTATTATTACTCTCGTATCCATATCTCTCAGCATCTGTTCCAGCCCAAACAACTGTAGCTTTCTTATTGAAAGCTTTAGCTGCGTGATGTAATGAACTATCACATCATAGAACTGGATATCTGTCACACAAACTTACAACAAACCTTAAGTCTGGAGTATCAAGTATTCTACATCAGTCTAATATTGGTTGTGCGCCTGGTTTGATTACTTCATACAATGTAAATCCCATACTCTCAAGTTTGAGTGCAAGATATTGTGCAGCTTCAACAGGAATACTTCTGTAACTTTTATCAGCTCAATTCAATTGCATAGTGCTTCAGAATGGTTGGAACAACACAGGCATGTTTCATTCTAGAGTGTTATTAATCTTTTCGTGCTCTGCTAGGAATAAACATGGTTGTGGTGTTGGCTTTCAATTTATTCATCAGAATTGTGCTAATTGCTTTGCTGCTATCTCTAATCGATTTCTAGCATCATTAAAGAATTCAGGATCTGTATATGGTTCTAATTCAAAGTAATCATTTCACATGATTACATTCCTATACAAATCTCTATCATCTAATCAATGAACAGATTCGATATAAGGATTTCACCAAAATACTAATGGCCAAGAAGTTATAACCTTTACTGGTCTAGTTTTTGCAACGGCTGTGATTGCTCATGTCATTGCTATTACTCTACCAAGACCTCAGTCTATACGTATAACTAACTTCTTTTCATCCTTTTTAACTTTACTTTTTTTAAACATCGTGTGTTAATTACAAAGTAAATTATTCAGCTTTGAATATAACTACACCAGATTTATCATCTCTCATTGAGATATTAAATATACCTGGAAGCTTTTCGTCAAGTACATACTCTATAGGAGTAACTTCAACTTCAATAGCCATGAATTCATCATTGATCTTCTTTTCTTTTTCTGCTGCTTCAGTTGAGTTGATTTCTTGAGCAATCTTCTTTTTCATCTCTTCAACATCAACTTTATTTGTAGCATCAACTTCGTTGTTCTCTACGGCTTTACCGAATCTTTCATCGATTTCTTTATTTAAATCATTGATTAATTCATTTTTCTTTTCATTGTATTTGAAGTCATCCATAGCTTTTTTAACAACTTCATCAGTTTCTTTTAGAAACTTTTCCATAGCTTCAGCTGTTTTCATAGACATAGGAAACTTAATAGCTTCACTGAAAGTCTTCTGATAGTGAGCTAAATCTTTGATTGTAATTTTCATAATAATATAAGATACAAAATAAAACTATCTTCTAGCAGCTCTTCTTCTTCAAGCTGCTGCTTTTCTAGCCATTCAGGCTTTTCAATACTTTTTTCTACCAATAGATGCGGCAATAGCATTAGCTGATTTAGCTGAATGTCATTGTCTCCTTAGCTTTCATGCTAATCTTTTGAAGGCTCCTGCCATTTTGTTAATTCGAAATAAGTTAAAACGTAAGCATTGTTTTGAATTTCTGACAATTTTTTAACAATTCTTCAATTTTCTAACAATATTAATACTGGCACTTCTGTTAAATCATACTTCTTGCAGAACTCTGCATCATTACCAGCATTGTATTTTCACATAGGAATTGTTATTTCATCTTCCAATTTACTCAACTCTCACTCTCGAAAGTGACATTTATTACAAGTATCAGTATAACATAACACTAATACTTCAGCTGCATTTTCTATTATGTTTAAATCTAAATCTTTCATTACAATAATTAAACCAAATAAAATTACACAGGAAAGATATCATATTGTTGTCCAGGATTACTCTTTGTAACTCTATCAAGATAAGCAGTTGCTTCAGCCTTATTTTTGAATGTCCTTCATATTCACATGTAAATCTTTTTCATTCCACCATTAGGTGCATCTTTTATATTTACATATGATTCATCTCTGATAATCGCTTGGATAGGTATTACTTTATATGGTGTCTCCCTCTGCACGCTTCAGATAGATGAACTGTCGGGTTCAATAATATCGTCTGGATTTAATGCTTCTGGCTTGATCTGAGTTTGCTGTCAACTTTTTAAGTTGTCTATATCCTGTTTCATATTCTTCATCTCTGTGGCGAGTCACGACACAAGATTAATCAACTGATCCATCTTGTCATTCTGTGGCTCAGTCGTTTGCTTCTTCTTGTGGTGCGCCATTTATAACAAGTTCAAGAATTAAATTAATAAGACTCTTCTTATTATTATTGTACTCAATATTACGATTTCATCATTTATTTTTATACTCTTCTTTTAATTGTTTTACTGTTAATTGTTTTAATTCATCTTCCATTATTTGTAATGTAGCAGCTCACAACTCTGGAGACTGTTGTTGAATTACAGGAACAGTTGGTTCTTGAGGTGGCTGAGGTTCATTAGCTTTCGCTTCAGCCTGCCTGATAAACGCATCAAGATCATCTTCCTCTGAGGCATTATGCACATCAGGTGGAAGTGGTGATGCTTGATTTGGATCATCTTCTAATGAAGGTGGTACAATATCTTCTTCAGGATCAAGAACAGGCGCTCATGTAAATTCTACAGTTGTTCCAGTTTGTTGCTGTTGTTGAATGTTATTATAAACTCAATACTTTTCTTCAAATGTAGCTTTCTTATCCATCATGAACGATCTGTTCATAGTATTAAATGGATATCATCTACCACTATTTGATATCGGACTCTGCTGAGTCTGATACATCTGGCTCTGAGTCAGTGGTCACTGAATCTTCGCTAGGTTCTTCTGAGCTTCAATTGCTCTCTCCTTCTGTTCCTCAGTTAGAGGCTTCTGTGGAATTGAACGTCTTACTCGCATATCGTTTCCTAATTAAATAAATAAGTAAATCTCAATGCCTTGTGTTGTGTGGTCTTTCTACAAACAACCAAGTTAGTATTGGTGGATATCCTCATAC
>Ga0326511_10003174_pt1 | contig 13232 bp, 13 predicted proteins | sample 0_2496_0518_D_FD_203701 | JGI IMG/M metagenome (GOLD analysis project Ga0326511, IMG submission 203701) | Bovine rumen microbial communities from UC Davis, California, United States - 0_2496_0518 | ecosystem: Host-associated > Mammals > Digestive system > Stomach > Rumen | place: USA... | reverse complement strand
TTAACCTTTCAACGCCTTATGAGAGCGAGGGTGTACGCCGGTAAATTACAATGAGAAAACTTAATAAACTGAGAGCTTTGCACTAACCACTATGCGAATCTTCCAAAAGAAATGGCGGAAAATATCGGATTCGAACCGATGATCGAAGTAAGTTTACTAATGACTACATTGTATATTGGTCAGAGATAATTCATTCATAAATATATTCTCGAGAAATATAAATATAAAATATAGAATTCTCCATGAGCTTCCTCGAGGACTAGCTTGGTATCTCTGGTAGGGGTGATTGGGATTGAACCAACATGTGACCAATTACTCTTTCTACTCCTTATCAGGGAGAGGAGATACACCCCTATTCTAAAATCATTTCTTTATGATTACATATAAGTTTAAAATTATATCCTAAATCTTTATATGCTTTCATTTTATCTATCATATTTTGTTTATCTAATGTCCAAGATGATTTAATTTCTATAATTAAATTTTGACTTGGTATATAAAAATCTGGTATAGCACATCTAAATTCTTGTTTTTGTGAATCCCAATATTTTATATGTAAACATTCTACATCATAATTAATTTTTTGTTCATCTAATTCTTTGGCATAATCTAATTCAAATGAACTTCTAAGATAAACTTCTTTATTATTCCACGTTGTATGCCATTGTTGTTTATATTGATTATCACATTCTTTATTATCTTGTTTACCTTGTAAATATGTTAACTTAGATGTTTCAGAAAATGTTCTAATAGGAATATTTAAATATCTAAATATTTTAGTTAAATTACCTGGATTACTTTTGTAATTATAAATTTTAGATATATCTGAAAATGATTTTTCTTGTTTCCAATATAAATTATATATTATTTCTTTTATGCGATTAAATTCATTTTCCACTTCTAATGTTCCTAATTTAGTTTTATTAAATCCAAAATATTTAATTAATGTTTTAAATTGTTTTATTGAATGATTTTTACAAAATGTATTTTGACAACAATGATCATGTTTATAATATATTTTTCCACAAATATTACATTTTTTAATATCTGATGGATTTATATGTTTTTTATTACATTCTTCACATCTACATTTTTTATTAGAAGCTCTTTTACCTATATAAATTAATTTTCCACAATCAATACATTTAGCTTTTTTTAATTGTCCTGTAGTATTTTTTGATGCAAAAGATCTAGCACATTCTTGACAACAAAATCTACCAGTTGCATAAGTACCATCATGTTCTTTTCCACAATTTTCACAAATCATATTATAAATTTGAACTATATTTCTTTAATTAAAAATAAATATTTTTATATAAAATAGTTAAATTTAGTTCAAATATTTATAATAAGTGGGGCCACCCGGGAATGATCCGGGATCTTATCCTTATCAGGGATAAATCCTTACCAGTTAGACGACAGCCCTAATTATGAGGTTTATGGATAACCTCAAACCCGTTTTAGCGTTTTAAGTAAGTGAAAATAAAGTTCTGTTCCATCTCGCCCAATGTATTCAAGCTTAAGCCTATGGGAGTTTTTTCTTTATGCGCACTCGATTATTAACTCCAGCAAGTGATACGTGATTAAATCCGGAATGACCCGTATCTCTAATGCCAACTTTACCCATCTATCTGGGATGTGAACTTATGAGCAGCGTACCAGATTCGAACTGGCTCCTGAACATTGGCAATGTCCTATGCAACCATAAACACCTACACTGCAATTAAAAAATGAGCTTTTTGATAATAAACATTGCTCTGGCCCTTTTATTATCATATTTGTACGGCGTATGGGACTCGAACCCATAATCTCCTGCGTGAAAGGCAGACGAGTTGAACCAGTTCCTCCAACGCCGCATTTAATTAATTTAAGTAGCCGCGACGGGACTCGAACCCGCATAGACCTGTCTCCAAAACAGGACGGTTAAACCAATTACCGGCATACACGGCTATAAAAATCTTTCCTAACCCTTACAAAATAACATTCGGTGTTTCAGATCACCTGTAGTTCATATAACTGGCGCCTTATTTTGCAAGATAACTCTCAAGATGATGTAATAATTTATTTATTATTTTGGCCAAAATTATCTAAATTATTACTGAGTTAATTGACAAGTTATATTGGATAATTATTAAATTTCTGTACACGTCTGGGGGATTAAACTAATCAAAGTAATATTTAATAATATCCAATATGGTGGAGCGGGGTGGACTCGAACCACCATAGCCAGATTTTCAGTCTGGTGCATTGACCATCTTTGCTACCGCTCCAAATTTAATACTAAGAATAATAAGAAGAGTATCTTTTATAGACATCCGCATTTACCACTCTGCTACATAGCATAATATATATACAGTCAGCTCTGAAGTTCGTCCTTCAAAAAGGAATGGTATGTTTCAGATCTATTAAGCTTACGTAAGACCTTGATATATTATTACTTGGCTATGATAGGATTCGAACCTATGAAACTCAATTTAAGTTAGTTGTTTTCGAAGTATCTCTATCTTTGACTATAGTATTGAGGGCAGGGTGGGATTCGAACCCACGAATCATCAGTTTTGCAGACTGTGCCATTGTGTCCACTCTGGTACCTGCCCAAATTAAATTCAAAGAAAACTGGAAAGGACTAAATTAATTTTTATTGGGATCGAACCAATTACACATTTGTTAACAGCAAATTGCTCTACCTAATGAGCTAAAAAATCGAAGTAACCTTTACCATGACTATTGAATTTTATGCGGAGGCGGAGGGATTCGAACCCCCATGCCGGCTCATCACCGACCTAACGGTTTTCAAGACCGTCCTCTTCACCAATTTGAGTACACCTCCAAATATAACTATGTAGTGAGTACGAGATTCGAACTCGTATGGCAAGAATGAAAATCTTGAATCCTGACCTTTAGATGAACCCACCATTTAATTCGTAGCCCGTAGGAGAATCGAACTCCTCTTTCAAGAATGAAAATCTTGCGTCCTACCGATAGACGAACGGGCCAAATTAATAAATAAATTAGAGAATATTTAAGAAGAGTATAACAAATTTAGTTTCAGCCGGACTCGAACCGACAATTTTAATTTTGAATAAATTACGTACTAACCATTATACAATAAAACCGAAGTAACTCTTTACTTATGACTACTAATTATATTTATTTGCTGGCGGAATGGGACTCGAACCCATACTCAATGATTAACAGTCACTCGTGCTCACCATTAACACCATCCACCAATTTATTAAGAGAATTATTAATAAGAGAATAATCTAAAAGTAAAGTTATTTCAAGTAAAATTATTATCGAAGTATCTCTTATTATGACTACTTAATAGCGCCTCCTGAGGGTCACGATCCCACGACTTTCTGATTAACAGTCAGACGTTCTACCATCTGAACTAAAGAGGCAAATTGCGCTTCCGGAGGGACTCGAACCCACGACTTTCTGATTAACAGTCAGATGTTCTAACCAACTGAACTACAGAAGCATATATATTAAAAATTTAGGTTTTCTAACACCGTTACGACCGCTCATGGTTCAGCACATTGCAATTTCATTGGCGCATTCCACTCTAGTTCGGGGACCTTTCCTGATGTTAGTATTTTAAAGTAGCCACGAGTTACCTTAGGGTCGTTGTCAAGCTACTCCTAAATAAAATTAATTGTGGGCGGGCTTTTCACCTCTTAATTGCGTTTCAACCATTACTGGAGCGTCCTTCTTGTTCTCTTTCGAGTGTTCTAGACGACCACAATTATATAGTCATATTTTGTTGTATCAGCATGTCAAAGAACTAATTATGTATATTGGTATTTCTACCAGTTACATATATAAAATAGAAATGTTTCTGAAAAATTCAATTTTTTCTAAAATTTTTTTTCAAAAAAATAACTTTCGAATTATCAAGTCATTTCTATATTTGTTTCTAACTTAAGATTTGTTATTATCTTATCGTTATATTTTTAATATAGAAAACTTCCTGAAAAATTCAAAAGTTTCAATAAAAAATTTACAACAAATTTGTTAAATAACAAATCTTTTATCTTTCGTTATCCCTATATTATTTATTTAATCTAATACTAATTTATATATTATTTATATATTAGAGATTAGATGAGGGATGTCCAGATTCTTCAAAGCCCCAAAAATTATTTTCAAGACATACCATATTATTAGGAATAATATTAATATTACTCCAACTATGATTTTCAATATGTCCATTAAATAATTTCATAAGCTTTAAATGTTTTGTTATTCAACTATTATTTTATCTTTCTATATAATAATAATTAATAAATAGTAAAATGGTTAAAAAATATTCAAAAAAAATTGGGAAATATTGAAATTTCCCAAATTTTATTTATAAAAATGATATGTATTTGTAAATTTATCATAGAAAACTTCTCCTTCATAACGAATTACTTTTCCTAGTGGAGTAGTATAAGTATAATAACCAGGTTGATAATTTACTTTATTATGTTTAATCAAATCGATTTGTACATTATTAACTTTAGTGAAGAAATATGAATTATCAATTGGATCTTTCTTTATATTATTACGTAATCCTGTAAATTTAACATTATTTCCTAATGAATCAACATACGTAAAATATGAATTCCAACCATCTTGACTATCAACTTGTGGGTGATATTCTAATTCAACTTCTTTTTGAGAAACTGTTTGTTGTGTCAATAATCCATATGTTTCTCCAGTTATATAATCATTAATAACTTTACCAACATAGTTTTTCTTATTGCCATTTTCATCAAGATAATAATATTTTTTCATATAATAATTCTTTATATAATTTTAAATATGATAATCAAAGATTCTAATCTTATTACCAGTTTTTACCAAGTGGTCATCATATAAATCAAAAATTGTTGTAAAATCATTATTCCAACTTCCTTTTATATAATAGCTCTTGTTAATTATATCAATTTCAGTATAACCTTCACCTTTATAGTATTTAGAGATATTGGAATCAACTGTACATAAATTATGAGATGGATCATCTTGTGTCCATGCTTTAGTAATTAGATTACTTTCTTCATCATACATTTCATATCCAAGTTGAGTAACTATACCAATTACTCCATTTTCATTTAATAAATCAATTTCATATTCTCCTATATTGTTTGTATCTAAGATAAAACATTTATATCTATCATACCCAAAATCTAATGTATAATGTTTTTCCAAATTATGATCAATACTATTATATTCAGGTTCAATGAATTCTCCATTAAAACGTACACCAGGCCATCCCCACATTTCTTGTTCAAATGAATCAGCAATCCAACCTATCCAAAATAAGAAATAAAGATGTCCATCATCTGTTCGATCTATATTAACATATTTTTTATTCATAGTTGCATCACCAGTATCATCTCTTTTAGGGAACATATTACGATCACTTAAATCTGATAATGGTATTACATGAGTATACCTATCATCTGCTAATAATTCTACAATATTTTCTAAAGTAGGTCTAATAGGTCCAAGATAGATATAATATTTATCATGATAACATGATGCCGGATAATTCAAAATATATTCATTAATATTATCTAACATAGTACCATCTAATGCATAATCCGCAATAGTAAAATGTTTTGGTATTTCTAAATGTGTTAATGATTTACAATTTTGAAATAATTCTGTAGGTATTTCAGTAATATTATCTTTAAATACATATTGAATATCATGTTTTCCTGGTTCTAATTGAACTTTACCATGATTAGCATCTATTTCATCAATGTTTTGTTCTTGATTATCAATAATGATTTTATTGAATATTTGACTACCAATCATTTAATTAACCATTATATATTTGAGTATCGCCCCCATTTTCAACAGTATATTCAGTATTAACTGTTTGATTTTCATGAGATTCTTGCTCTTGTGATTCTTGTTCACCTTGAGTTTCTTCTTGTTGCTCTTGAGTTTCTGGTTGTAGTTTTTCTTCATTAACATTAATAGTTATACCTTCTATTACTTGTAATGGATTTACACATTTTTTATCTCCATTTAAATTATAGAAATATAATAATTGATTATGTTCGCCAGCATTCATTCCTGTAATAGCTTGACCATTATATTTACAATTATTGAAATTAATTGTCCATGTTGCAAGTTTAGAATAATCACCTGTTAATGATACATCTTGGCTAGCAGGTTGGAAAATCATAAGACCTGCCCATTTCCAATCTGAGTTTTCATTAACTTTAGCTGCATCTTCATAATTCCATTCAACATTATCAAATGTAATTGTAACGTTTTCAGAGTTTATATAGTTTGCCATGCGAAGAACATTAGAATTATTAACATTTAAGTTAAATGTTGAATCTTTAATTACAATATTTGCATCATTTGCTGGTGTATAAACATTAATAATATTATGAGTAAGAGCAGGACAATCAATATTTACGTTTTCTACATTAACATTAGATATTCCATGATAGTTAGAATCATTAAGAACTTGAGATCCTTCAAATAAATTATAGATTGTTGTTTCTTCTCCAACTGTTACATTTTTAATGTTTAATGAATATGATGTAAATGTAATCTTACCATTTGTAGCACCCTTATCACCACTACCAGTAATTCCATCAAATGTAATGTTTTCAAGAGCTTTTACACTTATAGTAGAATTAACCTCGGCATCTTTTATAACAACATTCTTAAAATATGGTTTATTTGTACCATATACATTTGCTACTTCAGACGATTCAATTAAAATATTCTTAGATATAGAATTTTCTAAATTAAGATCATTAATATCTGCAATTGAATCATATAAAGCATAAGGATTGTTATATGTAATATTTTCAATTACTTCTTCAGGTAAACTTTCTACATTCTTAAATACATCTTTACCAATTTCAATATCTTTTGGCAAATTGATATAAGATAATGATGTGTTAGCAAATGCCTCATTACCAATAGTCTTTACAGTTTCAGGAACTTTAACACTCTTTAATGATTTCAAACCGGTAAATATCTTAGCAGGAATTTCATTTTTCTTCTTAAGTACAAAATCTACTTTAAGAGTTTTTTGTGAACCAGCAGAATAAATACCATTATTAGTATCTAATTCTTGAAGATCTATTTCTTGACCATCTACTAGTATTTTTTCAAATAATTCTTTAGCTTTATTCATATTTTATATTAAATCATATTTATACTTATATACTTGCTAATAGATATTGATTCATATCATTATCCATTTTTCTAATTGCATAATCTGTAACACCAGTATTATTCTCTAATTCAGAATAATATGTATCATCAGATGATTTCATAGCTAAGAATGAATCTATACCACTAACACCATCAACCCAATCAGGTAATGTCTTGAACATTTCTACATCACCAATAAGGCATGAAGATTGAATCCAGAAATTACGATTCAATAATTCATCATTATATTGAATTGTTCTATCAGTTAATGGATTAGTAATATCCAATTCTTTAACATTTATCTTTATTCTATATTGGCTAGATTCTTCTTCATTAGAATCAATTTCTACTATTTCAAATCTAATATCACCAATTCTTTGTACATATGAATCACCACTTCTAGTTGTATAAACAAGAGGCATTCTATATTGTGCACCAACATTATAGTTCATCCAATTAGGATCATACCCTGGTGTAGTACCAGAATTACTATCAGCATCTTGTATAATTGTTATAGTTATATAAGAATTACCATATGATAAAGTGATATTTCCACTTCTTTGTGCTGCTCCACTTTCTTGTGGGTTAACATAGAATGAAACTTTACCAGATGTGGTATAATCAAAATTGATAATCCAATCAACATCAGCACTAGCAAAAATAGTATTACCATCAGGATTTGATATAGTATAGTCTATATCATATATTCCTCCTAAATTACTTACATTAATACTATTGATAACTACATTTATACTTGATGGTGATTGTCCTCCATATGATGATTCTCCACCATTTGGATCCTCAGTAGGTACACCAAAATCTATATATGGGTATTTATAAGATAATTCATTCTTAAAATCTTGATCTAATGTATTAATATATGACCAAGCATCACTAGCAATACTTCCTGGTTTATTTGCACCATATACATAAGATAATTTAGTATATGAAAATGCTTGAGAACCAATATAGTTTACATAGCTTAAATTATCAATATATGATAAATTACTATTTGCAAAAGCTTGATTACCAATTGTTTTAATACTACTTGGGAAATATGCAGATTTAAGTTGACTAAGATTACCAAATATGTTTGATGGTATTTGTGTTTTATCTTTAAATACATATTCAACTGTAACATCTTGTTGAGATCCTACATTCCATGAACCATTTACTAACACTAATGCTTGTAAATTAATTTCATGTCCATTTACAATTATCTTTTCAAATACATCTGATATATTTGCCATAATTAATTATTATCTATATTTATAAGTTGTACATCACCATTTTGGTCAGATTCAAATTCTGTCTCTATTGTACCTTCGTCTTTCTTATTTAATTGGTTTTTAAGTTCTGCAATTTCTGATTTCAAATCAATAATAACTTTAATAAGATCAGCGGTATCATTAATTTCTGTTTCTTCATCAATTACAGCACCATTCCAATCAATATCAACGGCACTGTAAAGTTTGTAGAAATTCTCACTATTGATATATTCTTCTCTACTTAGATTACCAATATTAGTTTGAACAATCTTAGTACTTATACCAGTTCCTAATTTGTTAGGTATATGATTAAAATCAATATTTTTTATTTTCATTATATTATCTATTTATATTTATTTATCAACATATTCTTATAAAGTATTTATATCAATTATTCAAAATATAATGTATAGATAGCTTGACCTAATTCAAATTCATAAACATCATAATTATCAACTGATGATTGTAATTTATCTGATTGCATTGGGTTATCATTAGGATCATTTATAATAGGAGCTGCATGGTTTTCAGGAACCATTACATAATGTGATGTCGGTGTTTGAAGTGCACTCATATCAATAGTCTTTCTATTATCGGCGGTCCATTCACCAATTTCTTCTGTATCTAATCCATCAATATTTGTATTTGTAGGAATAGTTGTACCTATATAGAATAAGTTAGTTGGTGTTTCTGGTTGTGCTTCTACCCATAATGCAATATAAGTTATATCAGTATCAGTAATTTCATCAACAGGAAGAATAGCTGTAGTACCATTAATTGACCATCCATTGAAATCATATCCTTCTTTTTCTAAAGTTATATCAGAAGCAGAAACACTAGTACCAGTTGGACCGGTTATAGTCTTAAGTATTGTATCACCATCTTTGAATGTTATTGTATAAGTTGGTTCTGGCTCTTCTTCATGAATAGCAACAGTAATTTCAAATGATGCAGTAGCACTCTTATGAACATCATCACCAGCATATGTAGCTGTTATTGTTATTGTACCATTACCTTTAGCTTTTAATACACCATTTTCAAACTTAGCAACATCTTCATCTGATGAAGTATATGTTATAACTGGATTATCTAAGTTATCATCTCCAGAAAGTGTAGGAGCTTCAAATTCGATAGTATCACCAATATTAACATTATTAACACTTATACTATAGTCTTCTGGGAATTCTAATGTCATATCAACTTTATTAGTGATAACTTGATTAGCATGAACTCTAAATCTAAGTTGTGTAAATGCATAAGTTCCATAATAATCAGGTTCTGTACAAATACAAACATTAACACTAGCATTACCTAAAAGACCTGCATATGTGGTAAAGTGACCATCTTGATCAATTTGTAATACCCTTTCATTTGTAGAATATAAGAATACATTATTATTAGTTGAATTTTCAGGGATAATATGGTGAGGGAAAATATCTCCTTCATCTCCGGCATTTACATCACCATAAAGTGTTGTTGTTACACCATTATCTAAGAATTCAATTTGAGTTGGCTTAACTCTAAATCTTTCTTCAACTGTATTATAATGATCATGAACAGTAGTCCAATTATCATAGTAATATTCTCCATTATCATCTAAAGCTTCATAATCAATTTCATCATATCCACCAAGAATATTCTTTTCATAATATTGAACACTACCATCTTTAACTAATTCTGAATTATCTTCAACTTTTATGAATTTAGATCCATCAGGAATATAGCAAGTAGTACTACTATCTAAATTAGAGAAAAATCTAGGTGGATTAGGAGTATTGAACTTTATTTCTTTAAGTGAGATACACCCGTCAAATACATTAGGTCCAACATATTCAATTGAACTAGGAACATTGAATTTCTTTAAACTTGTGCAATTTTCAAATGCATTACGTTTAATCATAGTAATTCTTTCAGGAATACTTATTACATTAGTCAAATCCTCACAATCCTTAAATGCATAAGCACAAATTTCATTAGTATTATCCAAACCAACTTTTACATTATGCACACCAGCAGTAGAAAAAGTATATGTGAATGGTAGAACTGTTGATTCATTCAAAGTAATGTTTTGACCATCTACAACTAATTTATTTATCATAATTATTAAAATTTATATTATTTTATGCTTCATATAATTTGATTTCTTTATCATAAACATCAACAACTTCTAATACACCTTTATATGTATTAGTTTCTTCATCATAAATAGGTTTATCTAAATAAATTTCATCACCATTATATGTAAAGAATGCTGATTGATATTGAACTTCTTCTTGTGCTGGTATATATGTTAATGGAATCTTTGATACATATGTTTTCTTACCAACATATTTTGTAGAAGAAATTTTTGTTATCATATATGATTTGTCGATAAACTTGACTTCTTCATTATCGGCATTAATATATGAAAAATATTCAGGAACAGGATTTATATGACCATGATAAGTTAATTGAATTTTTTCCTTATTTTTATGTTCAATTTTTTTATTTGGTTTATTAGAATTATTACCAAATGTTAATGTTATAGTTCCCATTTATTTATTTCACTAAATCTTTTATTAAAAATAAAACTAAGATATGAATAAAAAAATTATTTTAAAATAAAAGAAATTGCATGGCATCAGATTTATTTATCAAACATGTTAAACCTCGTAAAAATGGGTTCTATAAACAAGGGTGTGTAGATCCACGATGTCTCAAGAAATATGCAGATTCTTGTAAATCAGAACCGATAATTTATAGAAGTGGATTAGAATTACAATTTATACAATATTGTGAGAATAATTCTAATATCATAAAATGGGCTTCTGAACCTTTAAAAATTCCTTATTATTCAAGATTAGACAAGAAGGAATGTAACTATTACCCTGACTATATATTAGAAAATAAGAAGGGTAATAAAGTTATTGTTGAAGTCAAACCATATAATCAAACTTTAAAACCAGACTTAACAGATAATGCCTGGCTTAAAGAACAATGGATAAAGAATATTGATAAATGGACAGCAGCTAAAAGATTTGCTGATGAACATAATATGAAATTTATTATTGTTACTGAAAAATTTTTTACATAATTTATGCCTTTTTTAATTACTAAATCAGAAAAACATAATGAAGAAGAACAAGATCAACAAAGTTCCAAATTAAATAAGTTACATAATCTTCATGATATTGATAGATTCATATATGATGCTAATTCTATAGAAGCATTTAGAATGGATGAAGCTATTCAGGATCATCCATTATCTCATAGACCAACTAATATTAGATCTAAGTTGGCTTATGCTGATATTCTTAAAGTATGTAAGCCAACATCTAAATACCTGCTTCCTGGCCAAATTTCAATTTTTGGTTATAGTGAACCAAAGTATAAAGAAGAGCTTGAATATTATGATAAGACACCTATGACAATATTCTTAGGTATATTTAGAACAAAGAATGGTGATATTCGTGAGTTAGGACTTAATATTCATTATTATCCACCAAGAATTCGTATGAGAATATTGAATTCTACTTATGAGGTATTCAAACATCATTTCCAAAAATATTTCAATGATGCTCCGGAAAAACCAGCACCATTTATAAACTATAATGCTGTCAAACATATAATGAAGCATAATATTAAGATTGGATTTGGTATTAAAGAATATATCCCGGTTCTTCGTGGTAATACATATGTTCTTCCTACTCGTTTATTACCCACTGCATTCTTTACAGAGGGTCATTTTTCTAAAGCAACATTAGCACAAATTCAAAAATTCTGGAGACAATTTTAACTATTTTAAATAAAATTATATATAGAGGTAAATGAAAAAATTTTGTATAGTCATTCCAATTTATAAAGAAGATTTAGATCCAATTGATAAAATATCATTAGAACGACTTCATAAAGTAATTGAGAACAAATATGATATTTATCTAATAAGACCAGAATCATTAGATTGCAAAAACTATTATAAGATTCTAAAACACAAAAATATTTATGAAATAATTTTTGATAATAAATATTTTGAAAGTACAGCTTCTTATTCACAATTATGCTTGCAATATGATTTCTATGATAAGTTTTCTGATTATGAATATATTTATATTTATCAAACCGATTGTTATTTAGTTAAAGATAAATTAGAAGAATGGTGTGATAAAGGATATGAATATGTAGGTGCACCTATTATATCAAATAATGCTGGATGGAAAAATTATAAGAATATCAATAAGTATGAACCACAAGTGGGTAATGGTGGATTTAGTCTAAGAAAAGTAGAAGTATTTAAAGATATAACAAATCCTGAAGGAGAATTTAGAAAGAAATATAATTTGAATGATGAACAATTAAGTAAGATTATTTTTGAAGATAAATATTTCTTGAATGATATATATGATTTTTATGAAATAATTACACCATCATGGATAGAAGCTTTATCATTCGGGATGGATATGAATGTTGATATTATTTATAGTGTAATGAAATATCAAGAACTTCCTATGGGTATACATGCATGGGGAAAGAATATCAGATATTGGCAAAATGTATTAGATGAATTAAAAGATAACAAGAAAGTTATAGAATTTTGTGAAGATAAATATCAAGAATTCTTTAAAGTATATTATAATCAAGAAATTAATAAAGAAGAATAATGAAAATTTGTGTATTATGCATGAGTTGCAACCAGCAAATATTCAAATATCAAGAAGATGTTTGTAGGAATACTTGGATTAGAAGAGCTCATGAACTTAATATTGATACATATATCTATACAAGTTCTAATAGAGATTATATAGATAATGATAT
>Ga0326511_10003173_pt1 | contig 13235 bp, 13 predicted proteins | sample 0_2496_0518_D_FD_203701 | JGI IMG/M metagenome (GOLD analysis project Ga0326511, IMG submission 203701) | Bovine rumen microbial communities from UC Davis, California, United States - 0_2496_0518 | ecosystem: Host-associated > Mammals > Digestive system > Stomach > Rumen | place: USA... | reverse complement strand
AAATATTAGAACCAAAATTAGAAAATGTACCGATAGAAACAGATAAACCATTAGAGGTAGAAATAACCATAAAAATTAATTAATATGGCAGATAAACCACGCACATCAAAATATAAAGGAAAGGGTCAAACAGCAGTTGATTTAAAAAAAGCGCAGGAACGGGATTCTATGGATTCTCCGTTTTTGTGTATAAATGATTCAGCTGGGTTTAAAATGCAAAAATCAAATTTGTTAAATGATCCTACCGCTTTGATAATGAATGAATACGTTAATTTTGATTTAGAAGATTTGAATTCTATTGATAAAGATAGAATGAATGAATCCTCTAATATAATTATTATATTAAGATATTATGAATATCTTGTAATTGGTTCATTTGATGTATCTTACATTTTACCTATGATCAGTTCAGGTCTTTCGATGAAAGATATATTTGAATTGATTAAGCACCATTTGAAAATGATAATGGTCCTTAATATTCCTACTGTTGATACCATTTATGATCTTAATATGATTTATACTGCAAAAATAAAATATTAGCATGAAGTTTTATACATCATATTATGCAAAATTATCTGATTTACCGGATAATTTTATGAAGGTTTCTATTTCAAGATTTCCACCAGATTATATAAAGAATACATTACGTTTGGATATAGTTAATGGTGATATGTTGGCTCCGTCAAAAGAATTATTATCTGCGTTTAAAAATAATGAAATTGATGAACAAACATATGAAAAACGATATGTTATAGAAGTTGCAGAAAATCTTTCAAAAAAAGGATATGATTCTTTTCAGCATTATATAGAAAAAGTTATATATGTTTATGAAAATGAAATGGAAACAAAATATGATGCCATTGTATTTTTGTGTTTTGAAAAACCCGGTGAATTTTGTCATAGACGTACTTGGGCGAAAATAATGCAGCAGTGTGGTTATAATTGTCCAGAATATGAATTTAAAAAAGATAAATCAAATCAAGAAGATAAAAAAACGAATTCACTCTTTTAAATTAAAATAAATAATTAAATTGATAATAGTTTTATTTCAATGGCAGATAATAAAGTAAAATACCTTATAGATTACAAGAAACTTGGTAAACATTTTGAAACGCCAAGAGAATGTATTGATACCTTATATGATGAGTTTAGACTTCATGGTGTAATGTATAAGGGAAAGGTAAAGGTTAATTATCATACAAAACATGATGTTGATAAATTAAAGAAGTTCCTTAAAAAATATGATGCCGATCCTAAGTATATAAAGGAAGTTTTATCTGTCGATGAATCCTATGATCCTTCAATAAAAAATAATAATATTGCTATGGCAAAATTAAGTCTTAATGACAATAAAAAGATTGACGAATCTTTCGATCATGTCGAAGACGGTGTACAGCAAATAGAGATTAATGATATAGCAGAACTTATTCCATCAAGAGTAAAAATGGGTAAGAAAGTTATAGTATTTTTATATGATAAATTGGTATCCCAGTTTGCTTCTATAATTAAAAGAACTATTCCCGGTGTATATGATAGAATGGTTTCTGTACGTTGAGATGTTCTTAAACGTGAAATAGAGGAAAATGGAAACGGTCGTATCGATGCTGAGTTTTTTGCTGCACAAGGAGATGCACCTGTTTTCGTAATTGTATTTCATGATGATTCTATTAATGATTTAATAATTGATGACGAACTTCCTCGTCTTTATTCAATGGTTGTAATAGGTGGTGAAAGATCGACACCTGTATATGGACCATATGAACCAGATAGAATAGATTATGCAGATGATGTTGTCGATAATGACGACATTGATTATCAGGAACAGGTTGATGAAGCTGCAGGTGATCCGGATGAACGTCGTGGAAGACCAAATGCAGTTCCAAAACTTGATAAAAGAATGAAAATATCAGATGCCGATAAAAATGAATTCGGTTATACAGGTCCTGTAGTTCATTCCGAAGATGCTCTTGAACAATGTATAGGTAAAGGTAATTTACTTGTATGACAAATGGCGGGAACCGGTGCAGCTAATCTTTTAAGAGATTTCTGCGATGATTATACATTTAATAATGGTGTAGAAGATGCTGGTGATACAGTTCTTATTAATGCAAGAAATGCTCGTGATGAAGAAATTCAAGAAGATCTTGATACCAATCCAGGATTTGTTATTTTTGATAGATTACTTTCAGTTGGTGAAGAAAGGGCATTAGAAATTTTAGATATGGCTGTTGCTGCCGGTCTTGATGGTAGAATTATTGTTGTTGCAAATATTAATGGCAATGTTGAACCTAATATGGTTTCAGAAGAGTTCCTTTCAAGATTTGAATCTGACGGTTATTCTGGTATTATAGAATATAATCCTGAATTTGATGATGAAGATTATGACGATTTGGATGAATCCCGGGCGGGTGCGATAGCCCGTGCAAATTCTGCACATTATAATGAAATTATACATAATGGTTGGGGTAATATCGGTCTTTCCCGTGGAAAGGGCAAAATGTGGGAGTCTTTATCAGAAAAACGTAAGAAAGCTATTAACGAATCAAAAACTAATACTAATAAAAATATGGATTTAAAAAACAGAAGTAGAAGGTTGTCATTGAATGAAAGATTTGATGATGACGAGACTTCAGTAAAAAACACCAGACCTACGCATGATCAGTTATTGGAGCAGGTTCTTGAACTTAAAAAGAATTCATATCCTGACGGAAAATATGATGGTAATAGATTTGTAAAGAGTGTTCTTAATCTATTGCATGAATCCGGTTTAAGCACAATTGATGTTAGAAAGGATCCTGAATATGCTGATATATTTGTAGAGCAGTTGTTCAATACTGTATCACTTGAAGAGACTTACAATTATTTTAAGAAAGGTGATGAAGATCATCTTGATGAAGCAGAAAAAGCTCCTAAATCAGAAAATGGTAATAAGTCTGTAGAAGGCAAGAAATTGAAAGAGTATAAGTTAGTAGAACTTAAAGATCTCCTTCAAGCGAAAAAGGATGCACTTAAAGAATTAAAGAAACAACTTAAAGCCGCAGAAAAAGCTGGTAAGGGTGCTGAAAAAGTACAGAAACTTATCGATAAGGTAAATGCTGAAATCGAAATGATTAAGTCTGAAATCGCTTTCCGTAAAGCTAATAAGATGAATGAATCTGTTCGTGGTAATTTCAATAAATACGCAAAGATTTATGAATCTGAAGATATTTCCGAAGGTGATGAAGATAAAGATGATGCAGATGATAAAGCCGACGATGCAGAAGCTGATGCAGATGATAAGAAGGATGATGCAGATGCAGATGATAAGAAGGATGATGAAAAAGATTCTGATACCAAGGACAATGATGTTCCAATGACAGCAGTTCTTGTAAAGGTTGCCAAGGATGATGTCGATAAAGCGAAGAAACAGATGATCGACGCCGGTGTTGAAGAGGATGACATTGATGTAGTAGAAGGTGATGAAGATGCAGATGAAGTTGAAATCAAAGTAGATGCAAATTCTATCATGGCTCTTAAAGATTGGTTGGATACCAAGGGTATTGATCTTGAAGAAAAACTTGGTGGAGAAATCGTTCCGCCAGATGAAGATTCAGATAGTGCAGATGATGCAGATGCAGATACAAACGATTCACAAGGTGATGAGGGCGATGAAGGCGATAGTTTGGATCTTGATAATATGAACTTCGATGATATTTTTGGAGATGAGAAAGAATAAGTGAATAAACTATTTAATAGATAAAGAAGATCATAAAATATTATGGTCTTCTTTATTTTTATATCAAAATCCCAATTTGTGGGCAAATCTGAAAAATAAATATAAAAACGGTAAAAATAAAATTAAACTATATAAGCATGGCAACAAAAAGTTTGAATTATGCTGATTATAAAAGTGCCGGTATATATTTTATCGAACAGGATAATTCTGTTATTGAGTCAATTGATACCGAATCTTTGCGTCTTGCAGTTGGTTTTAGCAAAAAGGGTCCATACAATGTACCAGTTTTCTTAAATAGTCCTGCTGATGCAGAAAAGTATTATGGTGCAATTGATACCAAGGCAGAAAGAAGAGGTAGTTTCTTCCAGAGATCCTTAAACACCCTTACAAAGCAGGCTCCTGTATTCGCACTTAACCTTTTAAGTGTTGACGAAAGAGATAAATCACAGCTTTGTCAGTTGAGTGTTCAAGCAGATAAACCGAATGAGAAACCTGCATATGCAGAATATAGCCAATATTTTGATCGTTCTAAATTCTGGGTAGTAAAGCCAGAGAAGGTTCTTTCACAAGCCATCGGTTTTGGTGTAAGCCCAGAAGAAGGTAATGTTCTTAATATTGCTAATGTCGGTACAAAGGATTTCACTGTATTTGTTCGTAAGGCAGAAAATCTCCGTGGTTATAAAGTAACGGTTAAAGATTTTTACGGTGCTGAAACAGCAATCCCTTATGCATGGATGAATCCTTCAGATCTTGTCGAAGACTATTTCCTTCAGGTAATCGTTGTAGAAGGTATTTGGGGTGGTGAAGAAATGCTTAAGAAATTAGCAAAGGATACAAAGTGGTCTTTGTATTTCACAGAAAAAGGTCTTAAGAAAGATGTCATTAATAAATTCCTCAACGAGGATGCTATTCATGTAATCGGTAACTGGACTGGTACAATTATCCCTGACTTCTATGCAAAGAACGGTCAGTTTGAATCAATCGAACCTATTATTAACCAAAGTGCACCTCAGACTGGTTTTGCATTCTCTCTTAACGAGGATCTTCTCAGTGAACTTGGTTCTGAATTTGAAGGTGATTGGTATGTTGATTTGGTAGGTCATACTCTTGCAGCAGATGCAAGTTTCGGTGGTTTCCTTTCATATCCAGCATCAGATGCACCTGTCGGTAAGACAGTAACAACAATCGGTGTAAAAGGTAGCGCATTTGCAGTACAGGCTGATGCAGAAGGTAACTATGATGAACTTACTATCGGTTCACTTGTAAAGGGTGAAAATGGAAAACTCGCTAGAGTAATTAAGAAAGAATACTATAATTTTGCAGATGCTAGTGCAGCTGCAGATGCAGGTTTCGATTGGATTACAAGTACTGGTGCAGTTTATATTTTCAAGTGCACTGATAATATTGCATCTACAGAAGAAACCGTTTACAGCTATAAGAAACTTACAGCAGATGAAGTTGTAGAAACTGTACAGAATGCTGCAGCAGAAAAAACACAAAAAGAGTTTGATGCAATTGTACCATCTGCTAATTCTGAAGAATATATTAAAGTTCCAGTAGCAAATTCTGATCCTGTATCATATGAATATTATCATAGAGAAACATCAGAAGGCGCATCAACAATTGAAATGCATTATCCAATTTCTGAAATGTATGACGCACTTTCCGGTATAGTTCTCGAAGGTCTTGAAATTAATGAAAGACATATGCCTGGTTATGATACCGACGGTCAGCCTAATCCAGAAGCTGGTCTTGAAAAAGTTTACAAGGTATTAACAGATACAGGTATTTGGAGAGGTCTTACAAATACTGATGGTTTCAGTTTCCGCTACATAATCGATACAATGGGTTATGGTAAAGGACAGGGCCTCGGTGGTAAGAAGTATCTTTCAATGCTTGCTAAGGAAGTAGGATCTTGCACAGCAATCCTTTCATATCCTTCAATGTCATACCTTGCTGATTCTCTCCAGCCAATCTTCCGTGATATAGATGCTCCTCAGGGTGATTTCGATACCAAGTACATTCCTACTGGTGGTAATCCTGACGCAATCGGTGCTGGTGCAGTATCACTTCCATCAGAAGATGAAGGTTCAAAGAATACTGGTGTATTTGCACCATACCTCCGTTATACAGAAGGTAGCAGAAATATTCTTGTTCCTCCTGCAGCAGATGTAGCCAATGCTTACATGCGTAAGTTCTCAGGAACTGGCGATCCTTATGTAACAGTAGCTAACATGAACGGTGTTCTTTCTAATTCTTCACTTAACGGTGTTGAATATCAATTCGATAAAGTTGATAGAGATAATATTGAGCCTTATGGTATCAACCCTATCATTCAGAGAAATGGTCAGGTACTTATCTATGGTGATAAGACTGCATATCAGGATGTAATTTCCGATTACAATTATCTCCATGTACGTGAACTTCTCAATACAATCGAAATCAGTGTAAGAGCTATTCTTCATCCTTATATCTTCAAATATAACAATGCAGAAACTCGTGCTGAAATAGTAAGAAAGGTTACACCTATTCTTCAGGCAATGCAGGATTCTGGTGCATTATACAGCTTTGAAATTCAGATGGATGAAAATAACAATACTCCAGAAGTTATTGAACGTTCTTACGGTATCCTTGATATTGGTGTTAGAATGGGCAAGAATCTTGAAAAGATTGTTACAAGAATTAAAGTCAATAGACTTTCTGCATAAAGTTAAACATTAAACTGAGTGGCCGAAGCTCCGGCAACGGCCACTCTTTTAAAAAGAGAAATAAAATTAAGAATTAAAAACATATGGCATTATCTAACATAAGTAGTAAAGGTACATTGGGATTGCCTCATTATAATAATTCACGTATTTCTTCAATGATGTACGAACCTATCTGGAGGAACCTTTTCTGGGTACAGATTACTCTTCCATATGCAGTAGGTCTCCAAGATGACGAAAGAAATCTTATCCTTGAAGAAGTTACCAAAGTTGGTGGTCTCGATACTAACAAAGTACCTGGTATAACTGAGCAGACTTATAAGTTTGCTACCAGAACTTTTGCAGCTGCTGGTCCAGACAGCACTACACTTGATGTAACCCTCGATTTCAATCTCAACATTACCTATGATTCATATACACAGCCTAATGCACAGCAGGTTATCGGTGGTACCGGTGTTGAAAACTATGTTGTCAAGACACTCAGAAAATGGACAGACCTTGTATGGGATCCTCTTACCGGTCGTATGGGTCTTAAGAAAGACTATACAGCACCTGAGGTTGTTATTACAATGCATGACAAGGCAATGAATCCATTCTGGCAGTGGACACTTTATGATTGCTTCCCTACAAAGGGTATCGGTCAGGTAGATTTGGATTATTCAGCAAAATCTGATGTATTAACAGTAAGTGGATTCACACTTCGTTGCGACCACTGGGATGAAGTACAGCTTTAATCCAGATTATAATAAAAGTAAAGGAGAATCAAAATGATTCTCCTTTTTTATTTTATACCCAATAGGGTATAATTTAATTGTATATTTTATAAATTATATCCCATAGGGTATAATTTTATATTTTTTCTATAAATTACATCCTATAGGATATAGTTTAATTATCAAAATTTATTTGAATCTTATCATTATCAAGAACAACAATACTGAATTTCTTACTTGCCATTGCATCTGCAAATTTCTTCGCCATCATTTCTGCATCAAGTTCTACTTTAACTTCTTGAGGTCTTCCACCACCAGATCCACCTTCTCCACCAGAACTACCGGCATTTTGTGCATATGCATTTTCAGCAGAAGCATTTAATAATTCAATTTCCTTATTAACCTTTTCTATCTGAATATCATTTACTTCTTTAGCAAGTTTCTTAATTTCATCTGTCAAACGTTTTATTTCTTGTATACGTTTGTCATTCTTAGATTTTTCTAATGCCTTATCAAGTTCAGTAAATGTATCGGATATATTACGTTTAATATTACCGAATGCTTCGTTCTCCTTAGTTGCAGTAGTACCAAAGGTATCATTCATTGTTTTTGTAAATGTATTAATAACACCATTGATCTTAGTTGCAACATTTACAAAATCTACAATTCTGTATTCACCTGTTTTATTACCATCATTATCAAATATAGGGAATCCTATTGTACCTTGTTTGGTTACATCGATTGAACCGATATATTCTGTAATATCTTTAACCGGATCTAAAATTGATTTAAGTTTAGATGCAGTTGAAACATCATCTGCATTGTTAACTATTTGCATCCATTCTGAATTCGGATCATAGATTACAGATAAGAAACCATTAAATGAACCAGCTATTGAACGGCCGATAGGAATTATATCTACAGGATTACCTTCTGTATCCATAAGATTATCATTGAACTTCAAAAGCATATCGGTAAAGTTTGTAATAGGTTGTATGATTTCACCTAATACACCAAGCTTTTTATTTACATTATCGATTTCTTTTGACTCCCTATGTGTTCCCCAAATAGCACGTCATCTATCTTTATTTTCACTGCTATATAATGTATTAAGGAATGTTGTTAATGCACCGCCGATTGCCATTGCAACATTGGATACATTTACGAAACCTAATGTTTTAAGTTCACCAGTCTGTTCATCCACCACAACACGGCTGAGGTTTAATCCATCCGTACTGTCATATTGTGCAAGCATATCGACAAGTGTTCTTACAGGATCCATAATGCCAAGGATTGCACTGATATTCTTTGCATTATTCCATTTGACATTAAGGGTATTAATATTTGAATATAATACATTACAGAATGTTCCTACAACCTTTGCCATACCTTCTGCATTACTAATCAATTGCATATTGGTCTGTGCATTTTCACCGGTGGTTAAATTAGTATATGCTTCGAGACTCTTGATAAAATCGGGTATAAGCATTACAGTTTTACCAAGGGTATCCATAGTTTTCTTAATACTATACTGTTTATACCAATTTTCCATCATTCCATCAAGTTCTCCAATCTTGGTAAAGAATGTATATGCAAATGTCGTAATGGCAGTTGTTATTTGAACGGCTTTATCTTCAAATTTGCTTGTAACTTTATCATCTATACGGGTATTACCATCTAATGATGTTTCAAGATCTTTAATAACTTTATCAGAAAGACCTGATATAATATTCATGAAATTACCGGTAATACTTACAAGTTTATCCAACATGTTAAGAGTCTGCCTGGTTCTTCTCATAGATCCTTCTATGATTTCACCTTCGCCATTATTAAAGAAATTATCTGCAAATGTTCTAATTGCTGTAGAAATATTACCGGCGGAAGTTATAGCAACTTGTATAATATTATTACCCGCTTTGCTATCTTTATCAAAGCTTTCAATAACTTTCATAAAGTGCTTTGTAACAGTAATAAGTTTATCTATTAAACTTAATGTTTTTCTTGTTCTGGTAATAGAGCCTTCGATATAATTTGACATATCGGTTCCATCTTCCGCTTTGAAGAATCCGTCTGCAAATGCTTTTAATGCTTCTGAAATTTGTCTAGATGTTTGAATAGAACGGTCAATAATATTATTACCTGCTTTGCTTTCTTTATCAAATGTTTCTATCATCTTTAACATTTTTGAAGATGATTTTATTAACATATTGATAACATTTATAACTCGCTTAGCTTGATTGATTGCACGGTCCTGTGCCCTTCTATTTTCTTTTGTATCATTCTTTTCCGCCAATTCCCTAATCATCTGCATTGTAATATCAAAGAATCCTGTAATAGTATCTTTCATTGCAGATGCATATTTAATTGCAGTATTACCATCGAGATCTGCATTTTTCATTGTGACCATTGCTTTGACAATTGTATCAATAGATCCGACGGTTATAGATAATATCTCAAGAACTCTTTTCTGCTTTTTAACAGGACCGGATGTATCCATGTCATTAAACATTTCTACAATACCCTTAAATAATGGTTTCATTACATTAAGGATATAATCTGCATTAAGATTGTGTTCATTCATCTTGTTTGCAGCCTCAATCATTATATCGATAGCTTTAACCATATTATATGCCATCGAACCAATTGCAGTAGCTGTTAATATGGCAGGCGTCATTAATGCAACAGAAATAGGATTACCTATTACAGCTGCAAGTGCAACCATTTCACCGACAATAGCGGAGAATAAGCCAAATGCACTTCAAATGGCACCGGATCCAAGTTCTTTATCTACCTTTGCGATTTCACCTATACTGAACATTACACCAATACCGGTTAAAGCAATACCAGCCATACCAGCAATACCGATTAATGCACTTGCAGTTAAAGGTGCCAATGATCCGAGAGCTGCGAGAACAACACCCATTTCAACGGTTATCGCAGAGAATAATCCGAAGGTCTCCCATATTTTAGCACTGCCAACTTCAACAACAGTCTTTGCCATTTCACCTATACTGAACATCACGCTAGTAGCAACAAGAGCTATAATAGCCATATCAGCAACACCGATAAGAGCAGGCGCAGTAAGTGATGACATGGCTCCAAGTCCAGCAACAACGGCAACCATCTCTATCGTTATAGCGGACATCAATCCGAATGTCTCCCATATTTTAGCACTGCCAACTTCAGAAACACCTTTCGCCATTTCTATTATAGCATAGGTCATTACTCCCATTATTACGGCAGTAACAGCGAGAGTACCCATTGATTTTAATCCGGTACCGATATATTTTTCGCTTAATCCGGCCAATGCCATAATACTAACCATTCCGGCTGATATTGCCATCATCAAGCCGAATGTAGGTCATACGTTTTCATTCGGCATCATGGAAAGTAACTGTATTGCCAATGTAGTTCCAACCATTATACCTGCTATTACCGCCATTGCCTTAGCAGTTTCCATGGCAGGTGAAACATATTTGCTGATTAATCCGGCGGCCGCCATAATAGCGAGCATACCTCCACCGATTGCCATCATTAAACCAAATGTAGGTCAGACATTATCAGTAGGAATCATCGAAAGTAATTGAATGGCCAATGTAGTACCAATCATTACACCGGCAAATATGGCTAATGCTTTTGCACCTTCTAATGATGCCTGCCCGATAGTACTAATTAATGCAGTAACAAGCATTATACCCAATAATCCTGCTGCAACCAATCCAACCATTTTCATACCGGTATATAATTTATCTTCCGGTATTGATGCGAGTAACGCAACCGCAGCAGTAGTAAGTATCATTGTTCCGGCAAATATTGCCAATGCTTTAGCATTATCAATAGCATCTTTACCACCAATCTTATTAATAAGATTCATTAAGGCCATAGTAGCTAATAAACCTGCCGTAATTGCAGCCATATAGCCAACACCTTTCCATATATTATCCAAAGGTAATAAGCTGAATACAGCGACTGCAAGGCCCAATCCTACGACAGTAACGGTAAAGGCCTGCAATGCTTTTATATTATCCATGCTGGTTTGTATTTCATCCTGTGAAATCTTGGATATTAATCACATTGCGCCCAACAATAATCCGGTAGTTGCTGTAATTATGCCCAATGATTCTCAGATATAATCAGGATTTAAGATCTGTGTAATAGCAGCTACGGTTAATCCTAATCCTGCGACTGCAAGAACAAATATACCCATCGCCTGAATATTCTTGGCGGCATTATCATTTTCTGCCTGCATTGAACCGACTTTTTCAATAGTCTTATTCAACATTTTAAATACAAGAGAAATGGATGCTGCACCTATAATAGCAGGTACTGCTAATATACCGGCAATTACAGTCAATCCCATTAATCCTCCAGCTAAAATAGCGAAGTTCTCATAATCAGTAAGATTCTTTTCTATTGTTTTACCATGTGTTCCTTTAAATGGTCCATTGGCAATTTCAGTTTCAAGAATCTCATTAAGTTTCTTAAATGCGCCAGAAAGTTTATCAATGTTCTTTTCTGCATTTTTAATCTTAACGTTTTCAAGATCCTTTACAATATCAATAAGTTTGTCAAGACCGTCTATATTAACTAGATTAGATTTCTTTCCGCTATTAAGTTGTGCTGTTTCATTAACAATACTAACCAAACGGTGAAGTATTCTTTCGAACTTACGTATTGATTTATTTACATTTACTTTCTCTATCTGAGATATAGATGATACAGCTTTTACAAGTTCTGCAATATTTTTATCAATACCTTTGGTTTTAATGTTACCGAGTTTATTGATTTTATCTGTGTCAAAATCTAATTCAGATAAAGCGGTAAGAGTTTTTTGTAGGTTCCTCACTGCTTTTCCCGCGTTCATTTTACCGGCAGTATTAACTGCGGTCACAATAGCCGTGATACCTTCACCGAAATCCTTTATCTTTTTATTATTAAAATCTGTTTCATTAATAGATTTAGCTATTTGTATAAGGTTTCTTACAGATAATGCAATATTATTTAATGCCTTTTGACTTATTATTTTATTAGACTTTATATTAGATAAAGTATTGACAAGACCTGCCATACTTTTTTCAAATGTAGAAACAGTTTTAGGATCGACTCCCTTTGTTGAATTAAGAATTTTTACAATCTGTTCAGATGCAGAAATAGCATCGCCTTTACCATTTACTATAATATTCATGAACAATCCTGCTCCGTTCATTGTACGGGAATCATCAGCGGCCTTGGTACGACGAGCGCGACCCTTGTCATCGATAATATATCCAGGATCTTTCTTACTGTTACTGTTCTCTACTATTTTAGAAAGTAACGGATAAATCTGGTTTAATGAATTATTTAATTTACCGACACTTTCTGTAAGCTTATCACTAGGCATTAAATAAAGTCTTATTTTACTATTATATTTATCATATTTTTGATTATGAGCACAAAAATAGGTTGAATGAAATTAATCATTCAACCTAAACAAAACTTAAATATGATCAAATATATTAAATCTTTGTGCCGCAGTTCGGACAAAATTTATATTTTTTGTGTAATTTCTTACCGCAGTTCGGACAATAAAATTTTCTATCTTCTAATTCATCAGCAGAGACATTATTATCTTTTACTGAATGAGGGAGTATTTGAAGTTCAGATTGATAAGAAACATAATATTCAAATTTATGTGTATTATCCTCTTCTAATTTCTGATTTGATTTAGAACCTTGTTCAACACGTCCGGTTTCTTTATATGTGGTTTGATTATTTAAATCAAGAGTATTACCGTTAGCATCAAATACTTCTGAAAATTCTTTGGTAGTTATACCATTTCCATCATAAGCACTAGATGTATGTGAATAATATGTATTACCATTGACATCTGTATTAATACTTGCGGATGCAATAGAAGAAACACAAGAATTTAAAGCACTATTGGCTACACTAATATTATTAGAAGCAAGATTATAATCTTGAACAGTTAAACCATCTAACGCAGTTAAACAAGAATTATTATCATAACATATGGATGTAGGAGTTATCCAATCTGTATCATTAGATTTATTATTAGTCCATGTAATATTTAGAGGTGTATAAAGATGATAATTTTTATTTTCT